>Ga0169931_10007635_pt1 | contig 15990 bp, 11 predicted proteins | sample Kivu_15m_20L_FD_129675 | JGI IMG/M metagenome (GOLD analysis project Ga0169931, IMG submission 129675) | Freshwater microbial communities from Lake Kivu, Western Province, Rwanda to study Microbial Dark Matter (Phase II) - Kivu_15m_20L... | ecosystem: Environmental > Aquatic > Freshwater > Lake...
GGATTTACTCTAGTTAATATGCAATGCGTGATTAATACTCAATATTGTTCAAAATATAATCAATATGGAAGGTGTCAATAATGTAATCCTGGCTATGATATTTTAAGCGATAATTCATGTTCATTAAGATCATCAACAACTTGTATACAATAATCTGGAGGGGTCTGTTTACGTGCAGCCCAGGGATATAGTTTAATTAACGGAGTAGCTCATTTTGCAGGTAATAATATAAATCAAAATAGTGCTAACGGTCTTATATTATCAGCTAAGAATGGATATTTTGTTTATTCAGCTTACAATATTGCCTGGCCTTATGATCATAATTGTGGACATCAAATTTAACCTAGCAAATGTTTAAGATGTACTTCTCATCATTTTACCCTTTAGAATGGAGTTTGCCTAATTAAAAGAACTCGATGTTTAGCTTACTCTCCTTTTGGATTATGTTTGGGTTGTTAGCAAGGCTATATTCTTTTTGCTGGCTATTGCAGACTAAGTAATTGTGCTTTAGTTGATTCTAACACTAATTTATGTAATGTTTGTCTAGCCAATTTCAATATTCAAACTGGTGTATGTTTCCCAAGATCTATCAATGATTGCCAAATTTATAATCGAACATCTTGCAGTAATTGTAGAAGTGGATTTTATCTATCAACTAATATATGTGTAAAAATGATTGATTTTTGTCAAACTGCTAATAGTCAAACAGGAAGATGTACTCAATGTATACTAAATTATACTATTTTCCAATAAAGATGCATACCTATGATAGATAATTGCTTTAGATACTCTTAAATTCCAAATACTTGTGCACAATGTAATAACTTATATTATCCTATTCTTAATAATAGTACCTGTGCCTATCTTGGTTTCTATTGCACTGCTTTGAATGATAACAATTAATGCATAACCTGTCGTCAGAATCTAACGATGAGAGTTCAAAAAGGTGTGAGAATTTGTATTCGTCCTATACCCAATTGTTTTTAATATGATGCTAGTATAAAATGTGCTCGTTGCATTAGTGGATATGTTATTCAATTCAATCGTTGCAAAAGCTTAAGATGCTTTAATTTTAATATGGTAAAAAATCTTTGTTAAGGTTGCAATAATCCATATCGATTATCTAATGGACTATGCCTTGATCCGAATTGCTAATAAAATTAATAATAAAAATGCAAAAAATGTTATCCTAGATTTTATTTAAATGGAAGTGAATGTATTATGATTCCTGATCCTAATTGTCGAATTTATTCACCAAACGGAAGATGCTTATAATGTTTTCCTAATTATTGGCCCACTCTCGATGGCCTTTGTATACTCAATGATACTCTTAATTATGGATGTTTAAAAAAAGAATACCCCTGCACCAAATGCTCAGTTGGATATTATTTAAATCAATCTTTATGTTATGCTAGAAAATGTACCTCTTTTAAACCAAATAGAGATTGTGTTAGTTGCATAAACTATTATAAATTTTAACCATCCCAAAGATTTTGCATTCTTTATACTTGTACTAATCCTGGCTGCTATTAAAATGATGATCCACCATAAGGATTTTAAGTTGATATAAATTCTAATTTAAGAATCAAATATTGTGTAGCATACAATGATGCAGATTGTTCTCAATGTCATAGTTATAGATATCCTAATCCTTAAATTAGATATAGACTTTGTTATCCTTATAATTGCAAGGTTTCTAATGCATATGATTGTAATAATAATTGTATCGCTAATTTTGTCTTTATTTCAAGAGCACTCGGTAGCTGTGTTGCTGATAAATGTTTAGATTATGACAGTACTGGAAAATGTCTTAGATGTATTGAAAATTATACACGTGTAGATAATTCTTATTGTGCTTTGATTCAGATTCCTTTTTGCTAAGTAGTCAATTATAGAAATTTGATATGTTAAAAATGTATCGAAGGTTTTGAGCTTTCTAATAACATCTGTAGAAATTCATTTTGTTCTGCCTATCAGATTGCTAATAGTTCCTTATGCTCAACATGTATAAGAGGATATCTTTACAGTCGCTCAAAGCTAGTATGTGAGATAGGTAAATGCTCAAGATTTATTACTTACAACAACTGTTCAGCTTGTATACTCGGATATACTTTAAGAAATAATATCTGTTAAATAAATAATTGTCGTGATGTAATATGGTAGACACTACAGTGTAGATAATGTATAATTGGTTATGAAATTGCTCCTGGAGTAGGTATATGTAAAGCAAGTAATTGTAAAACTTTTGATAATTTATTAAATTGTAGAGCATGCCTAGACAATGGGGATAAATCATATCAATTAAGAAACGGCATATGTGTTTAAGTTGATATAGAATGTATATAATTTGATAATCAAGGAAACTGCTTACTTTGTAGAAACACTTAATTATTTATTAATGTTGGACCCATTTGTATTAATAGAGTTATTGGCTGTCTTTAGTATGATAGAAACGGTTGTATTCGATGTTCTTCAGCTTATTCTTTGAATAATGGTCAATGTTCTGTTAGATTTTGCTCTAATTATACATCACCAGCCAGATGTTTAATCTGTCAAGCTCGATTTGATTTAAGAACAGATTTTACATGTACCCCAAAAAATTGTCAGACTTTTAATCCTTAGAGATGGAGATGTGAACTATGCTAGCCTAGATTTAATCTCTTAAACGGAATCTGTATTGCTCATAACTGTAGTCGATTAATATCCTCTTCAAATGTATGTCAATAATGCATGCCTGGATTTATTTTAATACAAGATGCATGTTTATTTACTAATTGCCCTAATAATCAACTGTTTTTATGTCCTTTTTGTATAACTGGATTTACTTTGATTGATGGAGTTTGTAAAGCTAATAGAACTGGATGTTTAAGCTATAATTAAAATACTTTTTCATGTTTAGTATGTCAACCAGGATATAATTTAACTTTAACCGGATATTGTACTTTGATTAGAATTCCAGATCCTTATTGTGTAGCATATACTATTGAAACAAATATCTGTACTCAATGTTTATTGAACTTTATCTATAATGTTTAAGCAAGACAATGTTAGTCGAGATATTGCAGTAGATTCAATAATAATCAACCAGTAAATGGTAGAAATTGTATCAATTGTCTTGACTAATTTATGTTTTAAGATACAAGAAAATATTGTATACCAATTTATTGTCGATCTTACACATTGGGCATTGGATCATGCAATGCTTGTATTGGAGGAGCAACTTTAAGAAATAATATATGTTTCCCCAATAATTGTGCTTCTTATAGCCCTAAATATTAGATATCTCCTATATGTTTATCTTGTTAAAATGGTTATACTCTTGATCCAAACAAACTTTGCGCTCCAAACAACTGTTAAGCATACGATCTGACAACCTTAATATGTCTAAAATGCATATCTAATTATATTTTAAATAATAACAGAATATGTGTAAATTCTTTATGCAGAAGAGGATACGTCTTTTAGAATTTCAGATGTGCCCCTGCAAATTGTAATAGATATATAAATGAAAGATGTACATAATGTTTACCTCAATTTGTATTATAGCTAGAATCATGCATTGCATAGGGATGCATCGTATTTAATGATCAATATGAATGTAAATAATGTAGAAAAGGCTATCGATTATTGACTGTTAATGGACAGTTTATTTGCTCTTTAAATTAAACACAAGTATGTCCATCAGGATTCTATTTAAGTAATAAAATCTGTATTAATATTCCTATTAGCAATTGCGTTATCTCTGATTCGACTGGAACTGAATGTTTAAAATGCATACCAGGATTCTTTCTCAGAGATAAAGTATGTTACAGCTATTAAGGTTGCAGGATTTATAGTTCTATTGACGGCTGCAGAGATTGCATTCAAGGTTTTGTAAAATAAGGATTCATATGTTATTCATTAAACTGCTAAAGAATATACCCTAATAACACTTGTTAAACCTGTATCAGAGGATATAATTTAATAAATGGTTTATGTCGAGTAATAATATATAAATGCTTAAATACTGATAATCGAGGAAACTGCATCTCATGTTAGAATGGATTTGATCTTAAATAAGGTAAATGTATAGCTAAAGGTTGTGCTACTTACTCTCCGATTAGTTATATATGTTTGACATGTTTAAGTGGTTTTTCACTAAAAGGGGAAATATGTGTTAAAATAGTTCTGCCTCCTAACTGTTTCTAAGCTTCAAATGATACTTATTGTATACGATGCAATAATAATTACATCTAACTAAATGGTATTTGTTATATTCAAATCTCATTTTGCTCAACATATAACAATCGAAATGGTCAATGCACAAATTGCAATAATGGATATTATTTAGATAATAGTTTTAAATGCTCATTATTACCACCTAATTGTTTATCTGCTGATCCTCAAGGAAATTGTAACAACTGTGCCTTTGGATATTTTATTTTTAATAAAAGATGCAGACCCAATATACCTAATTGCAAATCTTTTGACCCTTCCTCATCTTCTTGTATCTAATGTTCACCAAAGTATTATTTAAATTAAATCGGATAATGTTCTTTGATTCCGAATTTCTGTGTAAATGTTGATAGAACTGGAAAATGTACTTCTTGTATACCTGGATATTCAATTTCTAGAGGAATTTGTGTAAAAACAATATAGTTTTGTTAAGTATATAATCAAAATACTTTTAGTTATTGTTATCAATGCATAATAACGCACTATCTTAATGCTCAATATACATGCACTATTTTACCAGACAATTGTCTCTCAGCAAATGGGCTTGGATAATGTTTGACGTGCACTCAAGGTTATATAATATTTAATAGATTTTGTGCTTATAGAGTAAATAATTGTGTTTCATACATTCCATTTAATAGAACAACTCGATGCTAAAAATGTGTTCAAGGATTTATTTTAGATCGATAATTTTTATGCACGAATTTACCATTAAATTGTTTGGCTTTAGATATAAATGGAAGATGTTCAAATTGTATTAATGGTTTTAGACTTTTCAATGGTATTTGTGTAACACCAGTAGATTTTTGTTAATTATATAATATTTCAACATATTTATGTAGTGGATGTATATCGGGATACTATCTATCTACTAGAAACTCTAGAGTATTTTCATGTTTGTAACTACCAAGATTCTGTTTAAGAGCTAATTTACTCGGATAATGTTTAGATTGTCTACCTAACTATATTATTTATAATTCAGTTTGTGTGTTGCAAGCAGGAGTTTTGAATTGTCTACGATATGATATAAGAACATTCATTTGCTTATAATGCAACCCTAAGTATTATCTTAGTAATAATAATATATGTACTCTTTTACCAGACAACTGTAATAGAGTGAATAATATTAATGGTCTTTGTATCGATTGCATAGTTGGATTTAGATTATAAGGTCAATTCTGTGTTTTAAATATAACAAATTGTTATAGCTTCAATCCAGTTTTAGGATTATGTAAATAATGTTCTCCAGGCTATGATCTTAGTAGTGATTTTAGATTCTGCAATCTAAGAGTGGCAAATTGCAAAAGATTTGGCACAAATAATGTATGTCTTGAATGTTTAGAAAACTACTTTTTAATTGATGGATTGTGTCATCTTTTGCCTTAAGGCTGCTTACAACTTAATAATCAAAGAATATGTACTTCTTGTCGATCTAATTATATTTTAGTTCAAAGATAATGCTTTATATAAGTTAAATTTTGTGCTAATTATGCAAATAAAAGATGCTCTCAATGCATTAACAATTATTATCTAGCCAGTAATATATGTTATCCTTTCCCTGATAACTGTGGTTCTTATGATCAAAATTTAAACAGATGTTTATCTTGTATAAATGGATTTACTCTTGATCCTTTCGTTTTCATCTGTCATAGAACAATAATCAATTGTTTAGCTTATAACAAAGATGGAAGATGCCTATCTTGCATGAGAAGATTTTATTTGAATCAGAATAGATGTTTGTCTTATCCAAATTATTGTGTAAATGTAGACCTTCGAGGAAATTGTCTTAGTTGCTCATTTGGTTGTACTCTATCTAGTAATAATTGTATACCAAACCAAGGAAGACAGCTAAATTGCTTATCATTTAATTCGGATCTAAATATTTGTAATCAGTGTATTTAAGGGTATTACTTATGTTCTGCTTTAGGCATTTGCTTATTACCTGATCCAGGCTGTCAATCATTTTCTAATTCAGGAGTATGCCTAAGTTGTAGATCATCATATCAATTGCATCAAGGAAGATGCATTTTATATCCTACTGGACTTGTTATAGCTGCTAATGGAGGAACTAGTTGTGCAACCGGTTATAGTCTCAAATAAAATACATGTTATAGATCAACTTCAACATTAACAAGAATGTCATCAATAAGCAATAACTACATATGTAATTACAGCTCAAATTCTATAAGATAACCTCCTTTTATTGGCAGAAATATGATCTGGAGTCCTAGTAAAAACTAACAAAATGAATATATCAGTATATCATCCTTGAATAATAAGCCACAAATAATTTTCCAAATAGACATAAAAGGAAACAATAGAGGATGGATTAGTGGATATATAATTCAATTTAAGAATAGAGCAGATTCACCATTTATCTGTTGGAACGGCTGCAATTAAGTTACAGGAAACAGAGATGGACAAAATACAAGTATTTTATAATTAAATTATCCTATTATAGCAAGTTAATTGAGAATTTATCCTGTTCGTTGGTAAAATCAAATAAATTTACAATTGTAAATATGGATTCAAGGATATTGATTTAGATATTTTATATTGATTCTTAAATTAAATATTATAAAAATAGCTTTCTTTCATATTACAAGTAATTTTTATGATAAATAAATAAAAACTATATAATTTATAATAAAATAATCATAGTATAATATAAGTTCAATAAAAACGCCATGAATTCATAAAGATCAAGCTTTAGATTAAGTCATATATAACAAGCTCTTCTTCCCAAATAGATAGATGCTAAAATTATATTACAGGCATTCAAATTACAATAAAATAAAAGGATATTTTCTTCCAATCGTCCTCATCAGATCATAATATAACAAAAAACAAAAACCCATAATAAAGGAAATTTACTACACGTTACTGGTAAATAACTGCCATCTTTCTCACCACAAATACATAGAATTAAATCTCAAAAAAAGTAATTAACTAGTATTAAATAAGTCTTGTAAAATCCTATCAATAATATATTCAAAGTTATATCTGAAGACAATGATAGTAAATATTATTTACAGTAATTAGCTGAATTAAAAAATATTCATATGCGTTCATAGTTTCATCTCAATAATTAAATCAATAAAGGAATTTTTTCTCATAAAGACTTAGAAACATAATTTAATAAAAGGGCACTTAAATCTATTCGTTTGTAAAATTCTTCATAATGCATGTAGTATTATTAATAAATGATATTAAACAATCCTATTTTATATAGAAAAATTATTAATGCCTACAATACATCTAAAAGACAACAATAAAGATAAAATTTTAAAACAAAAAAAGGATTTCTTGAAACAAAACGTTCAACTTTTTGTGAGACTAAGTTTGTTCAAAAATCTTCGTTTTCTTAGATGGCAAAAACTCATAATGACTCAAAAAAATTCATTAATTTTATGCAGTATCGATAATTTTTAATGACTATAAACTTAAGTAACAAGTTTTTATTGTATCCTCAAACATAAACATATAAAGCATATATTTGCAAAGGAAATAATGGTCTATTAATGAAAAGTATATTAAAATCAAGACCATGGTGGATTGTAAAGTCTCATAGCGAAATATAATAATGTAATTTAATATGGACAGAATGGAAAAAACCAAAAATTTTAAATTCATTGAGAAAAAATTAAAAGAATTATAACAAAAATGAAATAAAAATCATTTAAATAAATTCTGTTTCTAAAAAACGATAATATTTATTATTGGCTTAAAAGAAAAAATCAAATTTATAAAAAATACTAAGTAAATAAGATAAGTTATGGTTAAAATATTAAAAAATTCCACATTTTTAAAATTATTTGACAATATCTAATAAAATAAATGAGCCAAATTTTCAATAAATATCCAAAGACATTTTTAAAGAAGACTAATATACTCATATTAAAATAGATCAAAATAATAAAATGCATAATCATCTTCCAGGTTGCTTAAATTTGCATTCAAAAAAACTACTCTTCAATAACTTAAGATCATATTATGAAAAGTATTTATCAATATTAATATAGGCTAAATAAAGATATTTTTAGTGTTATTCCATTAACTTTCCATATCACAAAAGGTTTAAATGATCCTTAATTTATCAAATTTTCAAAATATTACAAATAATAAGCTTTAATAAAATCTAATACTACAATCAAAATCAATAAAAATTCAAATAATATATGGATTATAAAGCCGGGAGAGAATTCTAATAGAGGAAACGGAATAACAGTACTTAGCAAATTATCATAAATATAAGCCTTAGTATCCCAAAAATGTACATCAACTAGATCAGTCATAATTCAAAAATACTTTGAAAACCCATTTTTATACTCTAAGCGTAAATTTGATATAAGATGTTATATTTTAATAACAACAGTGAATGGTATAATAAAAGGATACTGGTATTAATAAGGTTATCTAAGAACATCGAGCAAATAATTTAATTTAAAAAATTTAGACAATAAGTTTGTTCATTTAACAAACGATGCTATTCAAAAAAAAGGTGAATAGTATGGGAAATTTTAAAATTTTAATAAAATATCTTATAAAGATTTTTAAAAATATTTATAGCAAAGTAAATTATCATCTATTATAGATTATGCCTCAGAAAACTTTAAATTTTAGAAAACATTAGAAACTATGAAATAAATTGCAACAAATTTGATTTTATCAACTGCTCATAAGCTAAATCCTAAAAGAAAATAATATTGCTTTTAGATATTTGGTCTTGATTATATGCTTGATGAAGGATTAAATCCATATCTAATATAGGCCAATTCAAATCCCTGTATCGAAATAGATGGAACTGTTCTTAGTCGGGTTATTCCACAGATGCTTTAAAATGCAATAAAAATAGCAATCGATCCTATATTTCCACCACCGTACAATGAAATATTAAAAAATAAATTTAGCATCAACAATGCTTCTTTTGAATCAAATAAATTTGTCTTAGTTTATGATTCTTATTGGGATACTAGCTCTCAGTCATAATAATTATTGTAGGATGATAAAAATAATATAGAAGATTAATAAATCAACTAACAATAAATCTAATGAAATATTTTATATAAAGTTGACTCATTAATAAGGAAATTATGATAATAATATTAATATTTTTATCAATATTAGAAGATCCTTTATTGAATTAAAATAATAAACAAAAAAAATATTTTTTAGCTTGAAAAAAGATATTATTTTACCTCAAATATTAAATTAATACTATCTCTTTCATATATAAGACCTTATATAAATTCGTTTAATTTTGACTTTTTTATGCATTTTTATCGATATATTAATATCTATTTTTAAAACTCTCTCAATTTTTTATTAGCGCAATTTATCTTTGTGACAATTAATAATTTAATTTTATAATTTAAGCATGAATTATCCCAACTGGCACAAAAAAACCAACAATAAAATACAAGATATCAAAAACATTAAGAACTCTGAACAAACTAAGCTTAATATCTTCGTTTAACCAAATAAAATTAGAAAATAATTATAGGCAAATCATAAAAAAAATATGTAGTCAAGTAAAGAATAATTATAGAATGTGCAAATGAGAAAAGCGCTTTGCTAAGCAATCGAATAAAATGAAATTCTTAAAGATAGAGTATGTGAACTTTAGGCTTTACTAGTTTAGGCTTAAAATCAGATTTAAATGATGTAGGAGAAATATGTTAGAGATATCAATAAAATAATATAGATCAAAACTATATAAAAAAATTGCTAAGGTAGACCGAAATCAGTATGAAAATGATTATTTTGCTTTATTTGTTTTATCTCAATATTATTAATTTTATGCCATAACTATATTTTAGCTTCATCAAGAATACACATATTAATATGACTTTTCAATCAATCTTCATAGATAAATATTTAGTGCCTAAAATAAAAATTATTATGATTCATTGATATTAATAAGAATATAACATTTTTTATATAACTAATTTCGATGCAAGCAAATTTAACAAAATCTGAGATAGCTCGATTAGCACCAGAAAAAAATCTCATTTGGAAAAAGAATGATCAAAAAGCACAAAAAAATGGTTCACATTCCAATATATATTGGGTAAAAGTAAATAATTAATAATCAAGAAACAACCATTAAATTAAGATGGCTCATAAAAACCTAATAAATGGAATGGCTCTCATAAATATGTTGGGGATTGGAAAGATAATCAAAAAGACGGATTTGGTATTCAGTATTACTCTAATGGAGATAAATATTAGGGCGGATGGAGCAGAAATAAAAGACACGGGCAAGGAACTTTTTGGGTAGCAGATACAAAAAATAAATTAAGAAGATAATATACAGGAGATTGGTAAAGTGATTCTAAACAAGGAAGAGGAACTATGTTTTTTAAAAATGGTGATAGATATGATGGAATGTGGATGGATAATTTACCTCATGGAGAAGGCAGAATGATATATTCCAATGGAGACGTATATGAAGGAATGTGGTATATGGGAAAAAGAAGTGGCTATGGAGTTTTAACTAAAAGAATCGGAGATCATTTTTAAGGTCATTGGGTTAATGATAAAAGATAAGGGCAAGGATCATACTTTTTTTGTTAAAAGAACAAAATTTTTGTCGGATAATGGGTCGATGATGCTCCTAAGACTGGTGTTTATTCATAAGTCTAAGACCCAACATCAATAAAAATTTAAAGAGAAAAACATTTTACAGATCCATATATTTTACCTCAATTTTAACAGATTGGCTTGAAAAATCCTACAGCAGTTTTATAATAATCAATATAAAAGGTCAGAAAAAACAGAACAGTATATCGAGCAAGACATATACCACTTGACGAGCTCTACACTCGAGGTGAATTACTTCAGCTTTAAAAAGAATTCAATGTAGCTTTAAACTAAAAATAAACTATAACAAAGTTAAGTCTCTAGGCCATTCTTCAAACAATGGGCTTATAAATAGATGAATAATAACTTTTAGTTCATTTAAAGCAGATTCGACCATAATATAAATAAGATGAAGTCGACTATTAATTATTTGTTCGAGTAGTAGCATTATCTTTATAATTAAAAAATTTCAGCAATTAAAAAGATATAATGGTATAATAATAATTAGAAGAAGATTTACAAGAATAAAATAGATGGTATAATCAAACATAATGATCATCTTTATAAATATAATACTACTTTTCAATATATATGAGCAATATTTAAAAATTAATCATATTTTTAAGTCTTTAATTTTAAAATACAATCTAATAAGATAAATATATATTATTCAATTTAATATTTTTATAGGATATGTTTGTTGAATAGGTTATGTTAAAACTACTATATTTTACTTATTTTATATATTTACTCATTAGTATAGCTTTTGATTATCAAATCGATAGTATAGATTATTCTAGAGTATAATAAATATATTTTAATAGGGTCAGAAAATGAGATAAGGTGAACAGGATCCCTTTTTTAGTCAGAGTTAAGCCCACCAGAGCGAATCTACTAAACGATAAGCAGTCAATAAAAAAAGGATAATAAAAAAAGATAAGAATATAAGAGAAAATGATTTTATGAACAACACAACAAAAATTTCAAAATAATAAAGAGCAAAGATTCAAAAGTAAAAAAATCGTTAGGCTGCTCAAAGATCACGAGATATGCATAAATAATATGTTTGCAGCTTATAGAAAGAACTTTAAGAATTAAAATAAATTCTCAACAAAAGGATCTGTTTCAGATGCAAATAGCAAATTGAACATCAATAAGAAAATAATTAATTAAATTGTTTTAATATGCAATGTAATCATAATAGTCATCAATAACAATTTGGATAAGAATAAATATTTTCAAGTAACTCAACTTAAAATAATATTGATCTTTTCTAAGATAAAGCTCAATTGCCTGATTCTTTTCTAAGAATGGAACACTAATAATAAGAATTCTCATACATCAAGATGATGCTTTTTATTTCAATGATAGCTATTGGAGTGATTTTATATGTACAACCAGGATAAGTAATTCAACCTAGAAATCTTGTTCAAATTTATAATCAGCCAGTTACATAACCTTTACATAGAGATTAATTTACAATCATATCTCCTTAAAGTTAAAATTATCCAAAAGAATTCAAAATATAAAAGATTTCTTAATTATAAAATAATAAAGGCTTAGTACATAAGAATTCTGTAATAAATGATCAATGTATTGAGTCGCTTTTATCAAGAGTAAATAAATATAACTCTAGTTTAAGATCAATCCATGAAAAATCTTCATCTTTTGATCGTACAGATGGAATTTTACTCTGTTCTTATGAATAACCTAAAAAGTATTCATTGACAAGTGAAGCAAATTCTGCTTTGATAAAAATGTTTTTGATGGGAAATTAAATAAAATAAATGTTAACTTCAAGCTTACCTATGAATAGATTTATTAGCAATAGTATACAGCTGAATGGTATATATCAGATAGCAGCATAAGTTAAGCAAGTGTAATTGATATCACAACACAATTGCTTACTTTGATTTTAGTATTAAAATTTATATGTAATATTGCTTAAACTTATAAAATATGTCATCAATATTAAGATATTAATATTTTTTTAATTATATTGAAACAGAATATCAAAGAATATCAATAAATAATCATGATTAATTTAAAATAAATATGAATATTTAATATTTTACTTGAAAATAAATATACAAAAAATGGAAATAAAAAGATAAATGGCATTTTAAAATAATAAAATTAAAAAAATTTTAGTATAAAGCAATTATTTATTTAAAAAATAAGTTTAATTAATAATCGAAACATCGTTTGTCAGTCATAATGTCTATTAAATTTATAAGCTTTTCAAATTATATTTTGATTGATATTAATGTTTTCATGAATAGATCATTAAAATTTATTTTAGCTGCGATAATTTAGATTATAATAATTCTTTATATTTAGAAAATTAAAAGTTCGATCATGACATCTCAACAAATTAAAGCTTAAAAAAAGAATAACTAAAAACATTTATAAAGTGTAATGAGACAATAAGCTTTATCGAATTGTATAGAACAGCAAGAATGTATGACTTCTGTCATACCATTATCAGTAACATAAACCATAGTTTATCCGTATAATAAATAAGAAAAAATAATACCAGGTTATAATTATCAATCATTATTTCGAAAAAAAAGTCATATTCGATTAGCGAAAAAGAAAATTAAAGAAGAATCTTTAAAAAAAGATTTAGATGCTAAGGACTATTAAGAAGATAAATAATCAAAGAACATACAAAAAGGGCACTGGACTAATGATTAAAATAGATTGTATCATTGGTTTTTGTAAATTCACAGCGAACATTTTATAAACAAACATCTAAGAAGAACTGATAAAATATTTAAATCCATGGCAAATTTTATAAAATCTCGATAAGCGTAACAATGTAGAAGCCATCATCAAAAAATGTAAAAAAAATATCATAATTTTTATTAAATTGTAGTAAAATTACGGCATTAATTTTATAACGGTACAGACCCTTAATAGATATTAGGAGATATAAAATAAAATGGATATTAAGTCAAAAGCAATCGACTTATGACTTAAATATAACTAAAAAATATAACTATAAAAAGGTAATTAAATGAATAATCTTCATAATCATAAAATTAATCGTAGAAATCATAAGAAGATAAAGGAAATAATAATATTCTTGATTAAAATTACTAAATAGGTTTAAATTTCGACAACATTCGCTATTGATTATTATAATACATACTATATATATCATAATTACTTAAAATATTACTTTACATAATCTTAATCTTCAATTACTCACACATTTAAATTTTGCAACCTTAATTTTTTGTATTAATCTTCATTGTATATTTTATAATTATATAGCTATTTATCTTATCATTATATAAATAAGATGTAGGACTAACATAATATATAACTAAGAAATAAATTCAAAAGGCAATTGACATTTAAAAAATAGATGGATAAAATATCAACAAATTATTTGCAGTTCGAACAAATCGTATATTATTCACCCATTAAAAATATTGATCCAAATATGATAATCAAAATATAGGGTAAGTAAGGCAAATAATAAATAAAAAGATCAAGCATTTTTGGAAAAAAATAAGATTTTTATATAATAAATGGGCAATATCAGCCAACAGGAGAAAAAAGTTTGTAAAAACTTATTCTTCAAATAGTTCAAACAATTCCAAGGTACATAATTTATATATAAAGACCAACAAAACTTTTTGGAATGATATACATTAATACTTTTGCTGATGCAAATGCATATAATGATTTTAAAAAGGTACTTTAATTACTACCCATTGAGTACTTTTTTAATTTAACAAAAATATATGTACTGCAGCCTTCTTTTTTTAATAAAACATCTTTTTGGTTTTCTTTTGGAACTATAACAAACTATATTAAAGATAAAACTATATATGTTGAATAACTTCATGAATTAAGTAAAAATACTAAGTTTGATATCGATTATATTTTAAAACTAATGCCAAAAAACGTATCACTATTTTTCCAGTAAACATAAATAAAAGCTGCAAAATCGAGAAAAGCATAATAATAAAAGAAAAATCATTCTTAGATGAAAAATTTAGCAGAATTAAAAAATTAAGTTAAAGATAGGCCTAAATATGTGTCATATTAATCAAGTATTTTCTAGGCTTGTCTTCCTCAAAATTTCGATAGAGTAAAATCAGCTTAAATGTAAGGATTCAAACATTTTTAATAGTAAAAAAATACAAAACCTGAGAAAAAAGATAATAAAAAAAGAATATAATAATATGTACAAAATAATTTATATAGTAATTAGGACCAACTGGAGCCCCTATAATATTAGAACTTCTGATATATTACTTAAGCAGTAAATAATAATCATTGAAACTTGAAGGAATCTTTAGGAAAAGTGTTTCAATAGATGATTAAACTTAAATTTTAAATTAACTACATCATAAAAATTATAATTATATCGAAAAGGTAGACAACGCACATGTTATAGCAAGTAATTTATTATACTAACTAAGATGCAATTAAAAGATTTTTAACAAATTTTAAAATTCCATTAATAAACTATGAAATTTTTAATTATTTTATGTCGCTTTAACAAAACTAAAAATTAAATCATTTGGTAGTCTAAAAAATAAGATAACTACCAAAAACACATTTAAGAACTTTATTTATTTTGTTTGATTTTCTTAGTAATAAAGTATTACTATATTCATAAGCAAGTAAAATGAATCTTAACAATTTATGTATAGTTTTTGGACCATGCTTAATGAGATCATAAGTAGCTTCTATAAAAGATCTCATATATGCTAAAAAAATCATAACAATTACCAACGTTTTCTTTGTCGAATTTCAAAATATATTTGGAAGTGTTCATGAACAAAATAAACTGAAAAGAAACAGTTATAAATAATACAAAAAAGAAGAAATGATGCCTAAAATTACAATTTCTCCTGTAAAAGCTTAATAGAAGTAAATATAATAGGTAGTGGAAGGTCTAGGAGAGATCAAATTAATGAACCAAACATCTAAATTCATCAAATAATCTTTGTAAAATGATTAAGATGATTAATAAAGCGATGAAATTCAATAATAGGGAAATGCATAAAAAACAAAGCCTAACTCAGTAAAAATTTAACTGATTCAAATAGAACAATAAATAAATAGCTCAAAAAATGTTAAATATAGCCGTTCTTAACAAGATAAACAGTCAAAATAATCAAAACCTCAAGAAAAGAAAAAGTAGTAAATAAAATAGGCATAAAGAACCAC
>Ga0169931_10007637_pt1 | contig 15986 bp, 17 predicted proteins | sample Kivu_15m_20L_FD_129675 | JGI IMG/M metagenome (GOLD analysis project Ga0169931, IMG submission 129675) | Freshwater microbial communities from Lake Kivu, Western Province, Rwanda to study Microbial Dark Matter (Phase II) - Kivu_15m_20L... | ecosystem: Environmental > Aquatic > Freshwater > Lake...
GACCAAGTTCCGCAATCCACCAGAGATTGAGCTGGTGCTGGCACCGGGAATTCCGGCAGGCCGCATCAGCTGCTTCACACATCATGGCGACGAGTGGTACGCGGCGGCTGTGAGCGTGAGGTCACAGGATCGCGTGCATGTGCAGGTGCTGAAGCCCTACATCACACGCACCGGCAGGGTCAACTGCTCATACAAAGATACCGATGGCCAATTCCGCTGGCTGGGCATGCAGTTCGTGCTGCCGCACTTTAAGTCAGAACAGTAAATTGAGACTTTAGGAAAAAAAAGTTAGCTTCAAATTTATTAAATAAATATTTCGTGCTAAAAAAATTCAATGCAATATTTTTCACTGACATTAGTGCGTTGACATGGCATATGAAGTCTTTAGGGCCTTATAGGCTTGCAAGCGAATTGAGGGCGGCCGGTTTTTCGGTTTTGGTCATTGATTACTTTTCAAAATGGCTCACTCTTAATAAAAAAATAAATCAACTGCTTGATAAAATTGTTTCTGCTGACACACTTTTCGTAGCCTACAGCAGCACTTTTTTTTCAACAGTTAATTCTATCTCGACAAAGATTGATAGTTTTGATCAATGGTATGGAGAATGGCGCTCTGATAGCAAGTGGCCAGTGCACCACACTGTAATAAAACAGCTCAACGAAAACATTAGAAAAAAAAATCCCAAGATTAAAATATTATATGGTGGAGCACAATCATCACCTGTCACAGACGCCATTAAATTTTCTGGTGTTGATTATGTGATACAGGGCATGGCCGATAACCTTATCGTTGAAGTTGCCAATAATTTGAAACAAAAAATAGACATAGCGGTGGACGAGGTAGTAAATGGTATGAAAATACTTAGGCAAAAATCGCACCATGTATTTGATTTCAGAAACACCGGCACCTACTATCACGAAAGCGATCATGTCTTGCCTGGAGAAGTTTTGCCGATCGAGACCAGCCGCGGTTGCATGTTCAAATGTAAATTTTGCGCATTTGAACTATTAGGAAGAAACAAAAATGACCTAAGCTATCGCAAGTCACCTAATATACTCACGCGTGAATTACAGGAAAATTGGAATAATTTTGGTATCAACAAATATACTATTGTAGATGATACGTTCAATGAAACCACAGAGAAACTGGAAGCTGTGCAAAAAAGTATCAATGACGCAGGAATAGAAATTGAATTTTCCGCCTACATCAGGCTTGATCTGATTGCAAGATACCCCGAGCAAATAAAAATTTTAAAAAGAATGGGAATCCAAACAGCGTTTCTTGGCATTGAGACGCTGAATCAAAAAGCAGCCAAGAGTATTGGAAAAAATTCAAATATTGATGATGTGAAAAAAACGCTGCATAAAATTTCAGATGAATGGGGCGATGACAGAAGAATCTTTGCGTCTTTTATTGCAGGCCTTCCATTTGAAACGGAAGAAAGTGTAAATGAATGGATGCAATGGGTGTATGACAATCAACAATTAATACATGGGTTCAAGCTCAATCGATTAGGTCTAAATGCTCACAGTGTGAGCCCCAGCGAATTGTCAAGAAATCCTGAAAAATTTGGCTACACATTTCAGGACAATGAATGGATCAATAATATGGGAATGACATCTTCTCAGGCAAGAATTTTACAACAAACTTGGATGGAAAGAGCATGGTCAAGTCATAGGCTTAGACTGGCCGGGTGGGAGGTATTGGGCATGCAGAATTTAGGTTTTGATTTTCAATACCTTAAACAATTTTCTCTTGATCAATTACCATGGCTTGAAATTGGAAGGAGTTATATCAAAAAATTTAGCAAATATCAAAAATTTATTTTAGACACTGTATCATGATGTCAAGATACAATCAAACAACCAGATGGAAAACAAAAGCAAGGAAGTGGCCAACCCCTGTGTGCAGATTTGCACCATGGATTCCGACAGCGGACTCTGCATTGGCTGCTCCAGGACACCGGAAGAGATTATGCAATGGCCCACAATGACCAACGAGCAACGCATGGAAGTGGTCAGGCAGCTGTCCAAGAGATATTAATTGACGATCCGCCAAAATACATATAACATATACACATGAAAATACCAGAAAATAATACCATAGCGACAATCAAGATCAACACCGGTGAGGAAGTGGTGGCCAAGATACAGGGCCAGGACGATCTCACAGTGACGTTGGACCGGCCAGTGGTGATCATGATCAGCCAGCAGGGCTTGGCCTTTGGCGCATTCGCTCCCACGATGGAAAGCGCCAATGGTGTGCCTATCAATAAGTCAGCCATAGTGGCCATAGGACCTTGCCTGGACAAAGTCAGCACAGAATATTCCAATGCTGTGAGCCCTATCAAAACTGTGTCAAAAAGTCCATTAATAGTTTAGGTTGACATTGTCAAAGAGTTCAAGTAATATTTTAGTTCAACTGGGATGACACTGGGTCATCCTTCGTTGACAAACAAAATGTAGTTCAAAGACTGAGATAGGCAACTATTTTTCGTCAGCTACAAAAAGGAGAAAAAATGTCTAACGACAAAATAAAAGCTCTCAGCCAAGTGGTTGAAGAGTTCTATAAAGCAGGGGAATCAGGAGATATCCCTAATTTCAAAACAAGACTCAAAGATGCAAGGGCCAGATGGCAAAACTTGCAAAAGGATCCAGAGATGGTGTTGCCACGCGGAGTGGAACAGGTTCCTCTAGATAGGATATTCTGTGATTACAACATCCAGAGGGATCTCAGAGACAATCATGTTTTAAGGATCTGCGAGAAGTTCGATCCCAGGGTGGTGCAGCCAGGCTCATCAGTCAAGAGATCAGCAGCATGGTATCTGTTTAATGGTCAGCACACCGCGGTGGCCCTGTCAGTGATGGGGTTCACTTGTGTGCCATTGACCTGGGTAGAGACCAAAGAGAAATCATTCGATGCTGTGGCGTTCGAGATACTAAATGACACCGGTATATTGAAAGCAGGCACCGAAGAGATACACAGAGGATTGATCTACAGATGGCACAATGACGTGAATGGTGTAGGAGACAGGAATAACCACAAGGTCAAAACTGCCTATCTCGTGGACACATTGTTCAAGGAATGTGCCATAGATCTTGAACCAAAAAGAGTACGTAAGTCTTCAGGCAAATGCGGACCCAACAAATACTACTTCTCACATTTTGACTATGCCTACAAAGGCCTAGAGATGACTGGAGATGTGGAGGTGCTTAAAAAAATATTACACAGCATCAAGAAATACTATGGTGAAGAACAGGGAGGAGAGATCAATCAAGGCCTTTACATAGGATTGGTCAAGATGTATTCTCTGGCCAAGGAAGATGGTGCAGTGAAGTTCTTGCCAGAAAATTGGATAGACCTCATATTGGAGGCCCTGACCAAGGTGTGTGGCTACAATGCACAGGGCATACATACAGCAGCCAAAGCACAATGGCAGCACACCAGAGGCACATCTTGGGACGCTCCAGTGGCCATGAGCACACTGATGAGAGAAGTGTTCATAGTGCAGGCGGACAAGGATAATATGTGGAATCCTCCTCATGAGCCCAAGGTGTCAATGGGCATAATGACCGGAGATATCTGTTCGGAATTCAAGCCATTCATCAAAAGAGCGGCCTGATGCTAGAACGATTTCGGAAACTGGATCAGGCTCTCGTGGGTCGGGTCCAGTTCCGATCCGCCAGCAAGGTATCCCTAGAAGCGGAGTGTGCCGTGCTGGATAGATTCAAGAATGATCTTTTGAGCACCAACGTTGACAAAGAGGTCAAAGGCAAATATTATTATTTCCTGCAGAGATATCTCAGAGAAGTGCAGAAAGAAAGATGTCCGGGCCCTGCGCACTACACCGCTGAAGGGCACACGGATGGCAAGGCCCATCTGGAGCATCCAATACCACAAAACAAGATATTGCAGGCCTACCTAGAAGATCACATCACTGCCTTGGAGGCCATACACATGCCCTTGTGCATGATCGCCGACTGTGACAAACACACACTGGAAGGGGAGTGGCAATACAACGCCACTTGGGAACATCCTTTCAAGAGATATAAATTGGCGGGATTTACCAAACAGATAAAGAATTTGCGAGGAGAGATCATCGACCCAGGCACATGGAGCATAGAAGATCATTTCCGAATGCTGGGCATTGACAATTTAATAAAAGATAATACAATACAAGCATGATCCACACAATCATATTGAACGGGGTACACTCCGCCGTGGACAAAGTGGAGCTGGCAAAGGCAATACAGAAATCATCCAGTGGCAAAGCAGAATACAAGTATCTGGATCCCTGCCTCAACGTCAGCAAGAAGATCACGGCAGGATACAAGACAGTGGGACACATCATCGCAGAGGTGCTGGAAAAGGAGAGGATGGGTCAATACAATGGAGGCACGGTGCAGGTGACCCCACACATCACGGAGGAGATCAGGAATTGGATCGTGAAGACCAGGGCAAAGAACACGGTCACCGTGATAGGTGGCAACGTGGGCGACTTGGAAAATCAGTTGGCCATAGAGGCCGTGCGAGAGATGACCCTCAAGGAAAATGTCAGGATCGTGATGTATGTGCCCGTGCCCTACCTAAGAGCCGCAGGTGAGATCAAGACCAAGCCCGTGCAGCATTCTGTGAAGGAACTGATGCGTATGGGCATCATGCCCTTCGCGCTGTGCCTGAAATCCGATATGGAATTGAGATCAGATGAGTTGAAAAAAATTGCACTTTTTACAGGGGTGCCTATGCAGAGGATAGTATGGCACACCAACGGACTGGGTGATTGCGGCAAGAAAATTGCCAAATTCATACATCGCAGTTGACGTAATTGGTAATCATGCTATACTAGTATTAGATGCAACCACATAAGATCATAAAAGAGCTTGAAAGTGATAACTCTCGCAAGTTCAAGGAAAGCGTGATCGCTCGAGAGGACAAAAATAACAACACAGAGTTTTTCGATGGCGTCAGCATGGCCATGGACAAGTTGCGTACCTTTGGACTCAAACAGGTACCAGAGAGCAAGCAGGACGGCCCTGGACTGGATTGGGATACGTTCCTTGGCACGGCGGATCAGCTGGAAAAGAGAACGCTGACCGGCAATGCGGCCAGAGATAGGGTGGACTATCTCCGAGGGCTGGCCACACAGGCGGAATGGAATCACTGGTACAGGAGAATCTTGATCAAGGATCTCAGATGCGGGGTCACGGAAAAGACCATAAACAAATTTAGCAAAATAAAGGTGCCGGTGTTCGAGTGCATGCTGGCCGACGACAGCAAGAAGCACGAGAGCAAGATGAAGGGCAAGGTGTACGTGGAGCCCAAGCTGGATGGCGTAAGGGTATTGGCCATATGCGACAAGAAAAAGAACGAGGTCGTGCTGATGAGCAGGAACGGCAAGGAGCTGGTGAACTTCCCACACATCAATACGCAGTTTGAACACATGCTGGCGGAACTGGACCAGAGCTGGGTGTTCGACGGGGAGATAATGAGTGCTGATTTTCAAAGCCTAATGCGACAGATACATAGAAAAGGTGACGCCGAAACCGATGATGCGATATTAAATCTATTTGATTGCATGCCATTGAAGGACTTCCTAGAAGGTGGCTGTGATAAAATATTGACCGAGAGAAAGAAATGGTTGGAGTCATTCCAATTTGGCACCAACATCGAGTTGGTGGAGAGCGTGGAATTTGACTTGGACAGGGATTATGACAAATTCAAGTCCTACAACAGGGCCTGCATAGACAAGGGCTACGAAGGCATAATGATAAAACCGCAGGATGGCATATATGAGTGTAAGAGATCCTCGCTGTGGCTCAAAGTTAAACCCTTTATAGAAGTAAGTCTTAAGGTTGTGGCAGTGGAAGAGGGCACGGGCAGGAATTCTGGCAAACTGGGAGCTCTCATCGTGGAAGGCAAAGACGATGGCAAGTTAATTAGAACCAATGTGGGATCGGGACTGACCGACGAGGATCGTGAGACATTTTGGAAAGACACACAAAAACTAATAGGACAAATAGTGGAAGTGCGAGCAGATGCTGTCACACAGAATCAAGATGCCGTGGATGAGTATTCACTGCGGTTTCCACGATTCCTGAGATTCCGAGGATTTGAGAAGAATGAAAAACTTTAAGATAGAGATAAATGTGGGAGACACCGTGGAAGTGGGCAGGTTCCGCAACGTGACTGCTCGGATCAAAGACATTTCCATTGACGAAAATGGACAACCTGTTATTATCACAAACAAAGGACCAAAAAAATTGTTCAGTTGCAGATTGAGTAAATTGACACCGGGAGCAAAAACACCCCGACAAATTCTACGGGAGAAACGATGAGCCAAGACGTTGCGTTGATATTTGGTATTGTATTATTACTATGGTTGGGTGGAGTGATAGGCTGGTGGCTGAGCTCTCGGTTTTACGAGTCAAGATACAAAGAGTTATTGGATGCCAGCATAGAAGTAAATAAAGTGACCATCAACTCATTGTCACAGACTATGCAAGAAATTCGAAAAAATAAAAAATAATTTAAAGATGCAATACGGAAACTTTGAATATTCAGATAATATTACAAAACAATTACTTTCTAATTTTAAACAAATGGATTTAGAAGAAAAAATATTTGTTAAAATTGAAAAGGAATCTATAATTGCAAGAACAGCAGAACAACTTATTAAAGCTCATACAGCATTATCTGATAAAATATATTATTGTCCCACAAAATTTCCATTAATATCTATTAATGATATACGTCTCGGAACAGCATGGAAAGATTGGTTATGCCCAAATTTTAATACGCAATTTTATTATAACAACGACAACAACAAAATTACTGTATGCAAAGTGATCAGAAATAAAATTTCATTGGATCAATATACAGAAAAACTTCAAATTATATTAGATAATAACATATCAAAAATTGTTAAAAAAAATAAAAATTTATTTTTATGTTATAGTGGAGGTGTTGATAGTTCAGTGATTTTAAGTTATCTTATTAAAAAAAAGATACAAGACAAAGTAACACTAATTAATTTTTCAAATCTTGTAAATAATAAAAAAATTAATAATTTTAATTACGAAAAAAAGTTAGGATTTAAAGTTGAAAATATAAAAATAAATCTTAATGATTTGATAAATGTTTGTAATACTAAAAATTATGAAAAAATAATATGCTATACAACTTATACTCTTTTAAAAAAATATAAAAAAAGTTCTTTTATATATGGATTCCATGGAAATCAATCATTATTACATAAAAAAATTTTTTTAGAACAAATAAACAAAGACGTTCTTAAAAAAGGATATTGTTCAAGTTTGAACAACTGGAAATCAATGAAAAACCCAACACCACTAGCAGAACATATTTTGTTGATGAAACCGTGGGATAAAATAAATGGAACAAACAATTGCAAAATATTTTCTCCGTTAGGAAATAACGAAATTTTTGAGATGGTTAGATCTATTGATTGGAGTAACGTTGATCCGCATACAATAAATGATGCTAAGGTAGCAAAACAAATAATAAATAATAATGTTGGAGCCTTATTAGATTCTAGCATTTTAAAAAACGAAAACATTGCAGAATCAGACACTATTATTGGAGATTTAGAAGTTCCGTTAAAAGAGTTAGATACAGATATATTTGATATAAATGAAAAGAATTATCACAATAAACAAGGACATGATTGGTTAGTAAAAGAATATGCAAATGCAATGAAAGAAAATTCTATAAAATTGAATACCTTGATATCATTTATACTAATTAAAAATATTTCTAAACAATGAGCACACAAAAAGATTTAGAATTTTTTACTCGCAACGCACAGCAAGACAAAAGAGCAAAACAGATACAGGATCAAATCATAGCGGAGAAGAAGATACAGATGGATAAAGTATCCATAGAGATACTGCACGAGATAATAAAGGAGCCCCAACAGAGAGCCCGGGAGGAAAATGCCTAAAGAAGAAGTGTTGAAATTTTCCGGAGAAGTCACAGAGGTGTTGCCCAACCAGATGTTCAGGATCAAATTAGAAAATGGACACAGCATACTGGGCTACGCCAGCGGCAAGATGAAGCAGAACAAGATCAAGATACTCACGGGGGACCGGGTCGAAGTCGAGATCAGCCCCTATGATTTGTCCAAGGGCCGAGTAACCTACAGGTTCAAGTGATGGAGCTGGGTCATCGTAAAATACAACGCAGAGACCCTTTAGGTCGAGCACTAGTGGCCTCCGCAGACGTTGGCCGACTCAGCGCCTACTTGGATGCGGTTGCTGGCCCAGGGACAACACAATGAGCACGGAAGCCAACACTACAAACACTCCAGCAGCCACAGGCACACGCACGGTGATCGAGAGCAACCACATGGGCGGCCGGTGGATAGATCGAGTGTATCAAATGGGAAACACACAGCAGGTGGAATTGATCAACAAAGATTCAACGCTGTACACAGGCCGGGTACATCGCAGGAGGATCACCCTGCAGAACGCGGAAGGCGAAAATTTCTTCGCCACAGCATACGAATCGGCCGATGGTCGCTGGTTTGACAACTGCGGCATGCCTATCAAAAAACCAAATCAAATATCAAAAGATCTTGACGAAGAATCTGCTATTGGTAAATTGAATCAATAAAGTTTTTTAAAATATTTTTTACCAAACCAAAAAAAAAGTTGTATCTATTAGATATATTAAATACAATAAATTAAATTAAAATAAAGTAAAAAACTATAACATGAAAAAAATACTTACAACACTATTAGTTCTCTTTTTCTTTGTACAAGTGTCAAAGGCAAAAGAAATTAATGTAATACTTGCAAACCCGCCTGGCTCAACATCTGACATTGTGATGAAAATAGTTGGCGATGAATATACTAAACTAACAGGAGACAAGTTTATAATTGATTATCAACCTGCTATGAATGGAGGAACTGCTGCAATAAAATTTTTGTCAGCTGACAAAAATACAGTTCTTCTCGGCACAACCTCTATGCACATTTACAACCCGGTGCTTGAAAAAGACCTGCCGTACAAAGATTCGGATTTTAGCCACATGACAGTATTGGCTTGGTCACCGGCAATTTATATCAGCAGCGCCGAATCCAATATAAAGAATGCAGATGATCTCTTCAAAAATCTGCATCTAAGCCAAAAACCATTTATAGGTGGTTACGCTGTGGCATTCAATTTGAGCATTGACTTGTTGAAAAATGCTGGGAAATTAGACAAAAAGGTTGAGGTAGTGGGCTATAAAGGTGCTACGGACATAGTGGTTCATGTGCTTAACAACACCATACCCGTTGGCCTAGTGGCACCAACGCCAAATCTTTTCCAGCTCGCAGCTGAAAAAAAAATCAACATACTTGGCAGCACCCTGCCTGAGGATTTTTCTAAAGATGGTATCAAAGTTGTATCCATATCAAAAAAATATGGTGTGCAGCAAACCAATGGCGGAATGATGCTAAGTTTAAAACCAAATGCTGATCCAAAATTCAAAAAAGAATTTGAAGAAAATTTGCGCAAGGTTTTGGCCAGCGACAACGTGAAAGAACATTTTAAGAAAATTAATGTTCAGGATGCCAATGTTATTGGTGAGGCAGCAACTAACCTAGAAGTGGACAGATATAGAAAATCCATATCTAATTTTAAGAAATAGGTCAATCACATGATCATGAATCATGTGTACTGGCAAGTAGGCGAAGTTAAAACAGCCAGCAAGATGAAGGCATTACACCTTGCTGGCGGAGATTTATCTAAGATAAAATTTTATTACTATGATGAAATTCTCAATAATAAAAATTTTGAAAACGAGCCTCCGGAATCATTTGAGCAGTTGGCCATAGAAAGATGCATATTTTTACGCAACACCGCAAATCATTTGGTGTTATGGCTCAGTTCAGGTTATGACAGCAACACAGTATTACATTACTTCATAAAATCAGGTTGCAAAATAGATGAGATAGTTTGTTACACTAGAGATAAAATTTTTGATAGTGAGTATAATACCAGTTTAAAGGTCGCGATCTCCTACAAGAAAACGCACAATCAAAAATGTAAAATCAATTGGTTTAGATTACAACTTGAATCTCTAGAGGACTATTACCAAAATCTCAAAGATGATTTTATATATCAGCCCGGACAAAATTTAAGATTTAGCAAGACCGACCCAACCTCACAATTGCATTCACATTATGAAATAAGAAAATTTTTAGAAGTCAATGCAAATACCCGACTGGATATATTTGGCACTGAAAAGCCAAAACTTTTAATAGAAGAAGGAAAATGGTACACGGCCATGCCTGACAATAATTTTTATTACTTTTATTCAGATGCCATAACGTCCTTTTTTAATGATGCACCGTATTTCAAAATATTCGCGAAGCAGGCCCACATGGCTCTAAAATGGTTCGAATCTTTGCCGGAATTTGATGAAGCATTGTTAAGTAAGGTCCAAAGTTATGATCAAGAATACTACAACAGATGGAACGTGGCCTGTGGAAGGGTACCAGTCATAAACAAGTTTTCGGTCAACGGCTGGAGCAAACATTTATATTTTAATGATTACATTACATCCATCGACAGTTTGCCTTATGTGCAGTTTTATCAAAATAGTAAAATTATGAAATATTACAAAACTGCCATCAATGATTTTAAATCATTTTTTAAACTTAATGACTTAAAAAATTTACCAAATTTACAAATCATGGGTCTAAAGAAATTTTTGAAAAATGTCAAAAAATAATAAACTTATTCCGCTGGTTATGTTGTTTGTTTCTCTTGTGTATTTCTCACAGGTTTGGAAATATAAAATTTTTGTCAGTAATGCATACACCACTATTTCCTATGGTTTTTTTCCATTATTGGTAAGCGCACTGCTCGTGCTTACTTCAATTTACTTGTTTTTTAAAAAATGAACATTGATAATTTTTTGTTAGGCATAGATGTTGCATTCACCATTCAAAATCTTTTGTACTGTTTTGCTGGAATTTTGATTGGCACAATAGTAGGCATGATTCCCGGACTTGGTCCTTTGGCTGCAATGCCATTGTTGTTGCCATTTACATATTCGTGGGATCCAATCAGTGCCATAATAATGATGTCGGGCATCTATTATGGTACCCAGTATGGAGGAAGCACCACCGCTATACTCTGCAAGATGCCTGCAGAGACCAGTTCGGTGGTGTCAATGGCCGATGGCCACGCATTGGCAAGAAAGGGATACGCCAACACCGCTCTCAACACCTGTGCGATTGGAAGTTTTATAGGTGGATGTGTGTCAACATTTTTGATAGTATTCGCGAGCAATTTTTTCTTATCGGTTGGTCTTTCATTTGGTCCACGCGAGTATCTAGCACTGATAATACTTGGTTGCTGTTGCTGCGTTGTTATGACCAGCCAAAGCTGGCAAAGAACTTTGGCAATGATATTGATTGGTATGCTTCTGGCAATGACGGGCACCGATCCAATTGATGGAAAAATGCGGTTCAATTTTGGAAGTTTATATTTGGCAGCAGGATTAGATATTAAAATAGTAATATTGGCATTGTATGGGGTGGGCGAATCATTAAGACACCTTTACTTAGACAATACGCTTGTGCACAATGTTAACATGGTAAAGCAGGTTGGGGTTTGGTCTGCAAAAAATTTCAATAAAATTGTAAGCTGTTGGAAAAGCATTTTGAGAGGTTGCGGCATAGGATCTATTTTAGGCGTAATACCAGGAGGAGGCACCGTCTATGCCGCATTCATGTCCTATGCTTTTGAAAAAAAGTTTAGCAAGACTCCCGAAAAATTTGGTAAAGGTGCAATTGAAGGTCTTGCTGCCGCGGAAACGGCAAATAATGCCGGATCACAAACTTCTTTCATACCTATGCTGGGACTGGGCATACCCGTCAATGGCGCAATGGCGTTGTGTTTGGCGCTTTTATTGGTGCATGGAATTGAGCCAGGACCAAACATATTGAATAAACATCCTCAATTGTTTTGGGGACTTATCGTATCTATGTTGATTGGAAATTTTATGCTGCTCGCAATCAATTTGTCTACTGTGCCTTTAATGGTAAAATTGCTGAAAGTAAATACGAAATACATTTCGTGGATTGTCTTAGCTCTTTGTTTTATTATAGCTTATTATTATGACAATAGAATAATTGACTGTCTCGTGTTGTTAATTTTAGGAGTATTTGGATTTTTTTTATTAAAAAGCAAATATGATCCAATTGGAATATTATTAGGTTTCATATTGGGGCCAAAATTAGAAGAAAGCCTAAGGCAATCGATCCATATATACAGACAAGATTATTTGGAAATATTTGTTTTTAATTATGGATTCTTCTTTTATATTTTGGCAATAATCATGTTGTACTACTTCAAGAAAAATCCAATATAACCAAAGAGTTAGAAGAAGTATCTAATAACGTATCTAATAAGAATCTATTCTATAGTAAGGACTTAAATGCCCTTTAAGTCCTTCTTTGACCGTATTTTTATTAAACCATTTTTTTCCGCACATTCTTTCAAGTTCTTGTAGACTAGATTCCCATTTGAATTTGGCCTCTAATTTGCTGTCGAGAAACCATTTGCTCTGTTCATTATATATTGCTCCTGTTGGTTTTTTGACCTGCCAAATATTATGATCCCAATCTCTATATACTGCGCGATTTACTTGTTTATAATAAGTTTCATCATGAAAAGATGAGATATTTTTTAAATGTTTAATAAGATTTAATTGATTGCTGTTTTTTAAATAATTTACAACCACATGACTCATTTTTATTGATAATTCTGGAAGATTAGGAGTCCAATAAAAATATTCATCATTCTCCCAGTACTCTCCCAATATATCATTGGTGGGCAACACGCTAGTGGTCATTATTACATCTAAAAAACTAAAATAGATGTTTTTGTCATCTCTCATGAGCCTAGGTTTATCTATTCCATAAACAAATCCTACTTTCTTTCCCTTGTGTCTCATTTCGCTGTGTTCTCGGAATATTTTATGAAATTTTGATCTCACCATGCAGGTGGGGTCAAATCTTACACTGGCTGTATAGAACCAATCTGGATCATTGGCTGCTTCTATAATATTTCTGGTCCAATCAAAAACATTAATTTTAATTTTACGATTAGCCACTAATTTTTTTAATAATGGTAAACTTTGTTTTATTTCTCTAGTGTAATATCCTGGACTACGATCATGGCCAAGACGAGCATATTCTTTCTCTTCCGCTTCAAATGGTCCATACATGTAAATTTCATCCAAATGTATATTATTTTTTATAAAAGTATTAAGAATATACCAAGAATCTACTCCTCCGCTATAGAATAACACAATATGATCGTATGCCTCCCTTAATTGTAGGGCCCTTTGTTTATAGAGTTCTTCCAATCCTATGGGAGGATCTGTGCTCCAGATATGATTTTTAAAAATTGAATTATGGTAATCCCATTCAACATTTTTGTTGGATTTGTTTGCTTCAAATATGGCTTCGATCTTGTTATGGAATTTTTTTCCATTACAAATATAGATTCCTTTATTGTGATAAAGATATTTCATTTAAAATTTTTGTTAATATCTTTTGCCCACCCTATACGATTCCATAACCTTTCATGTAAGAAATACAAAATACTGTTAGCAACAATGGCATAGGCAGCAAAAGTCAATCCAGATGTAAAATTTCCGCTTGCCCACCATGCTCCTAACAAATTGCTTAAAGTAACTGTGACTCTCCATGAGATTACTTTAGATAGACTGCGAGGCCATTTTTCGATCCATTTATTTTTAAAAAACATACGTTTTCTCCTTTTTAAATTATATTTTTTAATGCAGTAAAAATATTACACATATGTGTAGAGTAGATCAAAGAATCTTTGTAACGTTGATGTTTGGACATTGTTGTCTCGTACAATCCACTTGATGTTAGTTCAGTTGTTAATTTAACAGTTTCAATGAGAGTTTTTTTGGCAAAAGCATATACTCTATTTCTTCTTTGCCAAAAAATATTTTGATCAATTTCTTCCTCTTCTGAATTTTCAACCTCTTCCTCCCAAAGCATTTTTAAAATTTCAATATCTAATTGTACTTTTTTCTTTATATAATTAAGATCCTGTTGTTGAGCATATTCACTTATATCAGAAAACAGTGCCTGAGATATCCCTAGATGATTTGTAATAAAACCTAGATGACAGAATCTATCTCCAGGCCAATATCTGCTATCTTTTCTTTCAAAAAGTTTGACAGCAGGCGTTTTTTCACATGCAAAATGAGCGGTCAAGGTGTTTTCCATGCCCACGGTGGGTATTGGTTCCACTTCAATGTCTTTTGTATCTAATAATAACATAATTGCAAGGTTATTTTCCATCGCCGGTACTATCACCCATTCACATAAAGGGATACCACTGACCCAATGTTTTTTACCAGATACCATGCCATTATTATACACCAATGTATCATTTTTTTTTAAGGAACTCCAGGCACCTTGTCCTTTGTGTTCTTTTTTACTGTTATCTAAATAGAATTTTGCACTGGCAAAGTGTTGTTTTAGATGTGCCTCCGATAGATCTTTCATAGCAAGATCAAGAAGATCACGATAAAAAATTTTTTTAATCATTTTTTCTAATATTAACAGTTTACATGTTTAAATAATTTGACGCAATATAATTATTGATTAACAAAATACGAAAATCTGCAAACATAAGTTTACTCCTTTTTAAATTATATTATAAATGCTGGTAAGATAACCCTACTACGGTTGGCGTTCTACGTGTAATACAGTAGTAAAAGGGTCAAACCCTAGGCGTCAATTTTTGTCCGACGTCGCAAGAAGCGGCGTTGCCAAAGTATTTATTATTGGCATAAAAACTTATTTTTTTTTCAGTTGACAAAATACCAATTTATGTTACAATAATGGTAACTTAGGAGGAAATATGAACTACAAATGTTCAGCACAAGCAAGACTGGTCATGGATCAAGTGGCAGCAAGGTGTCTGAGAGACACCAAGACCAACAACAAGTGGTCTGGAAATTCCGGCAGCTACATGTACATCATGGGCAGAGAAAATTCAGATGGCAAGGCCACAGGCGTGGTACACAAATTCCAAACTGATGGCAGCCACAAATTGGCGGGATCATTCAAGATCCTTGCGGATGGCACCATAACGAGATTCACAGGTTTGAGCAAATCAAACTGGAATGAATACATGTCCAAGGCAGATTCTGAATACAAACAGACCCTACAGTCTGGTAACAAATCCGCCGCAGACGCAGAAAAAGCACAATCCAAGGTTGCTTAATTGATTCAGGTGCTCCACGGAGCACCCAGAATCCCTATAAATATCACCATGCTCCACGTTAAAATACGAAACGCGGCGAGAGTGTTGCGTGAGTTATTTTCCAAAGAGAGGCGCACAGAATGGATGCGTGAGTTATTCTCCAAAGCCAATAGAACAAGATTATACATCATTGGTTCTCTATTGATCATAGCCTTCGCGGCGGGCACGTTCTGGCCCAACTTCATGGTAAAGAAGCAAGTGTCATTGTCAGCTACAGACACCCTGAAGAATCGCGCTCGCAGTTTTGGCCTGGTGGAACCCCTGATGCACTACTACAACCAAAAGACATTCATAGAAGCTGTCAGCAAGTGTGTGGACTATCTCAATTTTGAATATGACAGCGAGCAGGAGATACCCAAGGCCATCATAGTGGCCATGGCCATGATAGAATCGGACAATGGCACCAGCCGTTTCGCACTGGAGGGCAATGCTCTTTTTGGTGTGAGGACCTGGAATCCAGATGAACCGCAGATCAAGGCCTACCGAAATTTGAACGCCAAATGGGGAGTGAAGAAATACCCTACCAAGTGCGCCAGTGTGAGAGACATGATACACATACTCAACACCAAACCTGTACATAAGGAATTCCAAAGAGGACGGGCCATACAGAGAGTTTTGGGCATAAAAAATGTTTATAGATTGGCAGGCAGCATCAACA
>Ga0169931_10007638_pt1 | contig 15986 bp, 7 predicted proteins | sample Kivu_15m_20L_FD_129675 | JGI IMG/M metagenome (GOLD analysis project Ga0169931, IMG submission 129675) | Freshwater microbial communities from Lake Kivu, Western Province, Rwanda to study Microbial Dark Matter (Phase II) - Kivu_15m_20L... | ecosystem: Environmental > Aquatic > Freshwater > Lake ...
TACTCTTTAGATCTAAGCCTGTCGCTATTCTTGAGAGTGAGCGTGAAGACGCCTTATCATTTCCTACTCAGTTTACCCTTGACGCTCTGCTTACACTAGCAAGTGAGAGAGATGATTGATGGTAGGCCTGAAGGTCGCTTAGGTCTGTTCCTTAAGCCACAATGCCTTTTATTTGGCCTTTTCTGCCTGGCATTCCTGTCTTTAAAGGAAGTTGCCTTCATAGACAGGTTCTGAGGCATAGTTGATTTGGGGAGTAAAAGTGCATTCTTTCTTTTAAATAAACTCTCTTTCCTACATTTTTTGCTCTAATCTATCGTTTTTCTCTCTCATGTATCCGAATAGTCGATCGAGAACATTTTTCTTGAAATTGCCTTTGTTTTCCAGTATTTATTTGCTGTGGAAGTTCACCTAGGGAGTTTGCCTCATTTAGGTCTGCTCTTTCTACTGCTATAACCTCTTTGCTGCTTCTCTTTTATCTGCTAGTATCTTTTAAAGTCGTTTGTAGATGGGTTCTAGCCCTGTATTGAACTGACTTTTTTCTCCAATATTGGGCTTGAAAGTGCAATTTTCCTTGTCGTGTTACAGAGAAGCACTAGTGTGCTCTGTGGCCCTTTGTTTTTAAAGACCTTAAGCGTATAATCTTTCAAATGTGCAGTTGCCTTCTCTACTTACCGCTAGTTTTTTTGATTGTTCGTTGATAGTTGGCTGGAAGGTACACGAAGCTATTTCTTTTTATTATTGTTAAGCCTTCTGAGCTCTGTTGTTTTATACTTTTTTATTTCTGTCGTTGATGAGTCTTTACAGTAGATCTCGTCTGGAAACTTCTGTTTTGGTGCGTTATGGATATATTTCAAAAGGCAGCTCATGTATCTACGGCCGATGTGAGTAAGTGGATGTTTCTACTCTTCTGAGCGAGTTGGTTCGGATCATGGGTTGTCTGTTTAATGTAAACTGCACTTTTCCCTTGTTTTTTTCAAGTGAGCTGTGTTGTGTGTTCCAACAACTCATCGTTATTTTGAATTAAACACTATTAAACCGAACTTAATAACATCAGTATTCCCGCATTTAATAGATCCATTAAAGGTAGATTATAGTACATTTTAATTGTGACTACTGAACAAAATATTCATTCGATTGCGTTTATAACGATATCTTTACTAATAATGGGAAATACGCAATGCTGTGTGCCTGATCTTAAACAGCAGGAACACTAAAAGCTTAACTAAGTTCATATCAACTACAACAGCTCAGCTAATATTGTAACTTCGCATTAAGCTCTGCCGAACGAGAGACTTGCAGTAGACGCCAAGATCCTTTAGTTGATCTAAGGAAGAAGTAATTTTCAACAGATACAGATTAGTTCTAAAATGATCTGAGACTGCTCAAAGGCACTTTTCAACTGCACAAATATCAAAGTGGATAAGTCTACTAAGGACAGTGCAATTCTGTAACATCGCATTTATCAAGTAACAGGTGCCACATGGATTGGGAAGATTACTGCTCAAAGACGGCAGTTTGATCATAGGACACTTCAAGTAGGGAAAAATTTAAGGATCTGCGCTTTACGCCAGCAAGGACGAAGTTTACTGCTCAGGGCAAATCGTCAATGGCAGACTCACTTGCAGCAAAGGACTTCTGATCACTTCTACTTTCAAGTACTAGGGAGAGTTTAAGGACAACTAAATCGACGGAGAAGGCACTGAAACCACTTAGTATAGCAGATTCATAGGCAAGTTTGTCAAAGGCAAACGCATAAGTGGAAAACTAACGTGGAGATCTGAAGAGTAAACTTACTAATATGAGGGTCCTTTTAACTAAAAATAATAGTTCTAAGGACAGGGTAGTTTTGTGTTGATTCAGGCAGACTTTTGTAGCCCCTTGGTTCATATTAGGGTAGCTTTGTGGGTGGATAAAAACACGGAAACGGCGTGTATAGATACACTTCTGGTCTCAGCTACGAAGGCGATTATCGTAAAGGCAAAAGAGAGGGCGTAGGCAAAATAGTTAACAAAGATGGATCTTTGTGCTATGAGGGTGAGTTTTGGGCAGGATTTCCACACGGATCAGGACGCAGCTACAAGGCAGGGCAGGTAGCTCAGAGCGGTATATTCAAGTAAGGTATTTTCTAGTAACTGCTTTAATGATTGATAATACTGTTATTTTGTGAAGTTTTCTTATTTACTACCGGTGTATAATGTGTGTATATGCAACATCAAAAACACGAATTTTCAAGGAAACCTCGACGACTAGTCAGCAAGTCTCCCAACCAAAACTCAATGGTTCGACTCCACTCCAAGGACAACTAGTTGATTCGTTCGCCAGTAGTCCGTAGTCCTCACCGCCCTCAACAAAAAATATTGAGTCTGCGAATGGAGCTGGGCAATCTTCGCTAATAGCTGGACAAACTGCAAATTCGTTAGAAGCAAGATAGTGCCAAACAGTAGGTGCGTTCTCCTCGGCAAAAGTAGGGCGTCAATTCATACTATTTTGAAGCTAATTCTTCCACTGCTGGGTAGTAAACACTCATGAAGCAGTTGGCATCGAGCAAGTAGATGAACATGTAACTGCTCAAAGATAACTAAAGTCTACGCAAAAAATTGTTGTAGTTGGGTAGCAGTAAGGACTCTAAGCGTTCTTTAGAGAGAGCGACCCGAAGTCAGAAAAAGGAATAAGTAGACATCACGATCAGCTATCAAAAACAGTTGCTGGAAAACAGGCGTGTTATCTAGTAGCTCAAGGGATCTCTAGCCCTGATACAAGAGGATAATTAAAATTTGAAATAACAAATCAGAAGACTTAGAAAATAGGATGATTTCGCGTAAAAAGCACAGTTTCAACTAAGCTAGAAGATTGATGAAATCGATAGAAAAAATAGGTAGATCGAATAGATGAATCGTTCTTTAGGACTGATGGCAGATACGATAGCTACCCTTAACTAGACTTCAGCTGTGGTAAACAAGTAGTTGGCATAATTAAAGGTCAAAAACAAGCACAAAAAGTAGAAAATCCATGAGCTTAATGACAAAAACTTAAAGATGTAAAAATAGCTAATAAAATTTTCAAAGTAGAAAGATCTTATCTAAAAATAATTGATAAGAATGTCAAAATAGAAATAACATTTGCAAAAATAGATAGTAAAAGTATCAAAATAGAAAGAAGATGTATAAAACTAGTTCAGAAACCTATAACAACAGAGAAAGATGGAAGATAGAAGGCCAAGAGACGTTAAATAGCTGAGAGAATTAGTTGCTATGCACTAGAAGAGTTTGAGAAATCAGCAAAATGACATAAATTACCTGTAGAATGAAGTAAATCGACTATCATTTTTCAAAAGACTTAGCCATAATCAAGCCTGTTTGATCGACTAACTCAACAACGAAGTAATTCTCAACGAATTCGCAATACTAAGTCGCAAGTATAGATGAGTATTGTACTTTTAAGGTCAGCATAGAGTGATTTATATGTGTGATGAAAATGAACTTGTATAACCGTTGAAATTAATATGAAGTAACTGCACAAATTGGTAAAGAACAACCATCAGCCTGTTCCTTTGTTCACTGCACTCATGGAAATGAAAACCCAGCCTATCCACGGCATACCCATGGTCAGTTCTGACGATTAATCCGACTAACCTGCCATCAACCTGCATCTTATTTCAGCTTAACTCGAAAAATACAAGCTAGAAAAGGCACAATAAGTAGTAAAAATGTACAGACAAACAAATATAAGTGTAAAGGATATTGTGTAAAAATACAAGGAACAGTATAGAAAATAGGCTACTGCCATCATTGACTTGCATATTAATAACAAAACACTTGGTTCATCGAGTGAAAATAGGCAAAGTCCAGGCAAAATTGGCAAATAGCTAGGGTCTACCTTGCCTGGATCTGAAGACAGGACTTAAAACGAAACGCCAGTGTTCGATGTAGGAAGTGGCAAATCTCACGAGATGACGATAGATTTGCGGTAGTTTACTCTGGGACAGCGGGAATAAGGCAGCTAGAAAAGTTATGGTCGTGAGCAGATGGGACCGGGAGTGAGCTAGTTTTTAATTAGAGAACCTTCAAGCAGACGCATAAAGGACAAGATAATGAATAATGCTAAGTCTAAAAAATGATTATATTGCTTATTTTATTCACGTAAATGATCAGGAGCATGCTTGCTCATTGGGTTCTATCTGATTCTAATGCTACGATTACTATTCATGCTAACAGCATTGGCAGTTGTGATCGTGATCTTCTTATTCAGAGCTAGAGTCAGCCAATTTAGGGATAAGGTGCACTGGTTGCATATTAAATTGATTTTATTCTGGATTGATCTCACCTTTATCTAGACGGATGACAAAGTCGTCGTTTTCCTAACTATCGTCTTTGTGGTATTTGTATTTTTCACCTGCTTTATCTTAATTGATATCTATGATCTCGATTACTTAGTTAGGCACTTTCTAGAGTGGAAAAATATGTTGTAGACATGGATAGACCTGGGCCAGCATATATCTCGCCCTATGATCTAAAGCATTTCTGGAACTGGCAAACAAAAACTCTCTGCTAAAATCAGGGGCTATGTCTCCTGGCATTTCTATATACATATTTATTGCTAGCCAATGCACGAATTATAACAGAATTTCCATCTCACTGAACTCTTTATTAGCCATCTCTATGTACTACTTGAACAGTGGTTTGGCTAGTTGTGGACCAAACTCAAAGCAGTAGCTCAGAAAAAGACCAAGACCGGCACGAGGGTCATTGAGGCGCTGATAGTTGTTGTCGATATGATTCATGAGATGATAAAGTACAAGCCTAGGACCCGGTTGCAAACGTTGAAATTCATACAGATACTGCTCCATGAGCTGCTTAGTGGTTACTTAAGGTCGTCTCATTTGTGGGTACCTGAAATCGAACATAGAAGGGCCGAAGTGACTCATTGAACTTGCACTTATATCAGACATATTTTGCAGTTGCTGAAGGTGCTGCAGATGCTGATAGTGTTCGAACGGCAGACCCATATTCGGATACTGAGGTGGTAAATTTGACTGCTCGGGCAATTTTTGTGAAACTGTAGCGATGGATCTGTTTATTTGATGTTGCCTTTTTCTCTTTTATTTTTGTTTCACTGGCTGACCAGACTATGGATGCGACTACACTTTTTCAAGCAAATAAACTTACTTGCCGTACTAATTGATAATTTTTTTGAACAGTTTAGTGATTTTAAGTTGTTTGTAGACGGGAAACTGCGGAGCATGCTTGGACTTGAGGTGCAAGTAGATGCCGGGGTATGTTGTGAAGTATTTGCCACAGAAGCATGAGTAGAGGCGCGGGAGAGGGTCGCTTAGCACCTCCATGCTCTCGGATTCAATTTCATTCATGCGCTTTTAATTAATTAAATATTAAAAAATTAAAGAAAAATTTATTAAAAACAATTATTTATCAAAAAATATTAAAATTTATAAATACTCCATCAAAATACAATCGAATAGCAAAGATTTTTTTTTTTTAGACGAATTAATTCAATAAACAAAAAACCTTTAAACATCATAAGCGTTGCATTTGTGATTCGCTCGGATTGAAGTAATCCATCATTACTTACGACTATTACATTTTCAGATCGCGGCTAGACCGCACTGATATCGACACTATGCTTTAAGCTTTGTTTGCGTCCCACAGTGATATTTGTCCTCCTGAAAAAAGGCCTTTGCCTTTAGACTATAGGCTCAAAGAACCAGTTTACGAAAACACTGCTATGCTTTAGTTTCTTGGTTGCTTGCGAGTCTACAAAAGTTCTTCTTCTACGTCGCCGAGTCGAGAAGAGTCTATCTTTCTGGTCATCTTGGAACTGTTCAGGTTGTAAGGATTATTGTCTAATATTTTTTATTTTGTATTTATTCTGCTAGGACTCTCTATCTATTGTTTCGGTTTCCTTACTATTTCTCTTTTCTTCTACGTTTAAACCTCAAATATGCCTCCTTTTTGTATCACTACTTTTTATTTAGGCTGCACCACTACTTTTTACTTAGGCTGCATGATCACTCTTGTAGCTGGCATTCTTTAAGGTTCGCAGGATTTTAGACGAAAAATTCCTTACTGGGAAACAGGGAGAGGGTTTGATCTTACGAGTGGAGCGTGTATTTTAGAGTTGCTTCTAATCGAAGGCTCTGTCACAAACGAAGGCTGAGTCACAATTATAGGGCTGCTTACGAGCTTAGTGTGCACTTAAACGATGTTAGCTTTATGTATTGATATTGGCCTTTGGGGTAGAGGATTCCTAACGAAGCGTTGTTACACTCTGGGCTGTTAGACTGGGGCTGCAATAAAACGTTATTTGTTCGTTCTGCCGAAGTTTTACTGGCTTCGCACTGTACAGAGTTGAGGCTGCTGGTAGTAAACTTGTGGTTGGTTTCTTGGGCTTTCTAAGTGTTGTAAAGCGTAGCCTTTCGCCGGGTTAACGGGTCTGCTGCCGTACGTAGCTATAGAAACAATCTTAGTTGGGGACTAATTGTGAGTCTGGACTAACCGAGTCCTCGAGTTTGTTTATTGTTTGGGCTGTCTTTCTTTTTCCCTGCTTAATTCTACTTGTTTTTATCGACTGACCTCCCCTTTTGCCAGACTGTGCTGGTCGATCGGTTGCTTTGAATTAGACAAACTGATTCCTCGCTTTCTTCCTTACTATCCAGGCTTGCCCTGGCCCAGTCTTACTATATAATTTCTGGCGTTTTAATCAGGTTTATTGGTTTCTTTTTTGTTTTGGTGATATTCTGCAGCTAAACGCATAAAACTGTAATTAATATAACTCGATTAGTTACTGCATATACCAGTAGCTTGCCAATCACATATATCACTATATATTACCATTTTGAATATTATACAGTCGATTGACTAAATTTATTACTTGATGAAAACCAGAGGTAGAAGCACGCCCTTATAATGGGGGTCGGCTATTGACAATCACGAAGAATTCATATTTTTTCAGAATAAATAAATTGTACTCAATGCCAAGGCACCTAAATTACAAGTAAAACACATCAAGAACCCTAAGACCATGGTAAAAAAGAGAGCTCAGAGCATACCTATACTTAGTTCTCTCAGAATGGATGGGATCGTTACTCCTTCCAAGAACAGCTACAATATTTTCATGAACGATCGGCCGAAGTTCAACATCAAAACTCAGAGGAAATCATTGCAGTCAAACAAGTAGTCCTTGCCGGAAAAGGTATTAGGAGTGTCTGGAGTGGGCGGAACTTCTTTGCTGAGACGAATGATTTAAAGAGAAACAGGTCTAGGCAAGACTTTGAGCCAGTTCAGTACTTTGTAGGTGTCAGGAGAAAGCAAATAGATTTCTCCATTCAGAACGAGTCACGTAAGGAGGACTTCAGCTGTCAATTTTTATCAACCAACTTCTTTTTGATTAATGAAAGATTCACTTACAGATACTAAATATCAATCGATTAATCTATATTTTCTTTCAAATTGTTTGTCGAGTTGTTAAATAGTGTAAATTCAAGTAAAAATCCATTTGTTTGAGAGATATTAGATTAATGAACTTATTGTTGCAATCCGAATAAATAATAAAATTATCGTATGAGTCGACAATACCACACTATCGACCCTCTGATCCTCGAAACACTCAATCTTAATCAGCAACGCATGAACACTATCCTGGATATTCTCCACGGAAGAACTCCACAAAAATACGCCAAAACCTAACGCAAAATACAAAATAAATCAATGATGCGCAAACTATCACCAGAACCTCAAAACTAATAAGAGCACAATTTACCTAGAATACTGCTTAACAAACAAAAAAAGACACAAAAACTAGCAGATTTACCATAAGTAACACTTGAACCTAAACCTGTACGAACACAAAGACCCAGTATTAAACGCAATAGAAGTAGCGAAATAGTGCTGAGCTAGACTGAAGAGCCCAAGCCGTAACCTAGGATAAGATCTTACAAAAAAGTAGAAGAGAAAATAGCAGAGAAAAAACAAACGGAGGTACTAGTGGAGAAAAAGAGGCCTAGTACTTTGTAGTTCTAAGTGAGTTCTGGGGACAAAATAGTAAAGCAAAGACAGTTGCTGATTGACTACAAGGTGGAAGGACTGAGAAGAGTAAAGTCAGGATAAATAAACCCTAAAGACGTGTATCGCATGTAGATTGAAGGACTAGTAGGCGAGCTGACAGCTATAGAAGATTTATAGTAGGCATAAAAGAAGATGAATAGGCTAAAACGCAGACATAAGCATCTTTGCACTTTTGACAAACAGTATTTTTTGAAACTCAACCAGCATGATATGTTTATTCTTTCATGATTCAGTCATAACAATTCAAAGTAGCTTATTTTTCACATCAAATTTACAGTTTTAAAAGTATAATATTTAGTTAGATTAAGTATATTTACAATTATAAGATGATTATTGCGCAAATACGATCTTGAATTACTGATTAATTTTATTCTTTTCTCTTAAAAAGTTATTTATTTTTGAGCAAATTTGGTAAATCACATGACAAATAATATGTTTCTACTGTAATAGTCTTTAGAATATATAATCGAATGGAAGATAAATAAGCTAAAGTGAAACACAACCGAGCCTAAAAACGCAAAAAAACATAGTTTTTCAATTTAAAAGCGATGGTCGAGCAGCTCAAGGCCGAAGGAGCCATCTAGCTACCAGTTCTCAAGGGAATCATCACCTAGGCTTCCGCAATGCTGCGTAATTTTCGATTGAATTAGAAAACGAGCCGTCTCTATTGAAACTGAAAAGTCCTCTAATAATCGTAGGAGATATTCACGGTCAGTTTTACGACTTGCTGAACGTAATTGAAAAGTTCGGGCACCCGGCCAAGACCAGATATTTGTTCTTGGGGGACTACGTCGATAGGGGGAAATTTTGCATAGAGGTCATAACATACGTCCTGACGCTTAAAATAGCCTACCCGCAGAACATTTACCTGATGAGGGGCAACCACTAGGGTCGGGCAATGACTTCCTACTTCAACTTTAAGCAAGAATGTACGATACTAATAATCAAGGTTAAGCCAAATACAACAATGACGTCTACGAATTGTTTTTGGATTTATTCACTAAACTACCCCTGGCTGCAATTATCGATCACAAGTACTTCGCAGTGCACGGAGGAATTTCCCCTTTTCTGCGCACCACAGGTATGATGAGCATAATGCAGGATAGATCGATAAGCTCAATCGTTTCGTGTAGATTCCCGATACCGGCACTATCTGTGATATGCTCTGGAGCGATCCTATCGATGAAAATCACTAAAATTGGCTCAACAACAAAATGCGTTCGTGCTCGTACTACTACAGCAGAAACCAAACCATGAAATTTCTCAACTCAAACAAATTGTCACTCATCATTCGAGGTCACTAAGTGCAAATGAAAGGTTTCAAATATCAAAACGGAGTGGACAACTAAGCCCTCACACTAACTATATTTTCAGCTCCTCGCTATTGTGACACCCACAAAAACAAAGGTGGAGTGTGCTTGCTTAGTGTAACATGTGTATGATGCAGAGCAGAGGAGTATAGATTCGTACTTTTAGCTAAGTTGAGCATCCGTATGTTCCCCCTAATTACTTGAATGCTTTCTAGCTCACTTTTCCCAAAGTGGCTTCAGGTGTGACCAAAATATTTGCCTTCTTACTCAAGTACTCTAAGATCCGATAATCTATCCTGAACGTGGGCAGCAACTAGCTTTCATAGCTGATGCAGACGATGCAGAATGTGAACAATCTAGAGTAGTATCTTTAAAAAAATGTTAATGTGATCAGTAATCTACTTAACGGAAAGTCTGATTCGCATGCTTAAATCTCATAGAACGTTTCTGACTTTGAGGAAAAAGAAAACTAGATTGTAAACCAAATATCTATGATGCCTCTTATTTTTGGACCCAAAACTAACTTTGTTCGAGTTCTGGCCAAAAAAGAGGATGCTACTGAAGATGAAGAGCCTTAGACTGAGTGTTTTGACTGACTTTTAATGATTGTTTTAAATAGCAGTAAATCTAAAACAATCTAATATCTTTGTATTAGTAAGAGCTTATTTATAGATAAAATTCATATTAAACTGTACAATTGTTTAATAATAGAATATTTTGCATCATACTCAGAACCGGTGGGCATTCAGGATGTCGTTGATGTTGCTGTACTCTGCCTCCTTGACTGACCAGAGATGGTCGACTGACTGATTTATCCTTACAGTCTGCTTTAGAATTCTTTTTAGATCTATGACTTCATTTTCTAGAAGCGAATAGCTAGACATCTGCGTGATTAGCTTTTAATTAGTACCAGCTAGCGTGCACATTCTCTCGTTCAAAGTAGTCGTTTCTCCTCCGAATCGCCTCTACATGACTGTCACTTTTTCTTCGTAAAATGTCTTTTGATTGAGCAGTTATTCCTGGTGCAGTTTGATCGTCGATTAAAGAGTATTTTTCAGCTCAAAAACTTCTTTTTACTTAGTAGCTGTCAGTTGAGCGTACTAGGCTTTAAGTCTATTGAAATTTGTTTCTCCCTATCTCAGCAGCTGAGTCAGCTTTTGTATTTATTGTCGACAACGGTTCAGTTCAGCCGTTTGTTAGGTTTAGCGCATTTTGAGACTAAATTCGCCTTCTTTAGTGGCTTTTTCATACCTGAAATTAGCCTAATCGACCTGTCTGCTAAGAATCCTTATGCTTTCTTATAACTCTTTTTCCTTGCTGCGGTTGCCTTCACTTGCACTCAGTAGTCTTGTTTCGTATTCTTTAATAGTAGCAGTATATGTGGCAATTTCTTGCTTAAGGGTATGGTTAGTACCGTGCAGATCTCCAAACTCACTGCTTCTATTCTCTAAATCTCTGATCTAACTTATTAGCTCATGTTTTTTCTATTAAAGATCCTTGAGTTTACGCTCCATTGCTTTATTGCGATCCTATATCTCATGTCTGTGTTCTCTCATAGCCTTTATCTCGCCAGCTAGTCTAGTTTTCTCTATCACTTCTTTTTATATCATCTGCATTAATATATGATTACTCTTTCAAGTTCAGTGACTCTCGACAGCAGTGACTCTTCGTTGTTGTTGCGTCGCCCTTCTTAAGTTCTTTTTTTGATGTTTTCGACTTCTTTCTGAAGTTTTAATTCATTCTTTTTTTCAATCTACAGCATCTTAGACATGATGATGTTGACACTTTCGGTCAGAGCCTGATTGCTTTGCTGATTCATTTCTTTACTTCTGTATAAAAATTCTTCGAGATAGTTCCTGCTGTTGACAGGAATAACTTCGACAACTTAGCTTTATTTTCGTTAAATTTTAGTGGTTAGTCTATTGATCTGTATTTATCTTTCTCTGAGTTCTTCCTCAAGCCTTCTGATAGTTTGATTGGCATCCCTCATAGAATGATTGGTATCAAGCATTTATAATTGTTTTCTGAGCTGATTGATCTAATTATCTCGTTCTTTGAGCTATAAACTTTGTTCCATCTTGATCGACTTGACCTGAACCTACGCAAACATAACTTTGTCTTTCTAGCTGCGTAGTAAATCGTGAATACGTCTTTGCTACTCAAATGCTAGTTTTAACTCTCTCTACTTATCGCTAAGTGCAGCTTAAAGTGTCTTTACTCTTTCGCTCAGCTCTCTTGCTCTTTGCTGCTGTTTCTAGTTCTACCTTGAAACCTTACTCAGCTCATTTTATAGCTACTACTCTTTCTTTTGGAAGTTTCTTAGATTTTTTTAATACTCAGCATGGACTCCACCTCTTCCCTCGAGCTGTCCTTTCAACTCATGAATCGTCTTTTTAAGCGATATTTAGTTGTTAAGAAGCTATTCGATTTTGCGCATACTATTGCCAATAACTATTTCAAGCTGCTTTTTCTACAAATGCAGTGACTATAGCTCTCTTGTGGCTTGTTTTGGTGATCTGAGATCGCTTTCTCTACTTTTTTTGGACCTGAGCGAGCTGCTACCCAGCGAGTCTTCGGAGAGTCTTTCTTGTTTTATGAAGGTGCTTTGTTAGATGTTGAGATTTTTAAGTATTTAGTATTCCTGTTGGAGTTACTTGATGACTTCGTTGCGGCTGAACTGATAAGGATTCGAGGACCTTTGAGTGAAATCGGTGCGAAGATGCCTGTGTGTTACTATAGTTACTGCTGTGAGATGTATGCTCGCGAGTGTTGGTCATTGAAGTAGGGAAGTTGTTCCTCTACTCTGTGGATTGACTCTTCCATCTTGATCTTGGAACGTGTGAGCATTTGAAATAATCAATAAAAAATATTTGAATCTCAGGCATATTATTACTGAATCTATTAATCAATAAGCAATCCATACTAACACTTTAAATCAATAAGCAATCTAAATCATTTTATCCGCTTTGGCTAAGCAGATTTGAATCTTCCTAACTTAGCTTAATGCTTTTTGTTCGGTTTCTTATTGCCTGTGCGGCTATCTTTAATAAGTTTCTTGTTTGTTTTATTTGTTTAAATCTTTGTTTGTGGATGGGCTTCTATCTATTTATTGACATTTTTGTTTTTAGCTTACTCTGCTATTTTTACTGGAACTTAGGCATTTTAGTGTTGCTGCTGATAAGGCCTTGCATATTTTTTAGGGTCATATTATTGCGTTGTTATTTAAAGAGTGCATCCATTAAACACAGGATTCGACATAAGATCGACCATCTTTCGAAGCCGTGAAGTTTGATTGCCACACTACTTGACATCATCATAAAGCTTTTATTTAAGGTCTATTTATTGTTAAGGCTGACCATAGTAGTCACCACAAGGGTTCAACTAAGCTTGTTTTCGCCTTATGCTTTCGTTCACGTATATGCTGGCGTTAGAATGCCTTGAAGCTCTTAGGTCCTGACTAGCAGTTCTTCTATTAGTTTACTATCGAGGGTAGTGTGACAGAACCACATTCGATGCGAAAGTCGGCGTGTATCTGATTTTTAAAGCATCAGGAGGGTTAACATTAAAGATGTCGTGATGATAGAAGGTAGGAGTCATTCTGACTCTGCTTGGATTCAGAAAGGGAGCTGACCGATTGTGCCGGATTATTTTTTATTGCATTTATTATCGACTAATAGATAGAATAACTAAATGATTGCTGTTTGATTGCTATTTATGACTAGGTTATATTTCTATGCTATATAGGGCTAAACTTGTTAGGAGAGTATATAATCTTCGTTAGATGAATAGAGCTAACCGGGCTTAAAAATACTAAAAACTTGATAAGCTGGGCGAGGGCACTTACGGAGTGGTCTACAAGGCCAAAGGTACTCTTAGTCTAATCCAGATAAGGAAACAGGGGAAATTTTTGCGCTCAAAAAGATACGTCTTTAGTCTTAGGAAGAAGGAATTCCCTCTACCGCTATTCGCGAAATATCCATCCTGAAGTAGTTAAATCATCCCAACGTAGTGGGTCTTCGCTAAGTAATCCATACTAACCGCAAACTCATCCTTGTTTTTTAGTACCTGGAATTCGATTTGAAAAAGTTTATGGGGAACTTTAGCAAAGAAAAAGGCATGGATCCGATGATCGTCAAAAGCTTCACCTATCAACTGCTCAAAGGTATCGGTCATTGCCACGACAAAAAGATTCTGCATCGTGACTTGAAACCTCAAAACCTGCTTATCTCTAAACAGAACATTCTAAAAATAGCTGACTTCGGACTAGCTAGAGCCTCAGGAATACCAGTAAAGGGCTTTACTCACGAAGTAGTTACACTATGGTATCGACCTCCAGATGTGCTTCTAGGGTCACAAAAATACTCAAGTTCTATTGATATTTGGTCAGTTGGCTGCATTTTTGCGTAAATGGTCAACATGAGGCCTCTTTTCCCTGGACAAAAGTAAGGAGACGAGCTTAAACGTATATTTAAGGTCGTAGGAACACCTAATGCTGAAAGCTGGCCAGGTGTATAGGAGCTACCTCAGTGGAAAAACTGGAAGGGAGAGGAATTCTAAGACTATGAAGGCGAACCTCTGAGCAAAGTAGTGCCAAAACTAGACAAAGACGGCCTGGATTTACTATAAAAGATGCTTCAATCGAATCCTGCTAACAGAATAACAGCTAACGATGCTCTCCAGCATGCTTACTTCGCAGATTTGCCCAAAGAAGTATTGCAACTGTATGGAGGAAAGTGATCACTGTGACCGTAGATATAAAAATAAAAACTAATTTATATTGAAAATAGATTTTTATGTATCAATAGATGAGTAGCAACTGAGATAGTTATCAACATAATATAAATGAGAGTGGTATTATACGAGGTGTTCAATAGCATCAACGAAAGACTAGTGGGTCCCTTCCTCAGAAACACCGGCAAAAGACTCTACTAGGCCGGCAACTCCATCGAAGGTGATGCCCTCAGCGAAGATAGATTCGTACCCAGTCTCCGTAGATTGACTCACAGTGGTTTTGAGCCTGACCTCGATGGAGCTAACTTCGTTGCACCTAACGCTACTGTTCTCGGGGACGTGACTGTAGGATAGAAATCATCAATATGGTACGGCACAACAGTGGTTGGCACACAACCCGTTCGTATTGGCAACAACAGTGTTCTTCAAGACAGAGTATATGTTTCCAAGGGAGCTTCAATCGGCAACAGCGTCTTCGTTGGACCTAACACCATTCTCCAAGAAGCAACTCTTCAAGACAGAGCCTTTGTTTCTATGGGCGCAACTATCAGGAGCTCAACTGTTAGCTCAGGTGGTTTCGTAGCAGCAGGCGCAGTAGTTACTCCTGGCAGTCAAGTCCTCTAAGGAGATATCTGGGCTGGCAACCCTGCCCAATTTTTGAGGAAAGTGACTCCTCTCGAAAGAGAAGTTCTTAGATAACACTTAGAAGAAATGCAAGAACTAGCAGTGATTCACGCTGAGTAGACTGAGAAAAGCATAAGGGAGGTCATTAACGGTAGCAACAAGCTAGACGAGGGTGCTAACCTTGAAGAATACATGGATAACTTTGCTACATACAATCTGGCTTATACCGAAGATGACTCTGAGTATCTCGAGCAGCGTATCATGCTGAGATAATACACTTAGATGACAGAGTGGGGCAAGGACTATGAACCCTACCGATTTGAGAACAAAAGTCTTCCTTAGAAGTTCAAAGTAGGCGTCCACTAGGAGTAATTTGCCAAGGTGGCCCTGAAACTAAAACAGAAGGAAACCTTTTCAGACAAAAGACCATGGACAAACGCTTTTTGATACATAAAACACAAATAAACAATCAACAGCTCATCATATGCAGCATTATACATTATATATGCAATAAAAGTTAGTATATTTACTGAGTTAATTAAATAATGACAATTTATGGATCAAAGTAGACCTCCGAGCCACATGATTAGTGCAGTAACAAAAATATGAACGCCTAAAACTATATAATTTCCCACTCCATCTTCCTTAAAACGTTATCGACTTGCGTTACTAAGCTCAAGTTTCTATCTAAAAACAATTTTACACAGAAATAAGTGTCGACAATCAGCACGTAGAGTACTCCGATATATCGGATAGGTCCAAACAAAGTTACAGTTATAACCAGAACTATAGTCACAATTGATAAAGAAACAAAACGATAGCTGACCAATGCGATTAGCTCAACGACTCCTATATTCAGATGAGATATGGCGTTTTATGTCATTTTGGCCCCCATAACCTACAGACCTGTAAAGACTATCATCCAGAGAGCTCGGCGCATGATACTTGGGTGGAATCTAAATCTGTTTAAGATATTACGCTTATGATTCGAGGCCTTCGAGTAGGGTAGAAAACATGATGAAGGTCATCAGACTTACGATTGGCAAGTAAAGTTATAGCTTTTTAATTTGATCACTAGGTGGGATATGGCATACTCAAACTAGAAGGTGCGGAAGGGCAACAACAATTTTATTAGTTTATTTTTGACCAGATCTGTTTACACGTCGAAGTATGCCCTGAGTTCTGGACTGAAGATGCGACTGGTATAAGTGTTGATTTAAAGGTTTCCTAGACTAGTTGACGA
>Ga0169931_10007639_pt1 | contig 15982 bp, 15 predicted proteins | sample Kivu_15m_20L_FD_129675 | JGI IMG/M metagenome (GOLD analysis project Ga0169931, IMG submission 129675) | Freshwater microbial communities from Lake Kivu, Western Province, Rwanda to study Microbial Dark Matter (Phase II) - Kivu_15m_20L... | ecosystem: Environmental > Aquatic > Freshwater > Lake...
CATGCTCAGCCCGATCGAGTTCGAACGCCGTCACGCCGACAACAACCCCGCCCGCGATCAAGCAAGCTGACCGCGCGAAACCCGGGACACACGAGAGCCTCCACGAACCCCGGGGCGCTTCACACAACATCAAGTCCCCATACCCACCCGGACCTGACGCAAAAGACCGGCCGATTCAGCTCGTTGCGGCCGGTGTTGTACCGCGCTGCGACCTGCGACCCGCGCATCGGGCCGAGGTCGATGCCGTCGGGCAGCGCGATGTTCCAGAAGCGGCGGACGCGCATCGACTCGTGGAGGGTGACGGGCTCCGCGAAGAGCCGGAACTTCGCTGGAAGGATGCGACCGTGCGGCCGCAGGAACCGGTTGCGTACGTCGAGCAGGTTCTGGAGCATGTTCTCGTTGAACAGTTCGTCACCCATCTATTCGTGGAGGACGACGTCGACCCGTTCCGGCGGGATGAACTCGCGGCTGTTCGCCTGCACGAGCTCGATGTTGGTGAAGCCACTGTGACGGCCGATCTCGCGCGCGACCTCGATGAAGTCGGAGTGCTCGACCGCGTACACCTTCTTCGCCCCGGCGCGGCTGGCCATGAAGGCGAGCAGACCGGTGCCGGTTCCGAGGTCGACCACCGCATCGCCCGGTCGCACGTTGCGGTGGATGCCACGGTGGTACGCCTGCACACGAACCGAATCGCTGAGCATCTCTTCGTGCTCGGCCAAGCCGGCGAAGTTGGTCTCGTTCATCAGGTCGTAGACGACGCTCATCAGCCGATCGCTCGACGCCACCCGAGCCGCAGCGAAACCAGCGCCGATCGCAGCGCCCTGTTCGCGGCCCGGCCCACCCGAGTGCTCACCGGAGTGAGGCTACGGGGAGCGGTGCGGTCGTGTCCCGGTCACCGGGCGAAGCGAGTACGACGGTTTACCCGTTCTGGAACGCGACCGGCACCACACTCCAAGGCAACGCGTCTGTCCATCAGACGCGTTCGAACATCGACACTTCGGCGTTGAAGGCATCGAGCATCTGCGGTGTGATCGAGGGCCTGGTCCTGCCGATCGCGGCGGTGAGATCGGCGCTCGTCACCCTTGCGGGTTGCGTCGCGGACTGTGCCCGGGCGAACGCCTCGGCAGCGGCCCGCTGCGCAGCAAGATCCACGTCGCCCGGAGTGAAGCCCGGGCACAACTTTGCGAGAACGGATGGGTCGATGCCTGTCGCCTGGGTCATGCTGGACAGTGCCTGAGTCCACAGCATGGTCAGGGCGGCTAGGTCTGGCGGGCCAATACCGATCAGGAGGTCGAATCGGCCCGGACGCAATACGGCGCGGTCGATGGCTTCGACGAAGTTCGTCGCACAGATCAACAGCTTTCCGGGCCGACGCCGAAGGTCTGGAATGGATTTCAGCAACTCGTTGACCACGCCTGCGGATGCGGGACGACTCTCACGGGCTGGTGCAATCTCATCGAACTCGTCGATGAAGATCACCACGTGATCGAGTCGGCCGAGTTCGAGGAAGGCTTCACGGAGTTCGTTGGCGAGCGTCCCCTCACCACTCGACAACTTGGAGGGCAGCAACTCGACGAAGGGCCATCCGAGCCGACCTGCTGTTGCTTTGGCAAAGGTGGTCTTGCCGGTGCCGGGTGGACCGAACATGAGCGCGGTGGTTGGTGGACGCAGACCCATCTGCGCCGCAAGCGCCGGATGCGCCAGCGGTGCCACGATCCGTTGATCGATCAGCGCCTTTTCGCGTTCCATGCCGGCAGCACGGTCCCACAGGTCGCCGTCGAGGAGTTGGCCACCCCACTTGTCGATGAGGCGAACGTCGCCCGGTTCCAGCGACAGGAACTTCTCGTACAACACCATCCCATGGGTGGCAGTGAATCCTCGATTCAACAGTGCTTTTTCACCGACCTCGCCCGGGCCGAGCAGCGCGGAGATCTTGCGCACGCCCGCATGCAACAATCGATCCTCCAGACCTCGGGCGAGCGCTGAACCGATTCCTCGCTGGCGCCATTCCGAAGAGATCGCCACCAGTTGGGTCCAGGCACGATCGCCGGCCACGCGAGCACTTGCCAGACCGACGAGTACACCGTTGGCCAACGCCACCACGGCGACCGCTCCACCGTTCACATCGGAGATGAACTGGGCGATCTCCATCGGCGCGCTATCAGGCACAGAGCGCAATGATTCGAGGAGTCGCACCGCGGCTCCGAGGTCGGACGGTGCGAGGTCGCAGATCTGAAAGTCCATGAACCAATACTCGTCGCCTTGCTCATCGGGACCAGCACTTGACTCGACAAAATCCGAAAATCGAACGGCGTCCGCGCTCGCCGCAGTGGTCGTGTGACTCAGCTGATGCGGGTGACGCCGTCGGCGATGGCAGCGGCCGACACGGCCGGGGCCACGCGCTGGACGACCGAGCGGTCGAACACCGACGGCACGACGAAGGTGGGCGACAGTTCGCCATCGGTGACCGACTCGGCGATGGCAATGGCGGCGGCGAACTTCATGTTCTCGGTGATGTCGGTGGCGTTCACGTCGAGCGCGCCGCGGAACAGGCCCGGGAACGCGAGCACGTTGTTGATCTGGTTCGGATAGTCGCTGCGGCCGGTGGCCATGACGGCGGCGAGGCCGTCGGCCTGCTCGGGCCGGATCTCGGGGTCGGGGTTCGCCATCGCGAACACGATCGGGTCGTTGGCCATGTTGCGCAGGTCGGCCGCGGTGATGAGGCCTGGCCCGCTGACACCCACGAACACGTCGGCACCGTGCATCACATCGCTGATCGAGCCCATCTTGCGCGACAGGTTGGTGTTCTCGGCGAACCACTGCTTGGCGGCGTTGAGGTCGCCACGACCGGAGTAGATGGCGCCCGTTCGGTCGCAGCCGACGATCTCGCCGACACCGGCGTTGATGAGGATCTTGCCGATCGCAACGCCGGCCGCACCCATGCCGGCGATGACGACCGACAGGTCCTCCATCTTCTTGCCGGTGATCTTCAGCGAGTTCCACAGCGCCGCCAGGGTGACGACCGCGGTGCCGTGCTGGTCGTCGTGGAACACGGGGATGTCGAGGCTGGCCTTCAGCCGCTCCTCGATCTCGAAGCATTCGGGCGCCTTGATGTCCTCGAGGTTGATGCCGCCGAACGTGGGGGCGAGGCGCTCGACGAAGTCGACGACCTCGTCGGCCGTGCGGGCGTTGATGCAGATGGGGAAGCCGTCGACCCCACCGAACTCCTTGAACAGCAGGGCCTTGCCCTCCATCACTGGCATGGCCGCCTCGGGACCGATGTCGCCGAGGCCGAGCACGGCGGTGCCGTTGCTGACTATCGCGACGGTGTTCTTGCGGATCGTGTAGCGGTGCGAGAGCGACGGGTCGTGGTGGATCGCCATGCACACCCGGGCGACCCCCGGCGTGTACGCCATCGACAGGTCGTCGCGGTCGTTCACCGGTGTGCTGGTGAGCACGTGGATCTTGCCGGCCTCGTGCATGCGGAACGTGCGGTCCCACCAGTCGACGAGCGTGACGCCCTTCAACGACATCACCGCCTCGACTACCTTCTGCTGGTGCGCCTCGTCGCGGCAGTGCACCACGATGCAGCGGCGCAGCTCGGGGCCGCGCACGTCGAAGCCGTCGAGGGCGCCGATGTTGCCGCCGGCCTCACCGATGGCGAGGGCGAGTCGGCCGAGCGTGCCGGGCACGTTGTCGAGCCGGCAGTCGAGGGTGATGGAGAACGCGGCAGCGGTGGGTGTGGTGGCCATGGCGCTACGAGCGTACGACGAGATCGAACCCGGAGGCCCAACCGTGAGTAGGTGTCACTTGTCGCCGGGCCGGCGGCGACCCTCCGGCGGGGGTCGATCCCGGCACCGCATCAACTTGCAGGGCACGGCTCATTCGGACATTCAAGGTGCCCGGTTGTCGAAGAGGCCCAGTACGAGATCCCTGAACTCCGGAGGGACCTTCGATGGTGCGCCCGAGTCGAAGGGTGGCTGTGGGTCGTACTCGATCGCGAGCTGGATCAGTTTGGCCATGTCGTCTCCCTCGAGCGCAGCGACGAGAGCAAGGCCCATATCGATTCCCGCCGAGACTCCGGCAGCCGTGATGATCTTGCCCTCGGTGACCACCCGCTGTTCCGTCGGCAGCGCGCCGAGCTTCCGGAGCCTGTCGTATGAGGACCAGTGAGTGGTTGCGGAGAGTCCATCCAGCAGGCCCGCGTGACCGAGGAAGATGGAACCGGTGCACACGCTCGTCGTCCATCGAGTGGTCGGGTGGATCCTCTTGACGAACTCGACGACGTCGTCCTCGGGGCCGATGTTCCGGTCGGCGAATCCGCCCGGAACCACGACAACGTCCAGAGCTTCGACCTCCGCGAACGAGCGGGTTGCCTCGAGGGTCAACACTCCCGAGTGGTCGACGACGGGGCCTCGCTGGGCTGCCACGAAGAACACATCGAGGCCGGGCACGTCCACCAATGTCTGGAACGGGCCGACGATGTCGAGCGCCGTGAACCGAGGGTAGAGAACCAATCCGACCGTGGTCATGCAGCGGACGCTACCAACGCGGGCTTTCAGGTCGAGACACAAACGCGACGTTGGTTCTGTGTCTCGACACAGAGCTGGGAGCCATGGGTGCGAGGCCGAATCCGTCTAGGCCAGTGCCAGTCCCGCCCCGGTGCGTAGGCTGTCCGGACCGTCTACACGCGGAGGCCGCTGCGGACACCCCGCCACCGTGGGGATGGCGCGAAACGGTGTTCGCCCTGGTAGCCAACGTGCGTCCGGCGGCGGTTGGAACGCGAAATCCGGAATTCCGGAACGCTGCAGCCTGCAAGATCTTCGGGCGGTCCTTCGACCACGCGCGACGGTGGACGCGCTCATGGCCCAGCATCGTCGTCGAACTGGAACCCGGCGACTAAGCACCGAGGATCAACCTCAAATCCCCACCACTATGCAGGGCACTGCCCGCTCGGATTGACACCCCTCCTGCATTCACACTCCCTAGCCCGGATCTTGCATAGCGAGTCCTGACGGTCACATGAAAATGCCCTCCGACCTGGGATGATTGCTGTTGCGACACAGGCGATCAACCGTACGGTTCGGAGGGCGTTTCCATGGGTGAAGGTAGCAGGCTGGTGCAACCGCGCACAGTGACCGGCGATGGTGACGGGCTGGTGTCCCATGCGGGGATGGCGTGGCTCGCAGAGACCGCGGATCTGGCCGGCCTGACGGCAGGGTTGAGCGTGGCGATGGCCGCAGTCGGGCAGCGCCGCCATGACGCGGGGCGCACGCTCGCGCAGGTCGTGTTGGCCCTCACTGACGGCGCGACGTGTCTGTCGGATCTCGCCGCGTTGCGCGCCCAGCCGTCGATGTTCGGACCTGTCGGCTCGGAAGCCACGGTGTGGCGCACCTTCGAGCGTGTCGGCCCGGTCGAACTGCGCGGCATCGCGACCGCACGCGCGTCTGCTCGTGCTCGGGCGTGGGCCGCTGGTGCTGGCCCGGCCGGCGACACGCTGATCATCGATGTCGACTCGACGATCATCCGCACCAAGGCCGACAAGCAAGACGCGGCACCGACCTACAAGCGCACCTACGGTCACCACCCGCTGTTGGCGATCTGCGCCGAGACCGACGAGGTCCTCGCCGGGATCCTCCGGCCGGGCAACGCCGGCGCGAACACCGCGGCCGATCACATCGTGCTGCTCGCCGACGCGCTCGCCCAGCTGCCTGCCGTGTGGCGTGCCGGTCACGACGTCGACGACGAACGGCCGATGGAGCGTCGGATCCTTGTCCGGTCTGATTCTGCGGGTGCGTCGCACTGGCTCGCCGAGGAATGCATCGAGCGGAACATCGAGTTCTCCCTCGGCTACCAGATCGACGGACGTGTCCGCGACGGTGTCGCCTGTGTGCCGACCGGCTGCTGGCACCCGGCCGTCGAAGCCGACGGACAACGACGTGACGGCGCCGAGGTCGTCGAGCTCACCACACTCGTCAACTTGGACGGCTGGCCGGCCGGGACCCGCCTGATCGTGCGTCGCGAACATCCGCACCCGGGCGCGCAGCTGTCGTTGTTCGACACGATCGAAGGGCTGCGCCACACCGCGTTCATCACCAACCAGCCGAGCGCCGACATCGCCGCGCTGGAACTGCAGCAGCGTCAGCGCGCCCGCGCAGAGAACGTGATCCGCGACGCCAAGGCGACCGGACTGTCGAACCTGCCGTTCGACGACATCGTCAACAACGACGTGTGGATGCAGCTCTGCTTCACGGCGAACGACCTCCTCGGCTGGGCGCAACGCATCGGCTGCACCGGCCAACTCCGCCGCGCCACACCCAAGACGATCCGACATCGGCTCCTCCACATCGCAGCGCGCATCACACCCACCGCGCTTCGGCTCCGCCTCGACCGTCACTGGCCATGGACCGACGCCCTCCTCGCCGCGCTCCACCGCGTCCGAGCAGCCTTCGCATCACTCACCGTGACCAACCACCGGACGGCTCAAGCAGCCCCATGAAGGATCCGGGCTAGCGCTACCGCGGCTCGTACGCAGACTCGCCCTCGGCGCGGTAGCGGGCAACGAGCCGGCTCACCCAGGCCTGCGACAACCCGTAGTCACGGGCGACCTGCGCCTGGGAGCGACCCTCGACAACAACAGCTGTGATGACCAGACGGGCTTTCGACACCCGGCCGACCCTTGCCTATGACGCGCGACATCCCTTGCCTATGTCGTGAGACACAACACCCCCTTCGACACGATCTGTGTGACCGTTGGTTCCCGTCGAGAGTCCGGGTGATGTGGGCCCCGCCTGAGTCGACCGGCGCATGCGGTAGCGTCTTCTCGGCGAGTGTGGGTTGGGGTCGACGGGGGTCGGCCCCCGCAGAGAGGAGCCAGCGCTATGGCCCGGGTGCGGGTCTGGTTGACACCGGCGGATTTCGTTCAGGCCGCGACCGACTTCGTGGACGCCCATGGGCTCGAGGCGCTGACCATGCGGGCTCTCGGCGAACGACTGGGTGTGGACCCCACGGCGCTGTACCGCCACTTCCCCAGCAAGGACGCTCTCATCGCCGCCATGATCGACGACATGATGGGCGGCATTCTCGTTGCGTGGGCTGCTGATGGGCAGCCACCTCGAGCGCGCCTTCGCCAGCTGCTGCTCGCTGCTCGGAGCGTCTTTCTCCGGAACCCCAATCTGGTGCCAGCCTTCATCGGGAGTTCTGGGCAGTCGCCCAACGGGCTGGTGGTCATGCGGCGTGGCCTTGCAGCACTCGAGGAGATGGGCCTGAAAGGTGACGATCTGGTGCAGGCGATGCAGATGATCGAGGGCTATGTGATCGGGGCCTCGGTATTCGATCTGGCCCGCGCACCTGAGCACTACGACGTCCGGCGTCAGCGCTATCGGGCCGTGGAGCACATCGCCTACGACCGGGTTGCGCGGTCCAACGACGAGGTACGACGGGTGACCGAGACGGCCTTCGAGCGTGGCCTCGACGGACTGCTCGACGTGTGCGAGTGCTTGGCGGCGGCGGTTTCCGAGCGGCGCTGACCGCACTACGGTGAGACCTCATGGCTGCTCGGGTCCCGCACAAGATTCTGCTCACCGAAGACGAGATGCCCACTCAGTGGTACAACCTCGTCGCCGATCTCCCCTCACCGCCGCCGCCACCGCTTCACCCCGGCACGCTGCAACCGGCCGGGCCCGAGGACTTCGCACCGCTGTTCCCGATGGCGCTGATCGAGCAGGAGGTCACGTCCGCTCGTTACGTCGACATTCCTGGTGGCGTGCTCGACATCTATCGACTCTGGCGTCCCAGCCCGTTGTTCCGGGCACACCGCCTGGAGCAGTTGTTGGGAACGCCAGCTCGCATCTACTACAAGTACGAAGGCGTCAGCCCAGCCGGCTCGCACAAGCCCAACACCGCCGTCGCCCAGGCGTACTACAACCACCAGGAGGGTGTGCGGAAGCTGACGACCGAGACGGGGGCCGGGCAATGGGGCACCTCGCTGGCCTTCGCGACGGCGCAGTACGGCATGGAGTGCGAGGTGTGGCAGGTGGCGGCGTCGTACCGGGCCAAGCCGTACCGCCGGACCATGATGGAGGTGTACGGCGCTACGGTGCACCCCAGTCCGTCCAACGTCACCGAGTACGGCCGGTCGCTCCTGGCCCAGGACCCGGACCACCCTGGCAGCCTGGGCATCGCCATCAGCGAAGCCGTGGCCATGGCCGTTGCCGATCCCCACACGCGCTATGCCCTGGGCAGTGTGCTGAACCACGTGCTCATGCACCAGACGATCATCGGTGAAGAGGCGTTGCTGCAGTTGGCCAAGATCGGCGAGACCCCCGACCTGCTGGTCGGCTGCACCGGCGGGGGTTCCAATTTCGGCGGTCTGTCGTTCCCCTTCCTGCGCGAGAAGTTGGCTGGCCGCATGAACCCGACCATCCGCTGTGTGGAGCCGGCGGCCTGCCCGAGCCTCACCAAGGGCGAGTACCGATACGACTTCGGTGACACCGCCGGCATGACGCCGCTCATGAAGATGCACACGCTGGGCCACACGTTCATCCCCGACACCATCCACGCTGGCGGTCTGCGCTACCACGGCATGTCGCCACTGGTCAGCCACATCTACGAGTTGGGTCTGTTGGAGGCGGTGGCGATCCCCCAACTCGAGTGCTTCACGGCGGCGTTGCAGTTCGCCCGCAGCGAAGGGATCGTCCCCGCACCCGAGCCCACCCACGCCATTGCGGCCGCCGTGCGCGAAGCGTTGGCGTGTAAGGAGAGCGGTGAGGAGAAGGTCATTCTCACGGCACTGTGCGGCCACGGGCATCTGGACCTCGCCGCCTACGAGAAGTTCCTCGCCGGCGAGATGGTCGACTTCGACCTGAGCGACGCCGAGGTGGCTGCCGCCATGGCACAGGTACCCGTCATCGCCTGATACGACAGCCTCCACGCGCCAGACTGGACCCATGGCGCGGCTACTACCCACGGACTTCGATCTGGGGATGCTCGAACACTCGGAACAGCGCGTCTGTCGGGCGTTCCTGACCGGCCTCGACGACGAGTGGCTGGTGGTTCCCAAAGTGCCCATCTGTGTCGGGGGTCGTGACAGCGAGATCGACATGATGCTGGTGTCGCCCACCCACGGCGCCGTTGCCGTCGAGGTCAAGGGCGGCACGATCAGGATCGAGGCCGGCCGTTGGGTCCAGAACGGGCGGGTGCTCACCACGTCACCGACCGACCAGGTGACCGCCGCCAAACATCATCTGGTCCGCCGCATGAAGGGGATCGGGCTCGATCTCGACGGTCTGTTCCTGCGGCACATCATCGCCCTACCCGACGTCGGGGCCGTACCACCCGAAGGCCTGGGCCCCGACGCTCCGGCCGAGATCGTCTTCACCCGCGACTCGCTGGCCGAACCCGCCTATGCGCTCGCCGCCGTGCACCGCGAACACGGGCCCGTCCCCGACGTGCGCCTGCAACGTTTCGTGCAGGCGTTGCGCCCCGACCTGCACCTGGAGACCGACGCCGGCCACGTGATGAGCCGTACGGTCAGTCGCATCGACGAGGCGACCAGAACCCATCTGGCGTCGGTGCGATCGCTCGACACCAACCGGCGGGTCCTCGTGACCGGGGGCGCGGGAACCGGCAAGACCTGGCTGGTGATCGACTGGGCGCGACGCGCCACGGAGCGCGGCGAACGGACACTGGTGGTGTGCTTCAACAAGCCGATCGCCGACTACCTGCAGCGGCGACTGGCCGAGACCACGGCCATGGTGGGCACCTACCACGACATCGTGAGTCGCCTGCTCGAGCCATACGACTTCACGATTCCCCAGGATCCCGATCCCACGTACTGGGAACACGAGCCGACGGCCGCGCTCATTGCGAACCTGAGCGGCGTGGGCACACCGTTCGACACGATCATCGTCGACGAGGCACAGGACCTGCGGCCCCACTGGTGGGACTCGCTCGAAGCCCTCATGGACCCGGCCGGGAATCGGCGTCTGCTCATGACGGCCGATCCGGCGCAGGCCATCTACGTGAAGCCCTTCCGGCCTCCCGCCGACACGTTCGTGGTCGAACTGCACCACAATCTGCGCAGTTCGTCATCGGTCGCCGAGGTGGTCTCGCATCTCGGCGGTCCACCGCCACTACCCCAGGCACCCGGACGTGTCCCCGTTCGGTTCGTGACGGCCGGCGGTGCCAAGGAGCGCCGCAAGCGTGTGCGCGAGCTGATCGCCGAGTTGACCGACGTGCACGGCGTGCCACGCAGCCAGATCTTGGTACTCACCGTGCGAACCTGGTTGCGCGACGAACTACTGGGCGCTGCCGCCGAGCATCCGGAGGAGCTGCCGCTCGCACGGTGGGAACACCGCAGCGAGGACACCGTGCTGTGCGAGACCGTGCACCGGACCAAAGGCCTCGAGCGGGCCGCGGTGATCCTCGTGGGGGGTCATGACGAAGCCGACCCGCAGTTGGTGTACATCGGGGCCAGCCGGGCCATCTGGTCGCTGACCCTGGTGGGCCAGCCACAGTTGGCCGAGGTGGCAGGACTCCAGGTCTGACGCGGTTGCGGCCCGACATCGATCTCCCATGGGTCGTAGGGTGAGCGGATCGAGACGGGGGAGAACCGATGATCGCGACGACACCGGTGAGAAAGCGACTGCTCGGAGTGTTGCTGCTGGGCGGTTCGTTGGTCGCCTGTGGCGGGGGGGACACGGCATCAGAGCCCACGACGACCACCACCACCCTGGCCCCGGCCACCACGTTGGCGCCGGCCACCACGTTGGCGCCGGCCACGACGACGACCGTGGCTCCGACCACGGTTCCACCGCTGGCCACGGCCGAACTCGAAGAACGGATCCGCGACGCTCTCGAAGCGTGGCGGATCGAGACCGGGGTTCCCGGTTCCTCGATGACGGTGTCGCTTCCCGACAGGAGCGAGATCACCGTGACCGTCGGGACGCGCGATCTGGTCACCGACGAGCCCGTCCGGGCCGACGACTACTGGCGTATCGCCAGCATCACCAAGCCGATAGTGTCGACGGTGATCCTGCAACTGGTCGAACAGGGTCTGGTCGAACTGGATGCACCGGTCTCCACGTACCTGGGCGCTGGATGGGCCCAGGGCTACGTGCTCGACGGCGTCGACTACGGCGACCTGGTGACCGTCAGCCAGGTGCTCGACCACAGCGACGGCTTCAAGGAGTACGCCTTCGACCCCAGCTTCTACCTGCTGGTGAGCGATCGCCTGGACGTTCCCATGGAGCCCCGTGAGGTCGTGGCATGGGCCGTGGGCCAAGGACCCCAGTACGTGCCCGGGACCGCCTACGGATACAACACGGTGGGTCACGTTGTTGCGGGCCTGATCATCGAGACCGTCACCGGTCGCCCCGCCGAGGAGGTGCTCCGAGAAGCCGTTTTCGAACCCGCGGCAGCCGAAGACGTCTACCTGACGCCGCGCGAGTTCCCTCCCGTGCGGGTTCCGGCCGGCTACGTGCAAGGGGTGCTGCGCGATGCCCTCGGCCTGATCCCGGGCCTTGCCCAGTACGTGGAGCAGGCGACCGTGGGCGACTTCTTCGACGTGACCGCCGTGCCCCAGGCGGTGCTGACCTCAGCTCCGTTCACGGGTGGAGGCCTCGAGGCCCAACTCGACGACGTGGCACGCATCTTCCGGTCCATGTTCGACGGCACCCTGCTCCAACCAGACAGCATCGACTCTTTCACGACCTCGGCACTGGACACCGGCTACGGCCTGGGAATCGACGTCAGCGAGTTCGAGGGCTCGACGGTGTACTCACACGGAGGCGGTGTACCGGGCTTCCGGTCGCACGCCCTGTACATCCCCGACCTCGACGTGGCCCTTGCGATGTCGGCGAATCTGATCCCCATCGATCCTGACGTGGGGAGCGTGGTCGACGAGGTGCTGGGCCTGGTCAGCGCCGAGTTGGGACGCTGACGGCCCCGCAGGCCGTCACACAGCCGCCGGCAGAACGGCCTCGCGGCGGTCCGCCATACGCCGGGCCACACGTTCGCAGCGCGCCAGGTGCGCCATGAGTCGGTCCCGGGCCGCCTCGGCATCAGCTCCAAGACCTTCCAGTTGGTCGACCCTCCATTGACGCACCACGACGGGAAGCAGGATCTGCTCGTAGTGGACCATCAGGTCGTAGATACCCGCACGGGCGATTGCAGCGGCATGGCGGGCGAAGTCGGGAATGCCCACCCCGGGCATGGCGAACTCGGTCACCTGGCGCTCCATGGCCAGCACCATGCCATCGGGATCGGCTTCCAGGGCTGCACTGGCCATGTCGCGATAGAACAGGTGGTGCAGGTTCTCGTCCGCAGCGACGCGCATCATCACCTCGTAGCCGGCGGTGTCGCCGAGCATCTGGCCCGTGGTGCGATGGGCGATCCGGGTCGCCAACTCCTGCAGCGTCAGGTACACGAAACCATCGTGTGCCGTCGGCGGATCAGGTGTGACACCTCCCGAGACCTGGGCCATGCGGCTCCGCTCGAGTTCGACGGGATCGATGGCACGCGTGGTCATGAGATAGCCGTAGATCGCCATGGCGTGACGACCCTCCTCGGCCGTCCACCGGCGCACCCAGGTGCCCCACGCTCCATCGGGCCCGAACATCCGCTCGACGGAGCGGAAGTAGTAGGGCAGGTTGTCCTCTGTCAGCAGGTTCACCAGCAGTGCACTGCGAATGGCCTCGCCGATGACGGCACCGCCGAGATCGGCCTCGTCGGGTGACCATGCCTGTCCTGGCCGGGCATCTCTGCCCCGGCTGTACGGCACCAGTTCGTGGGGGAACCACTCTTTGGAGGCAGCCAGATGGCGGTCGAGAAGCCGACCCGCCGTGGTCTCGAGTTCGCAGAGCAGGGCGGTGGGCGTCAACATGACGTCAGACTACAGGGCACCTACCTACTTGTCGGTAGGGACGATCGTCACGCCAGCACGGCGGACTCGAGAACCTTCGTGAGCACGACGATCCACGGTATACCGGCCGGACTTCCGTCACTGAGCGCCAAAGCGTGAGCCATGGAGGACGAGCGCAGCAGTGTGGCGACGGCGTCGGGATCGAGATCGCTGCGGACCAGTTGGCGCTGACGGGCGCCGACCAATGCGTCCCGCAGGGCGCTGTGGTGCTGGGACTCGACGTCCACGAGTGCTCGGCGCACGGCGGGCCGAGTCCGTGCGGCAGCCACGACCTCGGCGCGCGCCAGGTGAACCGGCGCATGCTCGGGTGCGCACAATTCGGCCACATGCGCCGACAACGCCCGCCGCACAGCAGTCACCGACTTGGCTCGATGCAGTGCCTCGGTGAGTGTGTGGCCGTAGTCGTCGTTCAGTCGACGAAAGCGTTCGACGAGGGCCGCCTCGGCCAGGCCTTCCCTGCTTCCGAAGTGTACGTAGAGTGCCGAGACCGAACAGCCCACGCTTCGGGCCACATCGTGGACGCGCAGGGCGGACTCGCCTCCTCGGGTCAGGGCGTCGATGGCCTGGTCGAGGATCGCCTGCCTGATGCTCACGCCACTCCCCCACGACCGCAGACGACCCGGCGCCGTCTCGTCGAGCCATTCTGGCATCCCGATGACGGGAACCGGTATGTGAAGAATGTTTATGACTCCGGAGGGGGTCCGTCGTCGAGGAGCAATCCCTGCTCATGCACATCGTGGATGTGTCGGCGCGCCACCTCCCACAGGACCTGCGAGCCACTGGCTATCGGGGCGTTTCGAGCGAGGACCTGGCCGCGGGTCAAGGCATGGTGAACCCATGGCGATTCGGACCTCGCAGCATGGTTGAGCAGGACCGGCTGAAGTCGGTCGACGGCGTTGGCGAAGCGGCTCTCCGGTGTCCCCATCGCTTCGTACTCGACCCACAGGCTTCGAAGCTCGGCCCCCTGATCCGGTGGAAGGATACCGAAGAGTCGCTCGGCGGCCAGTTGTTCCCGGTCGGCCTTGGTCACCGAGGCGACCTGGTCGTACGCGAAGGTATCCCCTGCGTCGATCTCGACGAGGTCGTGGACGAGACACAGTGTGAGCACCTTCAACAGGTCGACGGGCTCGTCTGTCCACTCGCCGAGCACCAGTGCGAACAGGGCGAGGTGCCACGAGTGCTCAGCCGTGTTCTCGCGACGATGGTTTCCCACGATTCGGGTCTGGCGCTCCACCTGCTTGAGACGGTCGATCTCGAGCAGGAAGTCCAATTGACGCTGCAGGCGTTCTTCGGATGACATGACCGACGCCGAGTCAGCCCGACACCAGGGAGCCGAGGGCCCACACTGCGGCGACGAGACCGACGGCGGCCATGAACAGACTGCGGGCCAACGGTGCTCGGTCCAGATCGCCCTGCGCGGTCCGACGATCGGGAGGTCTCACGACGGCCAGCAGGTTGCCGATGAACAACGCGCCGCCCAGTGCCAGCACCAGCCACGCCAGCAGGTCTTCTCCGAGGAACATCGCCCCCCAGTCTGGCGGGTTCGACCGCACCTCGCGCACCCGCAGCGACGGAACCCTGCGCCGTGCGACAGACTGAGCGTCATGGGGTTTCATCACGTCGCTCTGGCGACTCGCGACACGGCGGCGACTCATGACTTCTACACACGGGTCATGGGCTTCCAACTGGTGAAGGTGGTCGCCGGGCCGACGCCGGGCTCGGCGGACGGTTGGTCCAAGCACTTCTTCTACGAAACGGGTACTCCCGACGGGGGAATGCTGGCCTTCTGGGAGATCGACGACGATCAGATCGGACGAGACTTCGAGGTCGACCTCAATCGTGCTGCCGGCCTGCCATGGTGGGTCAACCACTTCGCCTTCGACGCCCCGACCCTGGAGGCGCTCCACGAGCGGCGAGATCACTGGCGCCGCTGCGGGCACACCGTGCTCGAGGTCGACCACGAGTTCTGCGTGAGCGTCTACCTGCGCGACCCCAACGGGAACATGGTCGAGTTCTGCCACACGCGCCGACCCTTCACCGATGACGAGCGTGCCCGTGCCGCCTCCGTGCTGTCGGCAGCCGGTCGCCCCGCGTTCGACGCCGAGGCAGTTCCTGCGGTGTGGACACCCCTGAGCGGCGGCGCCACGGTGTGATCACGCACCCGACAGCCCGCCTTTGGCGGCGTTGTCGAAGCGTGTGTAGGGGCCGAGGAAGACGAGCTTCTTCTTGCCGATGGGGCCCGAACGGTGCTTGGCCACGATGACCTCGGCCATGCCCTTGTCGGCGCTGTCGGCGTGGTACACCTCGTCGCGGTAGAGGAACATGACGACGTCCGCATCCTGTTCCAGCGAGCCGGACTCGCGAAGATCGGCCAGCATCGGTCGCTTGTCTGACCGGGTCTCGAGGTTTCGAGACAACTGGCTGAGCGCCACGATCGGCACCTCGAGCTCGCGGGCGAGGATCTTCAGATTTCGGCTGATCTCCGACACCTCCAACTGGCGATTCTCGGCCGTCGTGCGACCCTGCATCAACTGCAGATAGTCGATCACGATGAGGCCCAGGCCTCCGAAACGCGCCTTCATGCGACGGGCCTTGGCCCGAATCTCCATGACGGTGACGCTCGGGTTGTCGTCGAGGTGGAGCGGCACTTCCAGGCGGCCGATCGCACGACCCACCTTGGACCAGTCGGCTTCGGTCAGCCGACCGGTGCGGATCTTCTGAGAGTCGACCCTCGCCTCCGAGGAGAGGATGCGCTGGGCCAGTTCGGCGTGGCCCATCTCGAGGGAGAAGAACAGCACCGGCAGGTTGGTGGTCTGCGCGACATGAGTGGCCATACCCAGGGCGAAGGCGGACTTGCCCATGGCCGGCCGCGCTCCCACGATCACCAGATTGGAAGGCTGGAGTCCCGACAGGAGTTCGTCGAGGTCGTGGAAGCCAGTGGCCGTGCCGGTGATGGCGCTGCCGCGCTCGAAGGTGACCTGCAACTGGTCCATGGTGAGCGACAACAGTTCGGACAGGCTGCGCGTACTGTCGGTGACCCGGCGTTCGGCCACATCGAAG
>Ga0169931_10007640_pt1 | contig 15982 bp, 11 predicted proteins | sample Kivu_15m_20L_FD_129675 | JGI IMG/M metagenome (GOLD analysis project Ga0169931, IMG submission 129675) | Freshwater microbial communities from Lake Kivu, Western Province, Rwanda to study Microbial Dark Matter (Phase II) - Kivu_15m_20L... | ecosystem: Environmental > Aquatic > Freshwater > Lake...
AATGGATCGTTTGTTGGACATCATACCCAAAGATACATCAATTCACGATGGACTCGTCGGGGTTGGGGTGCAGGTTCCGTCAACCGCGCAAACGGTCGGATCGGAGGCCCACTCCAACTGGTCGAGGGCGGTCTCCAAGGCAAAACCCATGCTGAACGATTCCCGAAGCAGGAGGTCGTGTACCCGGCGCAAACCTGCCCTCGCAGGGTTGTGGAAGGTCGGATCGCCGGTGAGACGTCCCAGTGTGCCGAATACGGCGATGGCGGCGCTGTTGGCAGAGGGTTCGGCATGGTCGAACCAATCTTTGCGACGGACCAGACGGTCGTGCGCGGCTTCGGAAAAGTAGACGGTAGCGGTTTCAAACTCCCAAAACCGATCAATCAGCACGTGCCCGATTGAGATCGCCAGTGACAGATGGCCGCCCGTCGGTTCCAGATCATGGACGCGTGCGAAGGCCAAGGCGGTCAGGGCATGGTCAGTGGCGAAACCGGGACGGTCCACACCCCGTTCATGGCGAACGGAGCCGTCTGCCCGGACGCAGGTCCGCAAAAGGTGCGCCAAGGAGGTCGCACGCTGGAGCCAGCGTTCATCACGTGTGGTCAGATAGGCGTCGCAGCTTCCGATGACGACCAAGGCATTCCAGGCGCTGATCCATTTCGGGTCGAAGGCGGGTGGTGTCTTCGAGGCTCGCGCCTGCCGCAGCGCATCCTGGATGCGCGGTGTCCACATCGACGCGTGGCTGGCATCCAGGATCACGCGGCCGTCCCAATTGGGTTCGGCGGGCAGACCCAGAGCTTCCAACTCAGCGGATGTCCATGTATAGTACCCGCCTTCCACACCGTCGTTATCCGCATCCAAGGCCGAGCCGTACCCACCCTCAGGCAGGCGCATCTCCCGGTCTAGGAATTCGCCGGTCCGTTGCAGTGCCTGCGCGAACACGGGATCGTCGGACCGACGCATGGCCTCAGCCAAGGCACGGATCATCAGGGCCTGGTCGTAGAGCATTTTTTCGAAATGAGGCACCACCCAGTTCGAATCGGTGCTGTATCGATGGAAGCCGCCACCCAGCTGGTCATGGATGCCGCCTCGGCACATCATCCGGAGGGTGTGGAGGGCCGCATCACGCCCGGTCTCGGTACGCAACAGGAACCGCAGCAGCATCGACATGGGAAATTTCGGAGCGCCGCCGAAGCCGCCGTTCACGGCATCGTATCGGGTCAGGATCTGGGCAACCGCCTCATCGATGAGCGCCGGCGTCGGCTCGGCCGGATCCAGGTGACCTGCGAGATCCGCCTCGAGGTAGGCCCGAATCCGGGAGGCGCGGTCCATGAGGGTGCCTCGTTCGTCCGCCCACATCTGCCGCAACCGTTCCAAGACCATCCGGAACGAGGGACGGCCGTGAATGGCCTCAGGTGGGAAATAGGTGCCGCCATAGACCGGTTCCAAGGCCGGCGTGAGCCAGACACTCAAGGGCCAACCGCCTTGTCCGCTCATCATCTGGACGGCCTCCATGTAGATCTGGTCGATATCGGGGCGTTCTTCCCGGTCCACCTTCACGCAGACGAAATGCGTGTTCAGGAAGGCCGCCACGAGCGGATCTTCGAACGTTTCACGCTCCATCACATGGCACCAATGGCAACTGGAATACCCGATGCTCAGAAAGATCAATCTGTCTTCCTGTCTGGCCATGGAGAAAGCCTCTTCGCCCCAGGGATACCAATCCACCGGGTTGCGCCCATGCTGCCGGAGGTACAGGGAGCGCTCGGTGGCCAGGCGGTTAGACCGCATCGCCCCGGAGGATCTTGTCGCGGCGGCGGTTGACGACGGTGCTGATCCAGATGCCGACCTCGTAGAGCAGCAGCAAGGGGATGGCGACCAGGAATTGGGATACCGGATCCGGCGGGGTCAGGATCCCACCCAGGATGAAGCAGATCACGATGGCGAAACGGCGGTATTTGCGTAGGAAATCCGGCGTCAACAGGCCGACTTTCGAGAGGATGTAGCTGATGAACGGAATCTGGAAGATGAACCCGCAAGCCAGGGCCCACATCGCGACGGAGGTGAAATAGGCGTTGATGTCGAAGTCGTTCCGTACGAAGTCGGAGATGGTGAAGGTCGCGAAAAACTGCAAGGCGAAGGGCGTCAGCACCAGGTAACCGAACAGGATGCCGATCGCGAACATCGCGGAAATGAAGAACACGATGCCATGCACGTTCCGCCGTTCCGTCGACTCCAGGGCCGGTTCGATGAACATCCACATCTGGTAGAAGAAAGCCGGTGAGCCGATGACCAGGCCGACCGAGAAGAGAAGACCCCAGTAGGTGAAGAACTGACCGGGAAGGTTCCGGTTCTGGAAGGTGAGGTCCACCGCGTCGATCCCCAGCCAGCCATAGATGAAGAAATCTTTCTTCGCCGGACCCAGCAGCACCACATCGATGAAGAAGTCGGAGAAGACGCCGGCGATGACCACGCCGACCACCAGGCCGATCAGTCCCTTCAGGATGCGCATGCGCAACTCCTCCAGATGGTCGAGGAAGGACATCTCGGGCGGCGGAGGGGGCGGTTTGGCCACGGGCGGCTCGCCGTCCATCACGGAGCGCGTCTGGGTCATGGTTTCCGGTACAGGGGATGGGCCTGGCAAAGCTCATGCACCCCCGCTTTCACACGGGCGGCGGTGTCGGCGTCTTCCGGCTTGCGGATGACCGCGTCGATCAGGTCGGCCACACGCACGAAATCGGCCTCGGTGAAACCGCGCGTGGACATGGCCGGTGTGCCGATGCGGATACCCGACGTCACAAACGGACTTTGGGTGTCGAAGGGTACCATGTTCTTGTTGAGGGTGATGTCCGCACGCCCCAAGGCCTCTTCGGCCTGCTTGCCGGTCACGCCCGTATTGCGCAAGTCAATCAACATCAGGTGGTTGTCCGTTCCGCCGCTCACCAGGTCGTATCCGAGTTCCATGAAGCGGCCGGCCAGCGCCTTCGCATTGGCGATGACCTGGCGCTGGTACCTGACGAAGTCGGGTTCTAGCGCCTCGCCGAATGCGACCGCCTTGGCGGCGATCACATGCATGAGCGGTCCGCCTTGCGTACCCGGAAACACGGCGGTGTCGAAGAGTTCCGACCAGTTTTTGAGCCGGCCTGATTTCGGAGCCCTCACGCCGAGCGTGTTCTCGGCATCTTTGCCCATCAGGATCATGCCTCCTCGCGGCCCCCGCAGGGTCTTGTGCGTCGTGGTGGTCACCACATGCGTGTGCGGAAAGGGATCGTTCAGCAGCTTCGCGGCGATCAGGCCGGCCGTATGGGCCATATCCATCCAAAGCAGGGCCCCGACCTCGTCGGCGATGGACCGGAAGGCGGCGTAATCGAAATCGCGCGGATATGCCGACGCACCGATGGAGATCATCTTCGGATTCACCCGCTTGGCTGTGTCGCGGATGGCATCCATGTCGAGTCGGCCGGTCTTGGCATCCACGCCATAGAATTGCGCGTCGTACATGAGGCCGCTGAAATTCACCGGCGACCCGTGCGTGAGATGTCCGCCATGGCTTAGATCCAAGCCAAGCAGGGTGTCACCCGGTTTCATCAGCGCCAGATACACGGCCGCATTCGCCGTGGCGCCCGAATGCGGCTGCACGTTCACCCACTCGGCACCATACAGGGCTTTCGCGCGTTCGCGGGCGAGGTCTTCGACACGGTCCACCACCTCGCATCCGCCGTAATACCGTTTGCCCGGCAAACCTTCGGCATACTTGTTGGTCAGGCTCGTGCCCATGGCTTCCATCACGGCGGCCGAGGCGAAATTCTCTGACGCGATCAGCTCCAATCCGTATTCCTGACGGTGCGTTTCCTGCTCGATGAGGCCGGCGATGGCGGGGTCGTGTGTGGTCAGGACAGACATTTACAATTGGGTAAGGTCGTGGATCTTTTGGATGCGGTTGGCGTGGCGGCCACCTTCGAATTCGGCGCCAAGCCAGGATGCGAGGATGGCGCGGATGTCATCTTCGGTCAGGAAACGCCCGGGCAGGCATAAGACGTTCGCGTTGTTGTGCTGGACCGCCAGTTTGGCGATATCGGGCGCCCAGGCCAGAGCCGCACGCACATCCGGAATCTTGTTCGCGGTGATGCACATGCCCTGGCCGCTCCCGCAGACCAGGATGCCGCGCTCATACTCCTTGCGGGCCACGGCCTGGGCCACCGGAACGGCGTAATCGGCATAATCGACGGAGGCGTCGGAATGCGTCCCGTAATCGACGGGCTCGTGTCCCATGGCCTCCAGGAGTGACTTCACGACCGTTTTCGCCGCAAATCCGGCATGGTCGCTTGCGATGGGAATGATCATGGCCGGAAGTTCGCCATATTCGGGTTCAGAAGAAAGTCAGAAGGCGCCGGTCAGGGCTCCGACCAGGATGTTCGCCCCCATGCGCAGGGCATCCGACCGGAGGGCTTCGGGGAGCCCGTGAACGTCCGGGTCCGCCCAACCATCCGACAGGTTCGACTCGTAACTGTAGAAGACCACCAGACGGCCGTTCCGGAGGATGCCGAAACCCTGGGGCGGCTTGCCGTCGTGCTCGTGGATCTTGGGCAGGCCCTCGCGGAACGGAAACAGCACGCGGTAAATGGGGTGGCTATACGGCAGCTCGACCAGATCCTCGTCCGGAAAGATCCGCTTGAGGACGGGTCGGATGAAGGCGTCCAGGCCGTAGTCGTCGTCGATGTGCAGGAACCCGCCAGCATCCAGATAGTCCCTCAGATTTGCGGCTTCGGCGTTGCTGACCGTGATGTTGCCATGACCGGTCAGAAACAGGAACGGATAATTGAAGATGTCGCGGCTGCCGATGTCCACATCCTCATAGCGCGGCCGGATACCGGCCGGAACCACGCTGCGGGTGAAGGCGATCAGGTTCGACAGGGCGGAAGGGTCGTTGTACCAGTCTCCGCCGCCTCGGTATTTCACCCGTGCGATGCGGAAGTAGCCGTCTTCGACCGGGCGTTGTGCCGGCAAGGCCGCCGGAATGGCGATCACAGCCAGCAGACATGCGAAGAAAAACCGCCTAAACCGTACATTGGGGCACAACAACATGGTCCCAAGGTACCCAAAAACATGAAACGTTTCCGCTTCCTGCCCCTCTTCATCCTGCTGCTGGGTGCGATCGACATCCATGCGCAGACCATCCGGATCGACCGTGTCGAACCCATGAACTGGTGGGTGGGCATGCGCAATCCGGAACTGCAGATCCTGGTGTACGGTCCGGATATCGCCCTGTCGCAGGTGAGCATCCAATACCCGGGCGTGGTCCTGGATCAGACCGTCCGCACCAACAATCCCAATTACGTGTTTCTGAACCTGCGATTCGAAGACGGCGTGCAGCCGGGCACCATGCCCATCGTCTTCCGGAACGGCCGGCGCACCGTCACGCACGGTTATCCCCTGCTGGCCCGTTCGGGCTCCACATCCCGCATCAACGGGTTCGACGCCTCCGACGTGATCTACCTGCTCATGCCCGATCGTTTCGCCAACGGCGATCCCTCGAACGACTCGGTTCCGGGCATGCTCGAAGCCGCCGACCGCAGCCAGCCCTACGCCCGGCATGGAGGCGACCTGAAGGGGCTCTCCGACCGTCTCGATTACATCCGCGATCTGGGGATGACGGCCATCTGGGTGGCGCCGATCTTCGAAAACGACATGCCCGCGAACTACGCCATCGGTGCGGGCTTCTACCATGGTTACGCCGCAACCGACATGTACAAGGTGGACCGCCGGCTGGGTACCAATGAACAGTTCCGGGAGTTGGTTTCCGAGGCCCAGTCCAAGGGCATGAAGGTGATCATGGACATGATCCACAACCATGTGGGTACCCATCATTGGTTCATCCAAGACATGCCCTCGCACGATTGGGTTCACGACCAGAAGGTGCATGGAAACACCAATTACCGGACCAGCACCATCATGGATCCGTACGCGTCCGAGCGCGACCGTAATTCCACCATCAAGGGATGGTTCGTGGACGAGATGCCCGACCTGGACCAGCGCAATCCCTTGCTGGCACGCTATCTGATCCAGAACACCTTATGGTGGATCGAGTACTCGGGCATCGACGGCATCCGCATGGACACCCATCCCTACCCGTACAAGGAATACATGGCCGAATGGACGCGCGTCGTATTGAGCGAGTTTCCGCGGTTCAACATCGTCGGGGAGGCCTGGATGCCCAATGTGGCCACCACCGCCTGGTTCCAATACGATTTCCCGAACGTGCAGGGCTACAACTCCTTCCTGCCGAGTGTCACGGATTTTCCGCTGTATTACGCATTGGGTTCGGCCTTTCACGAGCGTGCGGGTTGGGATACGGGTATCGCCCGGTTGTACTACGTCTTGAGCCAGGATTTCCTGTACTCCGATCCCTTCATGAATGTCATTTTCGTGGACAACCACGACCTGAACCGCTATTTCACGTCGCAGGGCGATGATCCGGACAAATTCAAGCTCGGGTTGACCTTCCTGCTCACCACCCGGGGCATCCCGCAGATCTTCTACGGCACCGAGATCGCCATGAAGGGCGGCACCATCGACCCGGACAAACGCCGTGATTTCCCGGGTGGATGGTCTGGCGACCCGATCGACGCCTTCACGCCCGAAGGCCGCGACCAATTGGGCGTGACCGGCATCTTCGATTTCATGCGCAAGCTCACCCGCTGGCGCCAAGGCAAGGACGTGATCCATTTCGGCCGCCTCACCCATTTCGTGCCGGAAAACAACGTGTACGTGTATTTCCGTCACAACGGACGCGAGTCGGTGATGGTGATGCTGAATGCTGATGAGCAGCCCAAAACCATCCGTACCCGGCGCTTCGCGGAACGCATGGACGGATTCACGGCCGGATTCGACGTCTTGACGGATGAGACGCTGACGGATCTGTCTCAGATCACGGTGCCGGCCCGCGGCGCCCGGGTCATCGAATTACGGTGACCTCCGTGCTGGCTCTCGCCACACTGCCGAAGTAACCCAAAGCACCATCCAACCGGGAGATGACGTTCTCGATCTCTCCCGGCGATGTGGTGGAGCCTCCGAGTTGCACGCTGGCGGACCGGATGAAATCATAGAGGTTGTCGTCGATCGCGTTGAAGGTGATGCGGTTCCTGCCGTAATAGGCCAAGGCCAGCCAGGGATACTTCAGTTCGATGCTGCCATCGGCGAGCGCCACATAATTCTCGGCGTTGATGATCCCGGATGTGGTGACCACCGCATCCGAGCGTTGGTCGCGGGGCAGACCCGCATACAGGGGCGTCAGACCGAGCGTGGTATCGAGTGCCGTCGTCGTGATCACGTAGAATGTCTGCCGCCCGGGATACTCGCTGGCCGACAGGTTCGCGCGGAATTGATCGGAACCCTGGTAGGGGAGGGTCGTGTTGTTCAGCGTCCGCACGCGGAAGGTGTCGGGTACGAAGGTGGTTCCGGTGATCCGGCGTGCCGCCCCGGGAATATCCACCTCCAGACGGTACCGCGTCAACGGTTTGACCACAGCCGGGTCGGTGGTGGAATAGGAGCCGGGATTCCGCTCGGTGAATGGGATCACATCCACGGGGTTGCCGGTCGCATCCAGTTCGATGACACGGATGACCGCGTCACGCACGGCGGTCTCCTCGGATTTGTATGGCTGGTTGATGGGAACCGTCCGCGAGCAGGTGATCACCGGAAAGGTTTCTCCGGCCACCAGGGTGGCGGCGACCACATATTGCTCCCGATACCCGTCTTGGGTATAGGTATCGCAAGCGGTCAACAGAAGCGTGATGAGAAAGAGGAATGAGCGCATGGCGTTCAGAAGTAAACGGTATAGGATAGGGTGGGAAGCAGGGGGAGCAGAGGAACGGCGGCCTTGGTCGGCGGATTCCGGTCGAAGTCGAAATTGTAGAACCAGATGTTCCGCCGCGAATACGCATTGATGATCTGGATCTGGAATTCGGAGGTACCCCTTCCGAAAAAGGTTCCTTCGCGGGTGAATCCGATATCCAACCGGTGGTAGGCCGGCAGTCGAGAGGCGTTCACACGCCCGACCACGACCGGTTGATAGGGTTGCGGCGCGAAGGGATTCGGCACCTCCGTGTGCCCGAGCACCTCCGTGAACGCTTGTCCTGTCGCATAACTGAAGACCCCGGTCGCTTTCCAGCGGCGACTCAACCGGTAGTTGGCCACCACATTGACGTCATGGATGCGGTCGTATTTCGGTGGATAGAACCGATCCGCATTGAAGGTGGCGAACTTGCGCCGCGTGCTGCCCCAGGTATACCCGACGAATCCGTTCAACCGGCCTTCGGTTTTCTGCAACAACACCTCTACCCCGTAGGCGAAGCCCTCCCCGTATCGGAACAGGTCCTTGTAGGCCACACCCGCTTCGTCCGGCAAGCGTGGGTCGAGCTCGAACAGGTCGTTCATGGTGCGGTAGAATCCTTCGATCTCGAGATTGTACCCTTGCACCGGATAGCTTTTGACACCCAACACGAACTGGTCGCCCCATGAGGGCTTCACACCTTCACCCGTGGTCAGCCAGGTGTCGAATCCGGAAAACGCCTCGTTCGTGATCAGCGTGAGGAACTGCACATACCTGCCGTAGGCCGCCTGCAGGCGCAGGGAAGGCTGGGGCGCGTGCTCAAGGCTGATGCGAGGCTCCAGGCGCAGGAAATTCCCCTCTGAAAACGAGTTCAAACGCAACCCGCCGGTGATCTTGGTCTTGGAGTCCGGACTCCAGGTATCCTGCACATAGGCCGAGGCATAGAGAGACTGTATCCGGGAGGATGTGGTCGGGTTGTCATCGAAGGAACCGTCCAAGGTGAGGGTGATGATGCCCGCCCAGAGACCGGCCTTCAGGTTGTGGGATTGGTTCGGTGTCCAATCCACATCCGACTTCATCGAGTAGTCGAAGACGTTGTTCCGCCGCTCGATTGGCGTGCCGCCGAGGAAGATGCGCGGCTCATTGAAATATCTGGACCCGGTCAGGGTCACATTCGTGAACACATCATTTCCGAACAGACGGGTCCAGTTGGCGCTTGCGGTCCGGTTTCCGTAATACAGGTTGAAGTCGACGTCATCCCCGAATGGAAAATCCACATTGTCTTCGCCTCCATAGAAGGAGAAGCTGAGCTTGTTCCGCTCGTCCACGTCCACATTCAACTTGCCGTTCACATCCACGAAGTAGAAGCCATCCGGAATGTTGTCGGTGCTCTGGCGCAGGGCGTACAGCAAGGGCTCCAAGGTCGACCGTCGGATCGCCAGCATGTACGATCCGTGGGCATATGGCCCTTCCACCATGGCCCGCGACGACAGCATGCCCAGGCTCACCACGCCCTTGCGCTCGACACGGTTGCCGTCCTTGTTGTAGATGTCCAGAACCGACCCGAGACGGCCGCCGTATTCGGCCGGGTACCCGCCCTTGTACAGGCGCACATCCTTGATGGCGTCCGGGTTGAAGGTGGAGAAGAATCCGAAGAAGTGGGACGGGTTGTACACGGTGGTGCGGTCGAGCAGGATCAGTGTCTGATCCGGACCGCCACCACGGACGTACAGGCCGCTGGAGAAGTCGGAAGCCGCCTTTACCCCCGGCAGCAATTGCACCGAGCGGAACACGTCGGCTTGCAAGACCGACGGCAATTCCTTGATGAGCCGTGTCTGGATCTGCGCGGTGCCGATGTTTCGGACCTCCTCGCGCTCGGCATCCGCCTCGACCACGATGGCCTCCAGCCGGAAATCCTCCGGTGTGAGGGCGATGTCGATCCGGCGGGATTCATCCGGCGCCAAGGTGATGGTCCGTACCACGGGTTCATAACCGACATAGCTGAAGACCAGGGTGATGTTTCCTGCAGGCAAGCCGGCCAGGCGATAGAAGCCGGACGTGTTGGTGGTGGTGCCGGTCGTGGTGCCTTGAACGACCACCGTCGCGAAGAGCAAGGTCTCACCAGTGCTCCGGTCCGTGACGTACCCGCTCACGCTCGCCCGGTTCTGCGACATCAGGACGGCAGGCATCAGAAAAAGAAAGGAAAAAAGTGGGAGGAGAACGTTTTTCAAGGGGTTGGGGTATGGTTTGTGAAACAGAAGCGCCATCACGCGCGTCCGAGAATTTCGTAGATTACAAACATTATGAGGCACGCATCACGATATTTTCAGCTGACCCTCCTTACGGTGTTGGCCATGATTTGGATGCTCCAGGCATCCGAACCTGATTCGCCGGTCGACGACCCGGATGGGGGGGTGTACGTCATCCACGTGGAGGGGCTCATCGATAACGGTCTGCACACCTACATCCAACGTGGTTTGGAGCGGGCCCGTTCCAATCAAGCGGCGGGTGTCATCCTGCAGATCGACACTTTCGGCGGTCTGGTCGATGCCGCCGACAACATCCGAAAGAGCCTCCTGGAGACGGATCTGCCGACCGTCGCCTTCATCGACCTGAACGCGGCCTCCGCAGGCGCCTTGATCTCCATCGCCACGGATTCCATCTACATGGCGCCGGGCGGTTCCATCGGCGCGGCCACCGTGGTTGACGGCTCCGGCGCCTACGCCTCCGAGAAGATGCAGAGCTACATGCGGGGCATCATGCGGGCCACGGCGGAAAGCACCAACCGGGATCCGCAGATCGCGGAGGCCATGGTGGATGAGAGCGTGGCGATCGAGGGCGTCATCGCCGAAGGCAAGCTCCTCACACTCAGCACCGAGGAGGCGATCTCGATCGGGTTCATCCAAGGCGGCGCCACCTCGATCGACGATGTGAAGGCGAAAATGGGGTGGACCGGACTTCCGGTGATCGACATGCAGGAAATCTGGGCGGAATCGGTCCTGCGGTTCCTGGCCAACCCTGTGGTCAGCAGCATCCTGATGCTCATGATGCTCGGGGGGCTGTATTTCGAGTTGCAAACTCCGGGTGTCGGTTTCCCCGGAATCATGGCCGGAATCGGTTCCCTGTTGTTTTTCGCACCCCTGTACATCATGGGACTCGCCCAGAGCTGGGAGATCGTCCTGTTCATCATGGGGGTGATCCTGATCGTGATCGAGATTTTCGTGATTCCCGGTTTCGGTTTGGCAGGGGTCAGTGGGATCAGTCTGGTGATTTTCAGCCTCGGGGTGTCCCTGATCGGAAATGTCGGTTTGCAGTTCCCTGAAATCGGCCAAATCTCCCAGGCGATCTGGACAATGGCCATCACCCTCATCCTCGGCGTGGCCATGATCGCATCCATGGTCCGCTATCTTCCAGAAAACACCATGTTCAACACACTCGTGCTATCCGAATCCACCGACCGGTCCCGTGGGTATACGGGCGCCGACACGCATGACGACCTCCTGGGTTCGGAAGGCGTAACGGTGACCTCCCTGCGCCCGTCCGGTACGGCCTTGTTGAACGACCGCCGCATCGACGTGGTGTCAGACGGCGATTTCATCGAGAAGGGTGCCCGCGTCAAAGTGGTCGAGACCGCCAATCTGAAGGTGGTGGTCCGCAAACTCGATGCTTGAACGGATTACGTAGAACCACTCCATCATCCAAACGACACAACCATGCTGTTTCCTCCATTGGCGCTGATCGCGCTCGTCCTTGTCGGTATTTTCCTGTTCCTGTATTTCGTGCCACTCGGGTTGTGGATCACCGCCTTTTTCTCCGGTGTGAGAGTAGGCATCTTCCGTGACCTGGTCGCCATGCGTCTTCGAAATGTGGCACCGGCACCCATCATCCGGGGAGCCATCACGTCGGCCAAAGCCGGATTGCCGATTGAGATCAACAAACTCGAAGCCCATTTCCTGGCTGGCGGGAACATCATGAAAGTCATCCAAGCCTTGATTTCAGCGGACAAGGCGAACCTTGGCCTCACCTTCGAGCGTGCCGCGGCCATCGATCTTGCCGGTCGCGACGTATTCCAAGCGGTCCAGATCTCGGTCAATCCGAAAGTGATCGATACGCCACCGATCACGGCCCTGGCCAAAGACGGCATCCAGGTGCGTGCGATCGCGCGTGTCACCGTACGGGCGAATCTGGAGCGGTTGGTCGGTGGTGCCACGGAGGAAACCATCCTCGCCCGCGTGGGGGAGGGGATTGTGACCACGATCGGATCCTCCGCCAACCACAAGGTGGTCTTGGAGAACCCTGACAGCATCTCCAAGATGGTGCTCAGCAAGGGTTTGGACAGCGGAACCGCCTTCGAGATCCTGTCCATCGATATCGCGGATGTGGATGTCGGTGAGAATATCGGTGCCAAACTTCAGACGGACCAGGCGGAAGCGGATCTGAAGGTCGCCCGTGCCAAAGCGGAAGAACGGCGTGCCATGGCCGTTGCCGCCGAGCAGGAGTTCAAGGCGAAGACGCAGGAAGCCAGAGCGAAGGTGATCCAAGCCGAGGCCGAGGTTCCGAAGGCCATTTCCGACGCATTCCGCACCGGCAAACTGGGTGTGATGGACTATTATTCGATGAAGAATGTGATGGCCGATACGGACATGCGCTCGTCAATCGCCACTTCGGGCGCGGGACCGTCCAAAGCCGCCGAGGAAGAGGAAAGCGTCCGCAAGAAACGCTGAATCGGGTCAGACCGACCGTTCCGTCATCGTCAAGGGCAAGCCCATGGCGATGACGCGGTCGATGACCTCCTGCTTGGGTAACAGGAATTCCGGCGCCGATACGCCGCCGGTGCGTTCCAGACGACCTTCGCCGATCATCAGGGCCGCTACGACCGTCGGAACCGCTGTGCATGCCATCATGGCCGTCAGTCCCTGCTCCGGCCGCCCCTCGGCATGCATGGTATATTCGCGAAGCACGCGTCGACCCGCGCGTACGCCCGTCACGGCGACCTTCATCACCACGAAATCCTCACCGCCGGATGGCAGATAGCGCCGCAGCTGGCGGATGAGCAGGTCCCGGAAGCTGAGGTTCACACGGACATCGATGATTTGGGAGCTGGCGAAACCCAATTCGAACAGGGATTGGATCAGGTCGCGATGACCCTTGAACCGCATGGTCTTGAAATCGAGGTCACGCACCTTGCCTTCCAGATGGCGGGCCAGGGTCGTGGCCGATCCGCCCGTGTAGAAGGCCTCCAAGGTATCGGTGCCGGGCAAACCGGTAAAGGCGACCTCCTCCAGACCATCCAAGGCCTTGCGCTCGGTCAATTTGCCATCCTCCAGGATGACCGTCGTGCTCAGATACTCATTCACCAAACCTTGTGGGGAAAAACTGAGCTGGTAATTCAAGGGTGGGATCGGTGCCTTGGGCAAGGCCGCGGCACGGATGCGGATCGATTCGACCGAATCGAAGGATTCGTAGCCATGCATGGCCAGGATGTTGGTGAGACCCGGTGCCAGGCCGCAATTGGGCACCACCCATTTGCCAGCGGCCAAGGCCGTATCCTGATAGCCGAGTTCCCCGGCATAGGTCGTGTCGTCGCCGCCAAGGTCCACATAATGGGCGCCCAGGCTCAGGGCGATGCCCGTCAATTTCACGTTCTGTTTGAAGGGGAGGGCGGAAATGAGCACATCCGTACCTTTCAGAAGCCCGACGATGGACATCTCCCGTTCGATCTTCACGCGATGGGTCCGCAGTTTCGGACTTTGGACCCGCTCCGTCAGCTCATCCAGGGAAAAGCCGTTCCGGTCGATCACATTGACCGTGGTCACGCGCGGTTCGGCACAGAGAAGACGGGCGATGGCGGCACCGACCGTGCCTGCCCCTACGACAGCGATTTTCATGCCGGAATTTACGAAGGTTTCGTACCTTGCGGGCATGGGGATGCACGTGGTCTCGACGGGACGCGTGGGATCTCAGGCTGCGATCCGGGTCACTCACATACGATCCCGTAAAACCGTTGTGAACCAAAAACGTATCCGCAGATAACACTGCATACCGTCTGGCCGCCTAAGGGCGCCGGACCGCTCCGTTGGAGGCCCGCCCATCGGCTTCCTTCCGAGCGTCACCCTTGATGGGATCGGGAGCGGCGTCGGTCGGCCGGCGCTCCTTAACACTTTCGACCTGGCATTCCGGAACCCGCCTTGCGGCCACCCGGACATGTGAGAACCAAGGCAAGGCTATGATCGAAGACGCTTGACGGTTCGCCGTTTCGGACGCGGGTTCGACTCCCGCCATCTCCACAAAAAAAAGGCCCTCTCGTCCGAGAGGGCCTTTTTTGATTCAGAACGCCACGACGCCCTTGATGCGCCAGTAGAGGTCGTTGGCGCCGGCGTCGTCCCAGCGGTCGGCCGGCCGCGCCAACCCGATGCTCTGGGAGATCGTCAAGCCGAAGATGGTCAGTTCGTTCTTCAGTTCCGCACCGATACCGAATCGGTCTTCGGTGGAGGTGCCTGGAATGTTGGTCACGCCCGTCACCCGGCCGGCGTCCGCGAATACGGCGGCCGAGGTGCGTCCCAGCGAGACCAAGCCCAGTACCTGCGTGTTGAGTGTCGGGACAAGCGGCACGCGCAGCTCCGCCGAGCCGAAATAGAGGGCGTCGCCGGTGGCGTATTGGCGGTAGCCGCGCACACGCTCGGCACCGGAACGCGCAAAGGCGATGAGGCCGTAATCGCCCAGGTCCGGCTCGTCATACCGGCTGAACCCGACGATGTCCTGCGGTAGACCGGTACCGAAGCGCATCACCGCACGGCCGGTCAGATACAGCCGCATCGGACCCGCCACCGGAACCAGGGCATACGCCTCCGCTTCGGGTTGCACGTAATCGGCATCCATTCCTGCATACCGGGCGCCGACGCGCAGTCCCATGCCATCGAGCATGTGGATCATCGCCCCCTGGTTCGGCTTGATTCGTGTGGCGGTGAACCAGAGTTCATTCAGCCAGACGGTCCCGTCTTGGGGTGCCGACAGGTTGTCTTGAAGGGGTAGCGCGTAACTCGTGCGATCCGCCCGTGACCAGACCACATCGCTTCGAACCATGATGCCGCTGCTGGCGAACGGATGGTCGAACAGGTCCAACGGCAACATGGCTCCAATTCCCGCGCCACTTTCCCGGTTCAACAGGAGGTCGTCCGAATAGACCCGGGTTTCGTAGAGGTTGTGGTACACATCCACCGATAGGGTGGGATGGAAACTCCGGTTGATGTACGATGCGACAGCGGTTGTCTGGTCTTCGAAGGACATCGGGGCGATGCTGGCGCCTATGACGAACTCATGGATGCCCAAAGGCTCTCTGAAGTATGTGAAACCGCCGATACCCCAGTCGGAGGAGTTGTTGTAATAGGCGAACGGCAGGCTCACGATGTGGTCGACCTCCCGGATGGGCTGGTAGCGACCGCGCTCGCCGATGAGTGAGGCATCGGGAGCGATCACCCAGGGAATCATGTCCGGCCGGTCGCGGCGGGTCCAGTCGCTGTAATAGGGCACCTCTGCGGGCTCACGCAAGGAGGTGCGCATGCCGGCGTCGATGCGCCAGGCGCGGTCGGACATCTTCGTGTCGGTGGCCCGGCCCAAAATGCGCCCTGCGGGGTGCAGGCTGTCGGCGGGAAGCCATTGGAAGGCATGGAAACCGGTGAACTGGTTCGTGACGCGGGTCTCTTCGCCGATCTCGCCCTCGTTGAAGGGTGCGAGGAAGACGTTCGGCACCAGGTCACGCAGGCTCGTGTACAGGACGCTATCGCCCGCCGGACTCCAGACCAGGGCGCGGTCGTCGTTCAGCGGATTGGTGAAGGCGCGTGATGCGCCCGTTTCCGTGTTCAGCACCACGATGTGACGGCCTCCATCCGCATCGAAGCGGTTGAAGGCCAGCCAGGGACCGCTCGGATGATGGCTCAGATTGGCCAATTGCACATCTCCCTCATGGTTCGTGAGGCGTGTGCTTGCGCCGCTCGCAGGATCGATCCGGTGGATGTTTCCGGCGCCGTCTTCGTTCACGGATGCGAACAAGGCGCCGCCGTCCGCCGACCATACCGGATGCGCGGCTTTCAGGTCGGTCGTCACTCGCCGGCTGCGGCCGCTTTTCACGTCCACGACATAGACATCGTTGATGAT
>Ga0169931_10007641_pt1 | contig 15979 bp, 17 predicted proteins | sample Kivu_15m_20L_FD_129675 | JGI IMG/M metagenome (GOLD analysis project Ga0169931, IMG submission 129675) | Freshwater microbial communities from Lake Kivu, Western Province, Rwanda to study Microbial Dark Matter (Phase II) - Kivu_15m_20L... | ecosystem: Environmental > Aquatic > Freshwater > Lake...
CTTCCGGCCGCACAGCGCGTTCGCGCCGGCGGCGCGTGCGACGCTCGTCGCGACCGGCGGCAAGTGGGCGCTGCGTGTGACGGAGTTCGATCGCCTCGATTCGCCCAAGCCCACCGTGCAGGGTCAGAGCGATGTCGACCTCGGCGAGGGACCGGCCGACATGAGCGGCGCGATGGTCGTGCGGCTCGAGCCCGTCGGCGCATCGGGAGCGTGGCTGGTCGCGCGCGCGGACAAGTCGCAGCTCGTTGTCGAAGGCGCGCAGCTCAAAGTGCTCGACGCGCCGTTCGTCGGGCCGGTCGCAGCGGCCGCGGGCGCGGCCTACGGTTTCGACGCGAAGGGCGCGTTCGTGCGCATGGAAGCGAGCGGCAGCACGAGAATAGTCGGCGCCGCCTCCGACGCGCCGCGCGGTCCGATCACGATTGCGCGCGACGTGGCCTACACCGGCGGCCGCGCACTTGACCTCACCAGCGGCAAGGAACTGTGGAAAGCCGCGAAGTTCGAGCCGAGCGCGCGCGCGATACCGATCGCCGACCAGCGCGTGCTGATCATCACCGGCAAGGGTTCGCTCGTGTTCCTCGGGCCCAAACCGGCCAGCAAGCCGGCGAGCGGCGCCAGCGGCGCGGCCATCGCGCGGCCGGGTTCGGGCCCGGGCATCATCCGCAAGGACGGAACGTTGCTCGCGGGCAATCCGGTGCGCGGCGAGAACACCTGGCGCATCGAAAACGACGAGGGCGGCCTGGTCGCCGAGGTCAACGCGGCCGAAGTCGCGCTGGTCGACGACGGCAGCTCGGTCGAGCTCGTCGGCGCGCAGTCGGCGGTCCACCGCGCGTGGCGCAACGCCATCGACGTGGAGCACGCCGTGCGCCTGGCCGACAACGCCGCGCTGTTCCTGCGCTCGCGCCTGGTGGACGACGCCAAGCGTTTGCTCGCCGAAGCGAAGAACTGCGGGCTCGACAAGACCAAGCTCGCCGAGCTCGAAGCGACGATCGCGAAGACCAAGCCCAACGACAGCTCGAGCAAGGAACAGTCGCGCCGCGCGCCGCTCGCGAAGGAAGCGGAGGGACGCAAGCTGACGCGCGCCGCGCTCGCCGAGGGCGCGACGTGGTGCCGCGAGAACGAGATGTTGCTGGCCGCGTCGATGCTGCACATCGACGGCGAGAAGCTCGCGCCCGACGCGGGCCCCGCCGACGCCGCGCTGAAGGAGTTGCTGCCCGAGGGCTTCCCGTGGCGCGATGCGCCGGACGCGGTCGCGCGCTGGAAGCAGTGGGCGCCCGAGCTGATCACCACCGGCGGCGCGTTCGTCGACAAGAGCGAGCCGATCTGGAAGAGCCTGCGCGGCTGGCCGTGGGATCAAGGCGTCGTCGTGCTGCAGACGAGCCACGTCTTGCTCTGCTCGCGCGACGAAACGCCCGAGGTGGTCGGCGGTTGCCTCGACGCCGCGGAGCAAGCGATGGACCTGCTGCACGCGCTCGTTCCGCCCGAAGAGGGCGCGCCGAAGAACCCGCTCATCGTGCGTCTGTACCCCAACAAAGAGGAGTACATGAAGCAGGGCGCGCCCGACTTCACGCTCGGCTACTACTCCCCGGGCGACAAGATCTCGCGCTTCTACGTGCCCGATTCGGAGCGCAAGGACCTGCTCGGCCGCGGACTGTACTCGACCGTCGCGCACGAACTCACGCACCACTACCTCGACGCGGCCTGGCTCGGTCCGGCGACGGAACGCAAGCCGCAGACGAGCGCGATGCCCGGCTACTGGATCGTCGAAGGCTTCGCAACCTTCGTGCAGGACGACGTGATCGCCAAGATGCGCGCGCGCGACGGCGAACGGCCGCGTGATCCCGCCTGTGCGTACGTCGCGCAGGGCGCACGCGGCAACAGCGCGCTGCTGCCGTTTCGCCGCTTGCTCGAGATGACGCAGGGCCAGTTCCAAGGGCTCAGCAAGGAGCCTCTGTTCGATCTCACTCCGATCACCGGCGACAGCGGCATGGTGCTGCGCCCCGCCGAAGTGAACGTGTTCTACGAACAGTCCGCGGCGCTGGTGTGGTTCCTGAACTACAAGGCCGGCCCCGAGCGGCGCGCCAAGCTCGCCGAGTACGTGCGCGCGCAGTACATCGGCGCGCTCGGCCCCGAAGGCTGGAAGGCGATCGGCTACGACACGCCCGAAGCGCTCGACCAAGCCTTCACGAAGTTCCTTCAGAGCACGAACTAGCCAGCCCTCGCCGCCCCACCACGACGATCGCCATGACAGTCTGGAAGACGTTCCTCACGGTGACCGCCACCGCGCTGGTCGGCCTGCTCATGGGCGGCGCGTTCGGTTTCGCTGCAGGCAAGCTGACGCCCGAGTTCTTCCGGCGCTTCACGCCGTGGAACGAGCTCGAACCCGTCGGCTTCGCCACCGCTGGCGGCGCCGTCGTTGGAGTCTTGCTCGGCGGCGGCTTGGGATGTTTCGGAGTGCTGATGCAGTTCCTCTCGGAGTGGCGCAAGCGCGCTTGAGACTCGAACGCGCGTCACACCGCGCGGATGAGCGTCGCTCAGCGCGCGGTCAACGCGGCGACGCTGGGGCGGAAGAACCACACGGCGCCTCGCTGCTGAGCTGCGCGCGCGATGACGCCCGAGCCGTACCACTCGTCCGCAACCGCGAGAACAACGTGCTCCGCGCCAAGGGCGTCGCGTGCGGTGCACGCGGCGAGTTCGCGGCCGAAGGAGCTCGCGGCGCCGTGCGGTGAAACGCTCGCGAGCCGGCGGCCGGTTGCGAGTTCGAACCAGTGGACGCTCCCCGCACGTTGCGGATCGCGCGCGGGCGCGCCGATGACGAGCCAGGGCGTCGATCCGTCTTCGAGCTCGACGAGCGCGAGCGCGCGGCCGAAGTCGGGCTCGTTAGGTTCCTCCGCAAACACCGTCGGAGTCCACGTGCGACAGTCGTACGCGAGAACAAGACCACTGCCGTAGTCCCATCGAGCGCGCGGCGCTCCGACGAGCAGGAGCGGCTCGCCGTCGACTCCGCGCGCGCCCACGACGTCGGCGCCGAAGTCTGACGGTGCGTCGAACGGCGCAGCGAGGCGCGCGAAACGTGAACCGTCGGCTCCGGAGAAGACGAGCAGTTCCGGCGCCCGAGCTCCTGGCTCACGCGCGGTGACGACGGACTCGTTGGCGCCGTCGCCGTCGAGATCGGAGCGCGCAAAAACGCCGAGAATTTCGGCGCGTGGATCGAGCGGCAAGGGTACCGCGCCAACGACGTTCCACGTCGCTGTTGAGATCCACTCCAGCGTTGGTCCAGGTCGCGGGCCCACAGGCGAGACGTCTGTGACGACTACGAGTTCGGGCTGTCCGTCGCCGTCGCGATCGGATCCAAGATCGAATGACGCCGCGATGGAACGACAGGAGCCAGAGTCGAGTGCTCGGCGCCATTGCCCACGCAACGTCGAGGCTTCGAACACGTTGATGCCGCTACAGCCAGCAGGAGGTTGCGCCAACGAGTCGGGCGCATACAGCGCGCCGAGAGCGAGGCGGGCGGGCGAAGTTGGCAACACGCGCGGCAGCAGTGCGAACGACAGCACGACGTCGAGGTTGGCGGACCACGCACCAAAGATCGAAACCGAGACGAACGACTCGGGCGGATCAGCCAGCGACCAGTCCACTCGAAGCACGTTTTCGCTGTCAGACGTGAACAGCGTGTTCTCGTCGCCGAAGGCCAGACGCGAACAAGCTGTCAGCTCCCGCGGCGCGCCGACTTCGACGGCGGACTGGAAGGCGCGCGCGCTGAGCTCGGAGTTCAACGGAGCCGGCGAGGGCGCACCGTTCGGCCCAATACACGCTGCGAGCAGCGCGCACAGCGCGAGCGGCAATGCACGCGACACCGCGAGACGTTGCGTTCCCATGCGCGAAGTGTCGCGCCGCGCGCTCCCTGGCGCTGCGCCGTTGCGCAGAGCGCGCCCTCACGCGCGCCGACGACCGTTCGCGACGCGCGAACGCGACGCCGCGTTGAAGCTCAGTGCTCCGGCTCCGGAGCACCCGCGGTGCCGCCCGGCCGCATGGGCTTGCCCATCACGGCGCGCTCGCCGAATTTGAGGCGCTCGTCGATCTCGCGGTCGAAGCGCGGGTGGCGCGGCTCGCGCGCGAAGCCGCGGTGCGCGGCGTGGCACACGTAGCACATGACCATGTTCGGCGCGAAGGCGTACAGCGCCGCATCGATCCCGGCGGCCACGAACAGGCTCACGTAGTAGGTGAAGGGCGCGAGCACCGCTGCGATGACCACGACCGTGATGCCCAGCGCGCGCGGAAAATCCTTGAGCGTGTAGAGCTCGATGTGGCCGCAGCTCACGCAACCCGCGAGACCGCCCTTGTCCGTGATCTTCTCGCGCTGCAGCGCATGCTCGTCGCCGCAGTGCAGGCAGCGCTGCGCCGCCGCGAAGTCGCGCGGCGTCGCGGCGTACACGCGCGTGAAGCCTTCCGCGTCGCGCGGGCAGGCGAGTTCGATGCTCGCGCTCACAGCGGTGCTCCGTACGAGTCTTGGAGGAACAGCGACACGGCCGTGCCGATCAGCACCAGCACCGTCGAGGCGTACAGAATTCCCGTCGCCGAACGCGTGTTCTTGTAGCGCAGCGATTCGGAAGTCATCCACGCGAACAGGAGCGGCAGAGCGACGCCGAGCGCGACGCGCGTGCCGATGTAGAACAGCGACCACGGCCCGAGCAGGTCGATCTCCTTCGCGCGCAGGGGCTCGGCGAAGGTGACGCAGGTCGCGACGAGCGCGGCCGCCGAGAGCCCCATCCAGACCATCGTCAGGCGGTTGAGCTTCACCAGCCAGGCCACTTCGAGCGTGGGCACGGTCAGGTACCAGTGGCCGAAGACCATCGCGAGCCCGACGCTGCCGCCGACGAGTCCGGTCGCGAAGGCCGAAAGGCTTGCCACGGCCCAACTCGCCGCGCCGTCGACGGCCGGCGCGCTGCGCACGGCGAGCGCCAGGGCGACCGCGCAGCTCAGCGCCGCGAGCACGAGCCCGACCTCGCGCGTGCGCGCCTTGACCGGGCCTGAATACACGAAGTACAGCCCGGCGGAGAGCGCGGCCCACAGCCAGTCGAGTTCGCCCCAGCCCGCGTCGCCGGTCAAGCGCGGCAACGCGACGGCCGCCATCAGCGGCACGAGCGCGGTCGCGCCCATCAGCCGAAAGAAGAACACGCCCAGCGGCGCACGCGCGACGAATACGAGCGTCACGAGTACGCCGAAGGCGAGTTCGAGGCAGAACTGAGCGCCGAGACTGCTCCAGGGCATCGCGCGCATCGTACGATCTCACGATGACTGCCCCCAAAGTCCTCGTCACCGGCGGCGGCCGCGGAATCGGCCGCGCCATCGCCCTGCGGTTCGCGCGCGAAGGCGCGCGTGTGGTCGTCGCGGCCCGCACCTCCACCGAACTCGACAACGTCGTAGCCGAAGTCGAACGCGCCGGCGGCGCGGCGATCGCGGCGCAGATGGACGTGCGCGACTTCGGTTCGGTCGAAGCCGCCGTGTGGCGCGCGGTGCAGTTCCTGGGCGACTCGATCGACGTGCTGGTCAACAACGCCGGCGTGTTCGACGTGCAGCCGATCGACAAGCTCGACCTCGCCAAGTGGCGCTGGATGCAGGAGGTCAACGTCGACGGCCCGCTGTACGTGATCAAGGAATCGCTCGACGCGCTGCTCGAGTCCGAGCGCGCGCACGTGTTCAACATCGCCTCCGTGGCGGCCAAGCGCGGCTTTCCGGGCAACGTGGCGTACTGCGCCTCGAAGTACGCGCTGCGCGGGCTGAGCGACGCGCTGCGCGAAGACCTGCGCCCCAAGGGCGTGCGCGTCTCGACCGTCTACCCGGGCGCGACCGACACGACGATCTTCGATCGCGTGCCGGGCACGTGGGACCGCGCGAAGATGAACCGCCCCGAGGACGTCGCCGAGGTGATCTGGCGCGCCTGGAACGCGCCGGCGAGCGAGCACGTCGACGACCTCGACGTGCCGGCGCGGGCGCCCTGAAACGTCTCCGACCCCCACGCAAAGGCCCGCGGACGGGGCGCCCGCACAGAAACCTGGGTTTGTGCTGCGCGCCGGCGCCGCGTTTCACCTACGCTTCACGGGCTGCGAGGTCTCCGGCGAGTGCCGGAAAGGCGCGTCCACGGGGACGCGCATGCCACGGCCTCACAGTTTTCGTCTGCTGCCTGCTCCGCTTCCACTCTCCGAGTCGACCGGTCGCTCGCACGCCAAACCCAAGAAAGACCGTTTCGACATGTCGCGACTTTACGTCGGCAATCTCTCGTTCACGACCACCCAAGACTCGCTGCGCGCCGCCATGGCCGGCGACGGCCGTCAGGTCAAGGAAGTCAGCATCGTGATGGACCGCGAAACCGGCCGCCCGCGCGGCTTCGCGTTCGTCGAGATGCAGTCCAAGGCTGACGCCGACAAGGCGATCAAGGCCCTCGACGGCACCTCGCTCGACGGCCGTCAGATCAAGGTGAACGAAGCGCAAGAGCGTCAGCCCCGCACCGGCGGCGGCGGCGGTGGCGGCGGTGGTCGCCGCGACGGCGGCGGCGGCGGCGGCCGCTGGTAAGCCTGACAGCTTGACGTCGCGCGGGCGCGAGCCAGCGTGACGCAGCTTCTCCTTCGTGCGGCGGCCTCATCTGGGGCCGCCGCCGGCTTTTGCGCCCCTTGCTCCGCGCGAACGCCGACCCTGGACCGGTCGCGAGCAACGGAGCCGCGATGGAGTCCTTCAGCAAACGCGAGCGGCGCAAGCGCGCCAAGTCGCAAGAGAAGACGGAGCGCAAGGCGCAGCGCGACGCCGACCGCGCGCGCGACCCGAACGCCGCCGAGCACAACGCGGACATCTCGAGCGCGCCGAGCGCCGAGCCGGGATCCCCGGCCGACGACGCGCGCAAGCGCAGCTGAGCCGCGGCCGCTCAGCGGCTGATGCTGCGCACCAGGCTCAAGAACTCGTTGCGCGTCTTCGAGTCGCTCTGGAAGCAGCCGAGCAGGCACGAGGTCATCGCGGAGGAGTTCTGCTTCTGCACGCCGCGCATCATCATGCACAGGTGCTGCGCCTCGGCGACCACGCCGACACCCTTGGGCGCGAGCGCCTCCTGGAGCGCGTTGGCGATCTGCGTCGTCATGCGCTCTTGAACCTGGAGCCGGCGCGCGAACACGTCGACCAGGCGCGGGATCTTCGACAGACCGATGATCTTCCCGCTCGGGATATAGCCCACGTGGACGCGCCCGTAGAAGGGCAGCATGTGGTGCTCGCACAGGCTGTAGAACTCGATGTCCTTCACCAGGACCATCTCGGAGCAGTCCTCGTGGAACACGCCCTCGCCGATCACCTCGGCGACGGACTGGCGGGCGCCGCCGACGAGCTCGCGGTAGGCGCGCTCGACGCGGTCGGGAGTTCGCTGCAAGCCTTCGCGCTCGGGGTTCTCCCCCAGCTCGACCAGGAGTTGGCGGATCAGCGGCGCGATCACGGCAGCACCGGCCCGTAGTAATCGACGTAGTTCATGCGGCTCTCGCGCAGCCGCACGCGGTGGAGCCGACAACCGGGGTAAGCGGAGATGGACGCCGCCAGCTCGCCCCAGATCGCCACCGCGACGTTTTCGGCGGTGGTGATCGTGCCGGCGAGGAACGGCACGTCGTGGTTGAGGTGGCGGTGGTCGACGCGCGCGATCACGCGCTCGACGATCAAGCGGCTGAGCCGGTTGAGGTCCATCACCATGCCGGTGCGCGCCTCGACCCGGCCGCGCACGCTGACCTCGAGCACGTAGTTGTGACCGTGGTCGGTGAAGCACGGGCCGTAGAGCTCGCGGTTCTCGGCCTCGCTCAGGTGCGGGCTGATCAGGCGGTGCGCGGCCGAAAACTCCTGCACGTGGGAGATCTCGACTTCCGGCGGTTGCGTGGAACTAGTCATCGAACCGCGGACTGTACTCGATCGCGCGCCGCAGCCGCCCGCTGGTCGCGCGGCTCGTTCGCCCAGGCGCGAGACGCCCGGCGCGGGAGGCTGCAGGCCCCCGCCCAAGTCGGCCGAAGAAGCTCGCCCATGGCGCTCGACCTGCGCACCCACTCCGTGACCATCGACGCGGGCTGCATCTCCTGCGGAATGTGCGAGTCGCTCGTGCCGGAAGTTTTTTCCGTGCCCGCCGGGTCGACCTCGCAGGTGCGCCACGACTGGCGCGCCTGGGCGCAGACGACGCAGGAGAGCGAGGAACGCCTGCGCGGGGCGCGCGACTCGTGCCCGGTGGACGTCATCCGGCTCGAGTCCTGACGGGCGCCGAACGTCGCAGCGAGAATCCGGGCGCTTTCGGGCTCGTTTCGGGGAATGCGTCGGCTAAAGATTTCGGGGTCCAGCGACCGCTCCTCAAGCGGCGCCAGCCGCGGACGGTCGCAGGCCGCCCAGCTCGACAGGAGGTCCGTATGAAGCGCCATCTGAACGAACGTCGCGAAGCCGAGCGGCTGGTCCCGCTCATCCGTTCCATCGGGAACGAGATCCGCGAGCGCAGCGGTCGGGTCGATGTGCTCGAAGATCGCCTCGGCAGCCTCTCGAGCGCAAATGACGAGCACCGTCTGGCGATCCGGCAACTCGAGTCCGAGCTGAGCCTTCACCGCCGCGAGTTGCGGCGCGCGGAGAAGGAGCTCAAGGAACTCGGCTGCCAGCTCGACGCCGACCACCCGCTCCGCGTTCTGATCCCGGGCAAGACGGGCACGTACGCTTACGAGCGCCTCGACAAGACCTCCTTCTACCGGGCAGCTGAGCAGCTGAACCACTGAAGCGAGCGCGCAACGCCGGCGCGACGGCGCTCGATCCAACACAGCAGGCCGCGCACCCCAACTGGGTGGCGCGGCCTGCGTTTGTTTGGAGCAGCACGTTCGATCGGCGCAGCGTCGAAGGCGAACTCGCCGCGCTCGGCCGTGCTCGACAACGCGTGAGTCACTGCGGCGCCGCGCGCAGCCCGGCCCAGTGCGAGGCCTAGCTCGGCCCAGTGCGGCGCGTGGACCTCAGGGACGCTGCGGCTTCGCGCCGTCGGCGCCGCGACCGCTCGCGGGCGCCGCAGGCGCGGACGCGGGTCGGGTGCCCGGCGCCGCGGGCGCCGGCTGCGCCGCGCGGCCGTTCCCCGCGCCGCCGCGGGCCGGATTCGCGGCCGGCCGTTGCGGCTGCGTCGCACCGGACTCGGCGGGCTTGGGTTGCTCGCCCGCTCCACTCGGAGCACCACCGGACGCGCCCGCGGCCTCGGCTTCAGCCCGCGCCTTGGCCTTCGGGCCCTTGACGCCGCTGGCCTGCCGCGCGATGCGCTTCTCGAGCTTCGCGCGCTCGGCCTCCGCTTCCGCGGGGCTCGCGTTGCGCGCCTTCAGCAGCACTTCCAAGCGGTTGCGCAACACGGCGGGATCTTGCTCGGGGCCCTCGTCTTCGTCCGCGACAGGCGCGGGCTCGGCGGGCGCCGCCGTCGGCTTCGGCGTCGAAGCCGGCGCCGCGTTCGGAGGCGTGGCGGGAGTCGCGGCAGGCGTCGCAGCCGGGCTGCCCTGCTGCGCGCGCTGGCGCAGCTGTTCCTTGGCGGCCTCGATCTCCTCCGCCGAGGCGCCTTCCTTCTTCATCCGGCGCTCCGTCATGTCGAGCGCGCGCTGCAACTTGGCCGCCATCTCCGGATCGGCCGGCGGCGTCGCCGCCGGCTTCGGCTCGGACACCAGGGCCGGAGTCGTGGCCGGAGTCGTGGCCGGAGTCGTGGCCGGCGTCGTGGCCGGCGTCGTGGCCGGCGTCGCGGCGGACGCCGCCGCGTTGTTCAACGCCTGCGCGCGCTGACGGAGTTGCTCCTTCGCGGCCTCGATCTCCTCCGCCGAGGCGCCGTCCTTCTTCATGCGCCGTTCGGTCGCGTCGAGCGCACGCTGGAGCTTCGCGGCCGAGTCCGGGTCGAGGGGCGCCGTCGTCGGAGCGTTCGGCGTCGCTGCGCCAGCCGCGCGAACGGCGGCGGCCCCGGCTTTGGCGTCGGGCGCCGTCGCGGAGGCACCCCCAGCCGGAGCGTTTCCGACGGTACCAGCCGCGGCGCCGCCCGGCGCGGGCGGGACAGGCTTGGCCGGCGCGCCCGCGGGGCCCGGCGCGGTCGGTGCAGCAGGCTTGGCCGGCGACGCGGCAGTTCCAGCGGCGCCCGCGTTGTCGATGCGCTGCTGCAGCGCCTGACGTTCGGCCGCGGCGGTCTCCGGCGTCACACCGCTCGTGCGCAGCCGACGGTTCAGCGCGTCCTGGGCTTCCTTCGAGAGTCCGGCAAGATCCGCGGGCGCTGCAGGCTCCGCCTCCGCGCCGCGCGGTCGCGCGGCCCCTCCAGCAGCGCCGACGTCCTGCTCCTGCGCCTTGCGCAGGGCTTCGTCGATCTTGCGGTTGATCTCGTCGGCAGGATTGGGCGGCGGCGCCGCGGCGCGGGGCGGCGCCGGCTTCGCGGCCGGAGTTCCGCCAGCCGGCTTCGCAGGGCTCGCAGGCGCGGCGGGAGCGGCGGGCTTCGCCGCGGCGCGCAACTTCGCCACCTCCGCTTCGAGGTCGGCCTCGATCGTGCGCCCGTTCGTGCTCAACCAGCCGTGAAAGCCGACGAGGAACTCGCTCTCGCTCAGCCGCCCGTTCTTGTCCGCATCGGCGGCCGTCACGTCGCGCGGCCCCAACCCGCTGGCCGGCGATTCGCTCGGGCTCAGCGCGCCGTCCGCGTCCTTGTCGACGCGCTTGAACAGAGCCTTCGCCCCGGCGAGCGAGAAGCCGACCGGGGCTTGGTTCTCCCCCGCCGCCTTGCGCGCCTGAGCCCACGCCGGTGCGGCGCCCAAACTCGTGAGCACGAGGGCCGCGAACCAAACGCGCGCGCCAGCCTGCGACTGCGATGCGATGCCGTTGTGCATGTGCCAACTCCTGGACCCGCCAACCTACGCGCGCGCCAGACACTTGGCGGGCCGGGGCGAGAAAAAGTTCCGCTGGGCGCGCCGACGGCCGGTGACCCGTCGCGGCCGGCGAACCCGCGCGCGCCCCAAGTTCGACGCTGCGTCGACGAACTTTCGACCATCCGGTGCGCGCACCAGGGCGAAGGGCAGGGCATGCAAACCAGACTCCTTCTCCTGGCGTTCCTCACCCTCCCCCTGGCCTCGTGCACCTCGAGCGCGCCGCGCGGCCCCTCGGGCTTCTACGCCCGCGCCAACCTCGGCTACGGCCAGACGCTCGACGGCGCCTTCGATCCCAGCGGCGCGAGCGCCGAGGGCGAGTACTCGGCCGGGCTCGTCAGCGGCGCCGCCGTCGGCTACGACCTCGACGAACGTTGGAGCGTCGAAGCGGATTGGACCTACCGCAGCGGCGACATCGACACGATCGGTGCGAATGGCTCGCTCGCGAACGGCGGCGACTACGCCTCGGTCGCCGTGACGACCAACGTGATCTACAGCTTCGCGGCGAGCGGTCCCTGGCGACCCTACGTCGGCGCCGGCTTGGGTTTCCTGCAGGAAATCGACGCCGACCTGGAACCGTCGGGAGGCGAGGTCAGCGACCGCGGCGGGCTCGCGTACCAGTTCCTCGCCGGAGTTGGCTACCGCGCCACCGACGCGCTCGAACTCACGCTCGAAGGGCGCTACCTCGGGGCGAGCGGGGTCGAGCTCGAAGGCGGAGGACAGTCGTTCGACGCCGACTACGAACACCTCGGCGTGTTGCTCGGCTTGCGCTGGCTGTTCTGATGCAGACTCGCGCTCACGCCCCGGCGAAGCCCGAGCGTGCGCCGAAGTCGAGCACGACGGTGAAGACGCCGTCGTCGTGCTCGCGCGTTTCCAGGCCCCAACCGAAGCGCGCGCACAAGTCGCCGGCGATCTGCAGTCCGAAACCAAAACCCTCGGACGACGAACGTGGTTCGTCAGCGCGAGCCTCGTTGCGCACGACCAGACGCGCGCCGTCGACTTCGAGTTCGACGGCGCCGTCGCCGTGGCTCAGCGCGTTGCCGAGCACGTTGCCGATCACGATGCGCGCCAGGCGCTCGCTGCCGTCGACGAGCGCGTCGGCGCCGCGCGCGAGTTCGAGCTTCGCGCCGGCGACAGCGCGGCGTTCGCTCACGAGCGCCGCCACGAGCGCGCCGAGCGTGAAGCACTCCCGATCCAGGCCGGCTGGAGTCGTCGCCGGTTCGCGTGCGAGCCACAGGAAAGCGTGGACGAGGTCCCCCATCTCCACCAGCGCGGCGTCGACACGGCGCAGCAGCTCGTGGCGTCGCGCTTCGCTCGCCCCAGGCTCGGCCCGCAGCAGTTCGAGCGCGCCACGCGCGGCGGCGATCGGGGTGCGCAACTCGTGGCTGGCGTCGCGCGTGAAACGCTGCTCACGCTCGAGCGCCGCGCGCAGCCGTGTGTCGGCGTCGCGCCACAGTCGCGCGATGCGGCCGATCTCGTCGTCACGTTGTTCGGCGGATGACGGTTGCGCCAGCGGCGCAGCTCCGGCGACGAGCCGCTCCAGGTCGTCGAGCGCGCCGAACAAACGCCGCGCAGCCATCAGCCCGACGATCGTCGCGAGCATGGCGAGCGCGAATCCGCCTCCGACGGCGCCGACGTAGCTCCAACTCCACGGTCCCTCGAGCGCCTCGAGCCCGGTCAGGTCGTAGAGCAACCAACGCTCGGGCCTGCCCGCAGCGTCGCTCTCGACAGCCACGGTCAGCTCGGTCGCGTCGAGGCCGGGCAACGGCTCGTCGTTGAACTCGTGCACACCCGGCGGCAGGGAGCGCAGGAACTCGGCCAGTTCGGGCCGCTCGCGCGAAAGATCGCGCACGACACGCGCGCCGGGCGCCGCCAGCGCGCCGTCGAAGTCGCCGGAACGCGCCGCCTGCTCGCGCAGTCGCTCGAGCTGGCGCGCGAAGATGATGTCCTCCGTGTCGAGCACAAGTCGCGGAACGACCCAGGCGTACGTCAGCGCAAGCGCCGCGCCGAAAGCGGCGATCAGAACGGTCAACCCACGACGCAGGCGCGGCGGAGAACTCACGCGCCCTCCTCGCGCGCCACGCGATAACCGATGCCGCGCACCGTGTGCACGAGCGGCGCGAGCCCGTCGACGTCGATCGCCTTGCGCAGGGCGTAGATGTGCGAGCGCAGCACGCTGCTCTCGGGCGAGAATCCATCCCAAAGCACACGCTCGAGGTGCTCGCGCGTCACGACGCGCGGCGACGCGCTCATCAGCTCGCGCAGGATGCGCAAGCCGACGCGGTTGAGCTCCAGCGCGCGGCCAGCGCGCTCCACGCGCAGCTGTCCGAGGTCGTAACGCAGGTCATCGACGATGAGGACCTCCGACTCTGCGCGCGTGGAGCGCCGCGCCAACGCCTGCAAACGCACAAGCAGCTCGGCGCCTTCGAACGGCTTGACCACGTAATCGTCGGCGCCTGCCGCGAAGCCTTCGAGCTTGTCCTCGAGCGTGTCGCGCGCGGTGAGCATGAGCACCAGCGGTCCGCTGCCGCGCTGCTCACGCAACTTGCGACACAACTCCAGACCATCGAGGTGCGGCAAGCCCAGATCGAGCACGATGACCTCGTGGTTGCCCGCCAGCGCGAGCAAGAGCCCGCTGCGGCCGTCGATGGCGACGTCGACTTCGTGACCCGCTCGTTCGAGCTGTTCGGCCAGGTTCGCGCGCACCGCGTTGTTGTCTTCGATGAAGAGGATTCGCACTGCCTCAAAGTACGGCGCCGAACAGCGCGGCGGAGCACCGCGGACCGTTTGAGCGGCTGATTCGACTTCGAATCGACGCGGAATCGACACCCCGCCGCAACGCGTCGTGCGCACACTCGCACGACCCATGAAGAACCTCACCACATACACTGTTTTCCTCGCATTTTGCGCCAGTTCCTGCGCAGCCGGCGCCGGCGCTTCGCGTTCGGCGAGCACGTCGCCCGGCTCTCGCCTTGTTGAGGAGCAGGGCGCAGCTGTCGAGACCCAAGCGGCCGCGCTCGTCCCATCGCCCTCCGTGCTCGACTTCACGCGCGGCGGCGGCTGGGGCGTCGCGCTCGGCGTCGGTGTCGAGTACGAGGCCGCATACGACGGCTCTGACGAGTACGAAGTCGAGCTCGACCCCGCGGGCGCGATCCAGTGGCGCAGCGGCAAGCACATGCTGTTCTTCGAAGGGGCCGAGCTCGGCTGGCGCGGCGTGTTCGACGAGCGCTGGCTGGTGCAAGCGGGTGCGCGCTACGAAGACGGCCTCGATCCGAGCGACTCCGAAGACGGCGCGCTCGACGGTCTGCCCAAACGCGACTCGCACTTGACCGGCTTCTTCGAGGTGCGGCGCGCGCTCGACGCTCAGTGGCGCAACTGGATCGCCGGTCGCGTGCTCGCCGGCGAGAGCGACTTCGGCGCGCTCGGAGTGCTCGCCGCCGGACATCGTTTCGGCGACAGCCTCGAAGGACTTGGGACCGAAGTGTTCGTGTTCTCGACCTTCGGCGATCGCGCCTTCGTCGAGAAGGACTTCGGCGTCTCCGCGGCGGATTCCGCAGCTTCGGGTCTGGCGCAAACCGATCTCGACGGAGGCTATCGTTCCACTGGCCTGCAGCTCGTGCACCGCGAGCGCCTGACCGACAACCTGCAGGTCATCGCCCAGGCCGGCATCGAGTTCTACAACTCGCAGATCGGCGACAGTCCGATCGCGCGCGACGACTTCGAGGGTGAGTTGTCGCTGGCGCTGGTCTGGGCGTTCTAGAGCGAATCGACACGGCTGCGTCGGGCGCCCCGGTTTGGGCGCAGCCACTTTTCCGCCGCGAACTGCGCACTTCGGCTGCCGCGCGCGCACGCCGCACAGTGTGGAGTGCAGCCGTTCGTTCTGCCCCCGCGGAGGAGCTCGTGAAGAAGATCGCCATCCTCGGCGCGCTCGCATTGGGACTGGTCGCCAGCGCCGTCGCCGCCACGCACTGGACCGCCCCTGGACGCAAGGCGCAGTTTCTGTTCGGCGGCGCGCTCGTCGACGTCGGTTACGGCCGGCAGGACGGCGTCGAGAGCTACGACTTCGCGCATGAGCATGAGCTAACGCCCGCGGAAGTGTGGACCGAGATGCTCGAGCACAACCGGCTGTCGTCCGGCATGCGCCAGGCGTTTCCGCGCACGGCGCACCATCCGCTGGTGGCGCTCGTGGTCTGCATGGACGCGCGCATCGACACCAACGAGCTCGTCGGCGACACGCGTCGCTACTACTACGTGATCCGCACCGCGGGCTCCGTCATGGGCGAGCGCGAGCACGAAATGCTTGAGCTGGCTGTGGCGGACGGCGTGAAGCTCGTCGTGCTCACCACGCACAGCGACTGCGCCGCCGAGCGCGCGGCCGCCACGCCGGAGCTGCGCGAGAAGTTTCCGGCGCCCTCGCGCGCGGTCGATGAGCGCGAGGCCTCGATCGCGTCGTTCTCGGAGCGCCCCACCATCGCCGCCGCACTCGCCGCCGGGCGACTGCGCGTCGAACGTGTGGCCATCGAAACGTTGACCGACCAGTTGGAAGCGGACGTCGAGCGCTGAGTTCTCGCGCCAACTCTCACTTCCTGCGCTCAGGGCTTCTCAGCCTCGAACTCCAGCCGCAGCGCGGCGTTGCCCTCGGCGCGGAGTTCGGACTCGAGTGGCCTGGCGCGCACGGGACGTTGACGGCCCAGTTCGACGCGATAACGCCCCGGCTTTCGCGCCCAAGAGCGCGAAGTGTGCGATCGTCGAGGCCTCTGGCGGCGCGTTGTGCAAGACGCAAAGCTGCCCTTCGCGCTCGCACGTTCGCTCCGCGGTACGGCAGCTTCCCGGGGGCCACTGGCCCGGCCTATTCATGAACCGCGTAGCGAAAACGTCGGAGCGCCTGTTCTGCAAGGTTCTTCGGTGGGCGCCGCCAAGGGTTCCCGCGCTAGTTCGCGCAGCGAACGTGGACGAGCATCCGTTTGGATGCTCGTCAGCGGGAGCGACCTGCAGGGTCGCTGAGGACGCCGCACGTCGAAGAAAACGCCGCAGGGCAGGATGATCCGGCGTTTGCAGTAGCGGGCTCA
>Ga0169931_10007642_pt1 | contig 15978 bp, 12 predicted proteins | sample Kivu_15m_20L_FD_129675 | JGI IMG/M metagenome (GOLD analysis project Ga0169931, IMG submission 129675) | Freshwater microbial communities from Lake Kivu, Western Province, Rwanda to study Microbial Dark Matter (Phase II) - Kivu_15m_20L... | ecosystem: Environmental > Aquatic > Freshwater > Lake...
GGAATGGAGCGGTGGATGCCGATCGGCGTTTACGAGAGATCGCCCGCAGTACGGCTCTGGTTCCGGCGATCGCGCGTGCCACGGCTCTGGACGAACTTGCGATGCTGGAGCTCCCCGAGCAGTTGCCAAACCGAATCGAAGCGGGCAAAGAATCACTCGACGATCCATCACCTCTGGTCCGCGCGGCAGCGATTCGTGCCCTCGCTGCCGAAATAGCGCGACCTGGAGGTGTCAGCCGTTTACTGGCTCTGGTCGCGCCTCGGCTTGACGATTCCTCGAGACTCGTCCGCTCCGCGGCAGCGCGCGTGATCGCAGCGAGCGGCGGTCTCTCCCTGCTCGATCCATCCTCTGCCCAACGTTTCCGCTGGGTACTTGAAGAGATTCAGGTGGGGCTTCGCGCTGTTGCCGATCGGGGAGGCGCCCATCTCGACTGGGCACAACTCTGCGAACAGACCGGGCGACTTGAAGAAGCAATGCAAAGCTATCAAGTCGCGATCAAGGTTGAACCGCAGACGGTCGGTGCACGCAGCAATTTGGCGAGCTTGCTCGAACAGGTGCTTGAATCCCAAGCTGCCGCCGGCCGACTGACTCCCGCACAGCAGCAAGCTACCCGCGAACAAATCACCCAGCTCCGGCGCGACGAACTCCCCCTGCTCCAGCGCGACGCTCACCTGCTGCCTACCAATGCCATGATCCAGTACCGTTTGGGACTAGCCTATTATCTCGACGGCCAATGGGAGAAAGCTCTGCAGGCGCTCCAGCGGGCTAACGATCTCGAGACGAACACGGACTTTGCCACCGCCCTTCGGCTGCTCCAGGAAAAAATCAGCGAACAAGCCAACCCTTCGGCAGTCCCGTGACAACCGCTCAAGGCGACGGCATTGCCACAATCGTAACACACACGGCATCGCCTCTGCCGTGACAGATCATCCTTGTGAAACCTCTCCCGAGTGTGCCGCAACCAGCAGCTTTCGTTCAAGAGTCGGCGATTGGAAGCGTTCCAAAAAAAACTCGATGGCCCCCCTCGAGACCTTGAAAACCGTAACGCTGATAAAGCCCGTGCGCCCGCACGTTGTCTTCACGAACCTCGAGGGTGATTTGGCACGCCCCCCGCTGATGTGCCTCCTGAACCACAGCATCGATTAAACAACGACCGACACCTTGCCCCTCGAAGGCCGCGAGTACCACAAGGTCATGGATGTTGATCCGTGGCTGTGCGCGAAAGGTGGAAAAGCTCGTCAAGCAGTTGGCCAGACCGACTCCCAAACCCGCTTGCCAGGCAATGAGCGAAAAAGCACCGGGATGAACCTGCCAACGATCGACCAGTACGCTCTCGACCTCTGCGGCCAACCGCCCGGCCGCGCCGAGCGGCGTCTGCGCATAGTACTGGAGGAGCTTCAGGAATGCCGACCGATCTTCCAGACGCGAAAAGTCGGCCTGCCTGATTTCAATCTCTCCCCCCATTTCACTTCTCCGGCTGCTTTGCCTTGCGAGCGGCAACTCTTTTACTTAGACTCACGAGCAACGGCGTCACGGTGAAGAAGCTTACAGCGACAAAACTAACGTTGAAGAAGTTTTCTGTACAGTGACTTCGATCGTTCGGTGAGACCGTTGGCCGCCGCAGCTTCCCCGGTCTTGGGAAACGCGGCATGAAAACCCCTTTCCGAGGAAATTGTGGATGCTCGACGAGCTTAGAGAAGAAGAGATCGTGCAGAAAGTGGGTGGTCGCTTCAAGCTGAGCACGCTCATTCAAAAGCGTCTTGTGCAACTGAATCAAGGGAGCCGTGCCCTTGTGAATGCCGACACGCACGACAAGATGTCGATCGTTTTGCAGGAAATCATGCAAGACAAGATTTTTCTCAATACCAGCAATGAACTGATGACCATCGAAGACTTTGCTGCCTACGCGGAAGGTCCAAGCCTCGATGGATTGGACTAGGTTCCAGCGGCGACCAACTGGGGTGGCGTGATGCAAGGGATGTCGACTCCGAATCCCGACCCTCGACCCTCCGATTTTTCGGTCTCGGACCTCCCGTTTGCGGGCAAAAAATTGCTCGTTGCCGTCGGCGGCGGAATTGCAGCCTACAAGACGGCAACGCTTGTCAGTCGGCTCGTGCAAGGGGGTGCGGAGGTTCAAGTCGTGATGACTGCTGCCGCAGCCGAATTTATAGGCGGCGCGACCTTCGCCGCGCTCAGTGGACGCCCCGTATGCAATTCGATCTTTGCGGCAGACCACTACCCACTCGGCCCACATATCGAACTAGCGACCAATCGAGACCTGATGATTGTGGCTCCGGCCACCGCGGACCTCTTGGCGAAGTTTTCGCAAGGCTTTTCCGATTCCTTGGTATCGGCGCTTTATCTTCAAATCGAGTGCCCGGTGCTGCTGGCGCCGGCGATGAGTACACCGATGTGGCAGAAGGCGTCGGTCCAGCGGAACGTACGTCAAATAATCGACGACGGCGCGGTGGTAGTTGGTCCGGAAAAAGGTTGGCTCAGCTGTCGTCAGCTCGGTGAAGGCCGAATGAGTGAACCTGAAACAATCCTCCAGCGAGCGGCCGAGCTGCTCGATGTATCCTCGGCAGGAGCCACACACCGCGACCGGTAACTGGATTGCGAGTCCTTCATGGCATTTCGAGTCTCTCGCAAGCATACCCCTGCCACAGCCATTCGGCGGAGCGTCAGTGAACAGCTTTCCAAGGCAATCAAGCTTGCCGAGGATCCGCAGATCGCTCCTGAACTTCGTATTCATGCGGTGCGGCGGCGCTGTAAGAAAATCCGCAGCCTGATCCGACTGGTTCGCCCCGCACTCGATGACGACTATTCCGTTAATGAAACCGTTCGTGATGCGGCTCGCAGTCTCTCCGGATTCCGCGACGCACACACAATGATCGCTGCTTGGGATTGGCTCGCGCGGCAGCCCATACCGGAGACCACAGCTGCGGATTCCGAGGGAATCCGAGCATCGTTACTCAAGCTCGCGCGATCCCCCACGGATCCCGCCAACGCGCCGCTGGGGGAGGCGACCATCGCGCTCGCTCGGTTTGCTCAAACCCTGCATGGCTTAGCCCCGACAATCAAGACTTGGAAAATCGACGGGACGGGCTTCTCTCCTCTAGCTCGTGGACTCCGCGAAACCTACCTCCGCGGCCGCCGAGCTCTGGAGAAGGCAATCGTCGAGGGGACCACCGAGCAATGGCATGAGGTGCGGAAATGGGTCAAATATTACTCAATTCAGCTCCGCTTCCTCGAGCCCCTCTGCCCACGAGTACTCGAGGCACATCGCTTGTTTACCGAACAGTTGGCCGAGGATCTCGGCTGGGAACATGACTTGGGAGTGCTCGACCAACATCTAGCATCGCTCGGCGAGAACTCGCCCCAGACGCTCGGCGAAAGCGCCCTCAAACTGCTTCCGCAATACCGCGGCACAATCTCCACGGAACGCCACAAACTGCGGTCGTCCGCAGCGACCTGCGCGCGCTTTCTTTTTTCCGAAAACCCTCGGGCGCTTACCAGACGTACCGAGCATTACTGGAAGCATTGGCTGGCGACCCCGCCCACCAAAGGTTCTTCCACTAAAGAATCGAAGCAGAAGAAATCAAGCGGCGGGGAACTCTAGGCCTCAACACCAAGGCGCACCTTGCGCCCGAGCCATCGGGGATTTCCGTTGGGGCGAAACGCTCTGATACACGTACGTTTCAAAGCTGCTCGGCTACCGCTGCGGTCGTTGACTGCGAAGATACTTGTGGCATTCGACACACTGCACCGTCAGCGTCACATAACGAAGCGCCGCGCTTTCGAGATTCTCTTTCTCTGCCGCCTCATGTATCGCATCGACCGTCCGCCGGAATTCCCGACTCTGATCGAGATATTCCTCGGTTTGCAACAGATTCCAATTACTCTCCAGACTCATCAGCTTGAGACCCTGTGAATTCTTGCGAATCAAGTCGAAATCCTCGATTGCCAAACCCTCAAGAATCGCTTTGGAATGCTCCAGCTTGCGGCGCATGAAAGCCTTCAGCGGCTCAGCCGTCGTCGTTACTTCGTCCTGCCGCGAATCGTTGGCACCGATCGCATGGGAGATTCCAAACCCCGCCATGATTAATCCGAGCAAACACCCGCTGAACACCATGCCGCGTCGCCGAATTTTTTCCAAACTCATCATTCATTTCCTTGTTGGCAGCGCAAAAGACGAAATCCCCGACGCGATTCGCCTCACGTCGTTCGACCTCTTTTTCCTAGCTTACCTCAGTGACGAGAACTTTGTCGATTACAATTGACGCCTCGTACCAGACTGTGTTAACCCCCCGACATGAACGTGTTTTTCCGACTTACCTCGTGGGGTCTGCTCATTCTCGGTTCGCTCGTCTGGGGGGAAGAGGGAACCGGCCGTTGTCGCCAAATCCTTCTCCGCGATGCGACGGTGATCGAGGGGCAAGTAACGCAGCAAGGGGAGACGATCCTCATTCTCACCGTGAATGCTCGCATCCGCCTCCCCCGCGATCGAGTGCTGTGCTGGGCGGATTCGATCGACGGTCTCTACCAATACCAACTGGATCATCACCTTCGCAACGATTTTTCAAGCCATCTTGCCCTGGCCCAGTGGTCCCTGCGAAACCAGTTCGCTCGTGGGGCCACAGAGCAGATCGCCGCTGCCGCAGCGCTGCGCCCGCAGGATCCAAACCTCCGATATCTCCGCGAGCAACTTCGCCAGCAGGAAGCGATGAGAACCGCTGGCCCCCCAGAACCCGTGCCGTTCGACTCCGCTGATGTCGCATCGACACCACTGATCCCGGCGGGCTTCGAGGAAGCAGCCGAAGAAAAATCAGTAACAAGGGACGCAGCGACGGATCCCGCTCCGAAAAGTCCGTCGACTGCCAAGACTACCCAACCTTTGGCTGCTGATGAACTGCGGTTGTTTGCGACCGAAATTCAGCCGATCTTGACCAACCGTTGTGCGATGGCGGGATGCCATGACCGTGGTTCCACAAGCCGTTGGCATCTGCTCACGGCACCCGGACTGGGGAACCGCATCTCGGCGCAAGGAACAAGACAAAATTACTGGAACACGCTCCGGTGGATCGATCCAAACGAACCCTCGTCCAGCCCACTTCTTGTTCGTGCTAAGGAGGCACATGGCGGAATCTCCTCACCGCCACTCGGGAACCGTGACCGCTTGGCAATCGAGCAACTGCAGCGGTGGAGTGAATCGCTGGGGGCGCGCGCCGCAGCGACTCAAAGCCCGCTCGCGTCGGGCACATCTATCGCCTCGCTTCCTGCCACCGCACGACCCTCGAAACTCGCGCCCGATAATGATCCTCCGCACGGGAGCAGTTCCCAGGAGCACGGTTCGGAGGGCAAACGCACGGAGGGTTTAGCCCCCGCACGGCTGCCAACGATCGACGATCCTTTCGACCCGGAACTCTTCAACCGCCTGTTTCGCGGGAATCCGCCAAACATGCAGACTCCTTAGCCCTTGAGTCCCCAAGCCGCTGCAATCACCAAATCCGCACGCGATTTTCCGGAGCGATATACATCGGGTCCTCGGGCTTCACATCAAAAGCCTCATAGAATGCATCCATGTTGCTGACAATCCCATTGACCCGATAACGACTTGGCGAATGAGGATCGTTCAGGAGGCGCCGCCGGAGTTCCGGATCGCGATACTTGCGCCGCCATATCTGCGACCATCCGAGAAAGAACCGCTGCATCCCTGTGAGGCCATCGATCACAGGAGGTGCTTTCCCTTCGAGCGACAACTTGTAAGCTTCAAGAGCAACTGCCAAGCCTCCAAGATCGCCGATGTTTTCTCCGAGCGTCAATTCTCCATTGACTGCCATGCCCTCAAAAGGTTTGTACTGCGAATACTGCTGGACCAATCGCCCGGCGCGCGATTCAAACTCCGCACGATCCTCCGGCGTCCACCAATCGCGCAAATTCCCATTCCCGTCATACTTGCTCCCTTTATCGTCGAATCCATGGCTCAGTTCGTGACCAATAACAGCACCGATTGCGCCGTAATTGACCGCATCGTCTGCCTCGAGATTGAAAAACGGGGGCTGCAGAATCGCCGCTGGAAAAACGATTTCATTCATCACGGGGCTGTAGTAGGCATTGATCGTTTGCGGCGTCATCTGCCACTCGCCGCGATCGATCGGGCCGCCCAACTTGTCGAGAGAATCCTGATATTCAAATGCCGCCGAGCGGATCGCGTTCCCAAGCAAATCGGCCGCATCGATGACGAGCGGATCATAGTTTTTCCACTCGTCGGGGTAACCGATTTTCGTCGTAAACCGCTCGAGTTTTTCCTTCGCCTGTCGTTTGGTTCCCGCTCCCATCCAGTCGAGCCCGTCGATCCGTAGGGCAAAGGCTCGCTTCAGGTTCTCAACCAGTCCTTCCATGCGTCTTTTTGCTTCGGGGGTAAATTTCTCCTCAACATAGAGCTTACCTACCAGTTCTCCGAGCGTCCCCCCGGTCGACTGAACCGCGCGTTTCCAGAGCGGTTCCTGCTGCTCAACCCCTTTAATCGCCGTCCCATGGAGAGCGAAATGTCGGTCATCGAGAGCGGCAGTTGCCATCGGCGCGTAGGAATTGAGGATGCGAAACTTGAGATAGCTCTTCCATGTTTCCAGAGGAATCTCTGCGAGAAGGCGGTTGAGTCCTGCAAAGAAACTGGGCTGTTTAACGATAAACTCGGGATGCCCCTTGGCACCGGCCGCTTCCAAAAAAGCATCCCATCCAAAAGCGGCAAGAAGCTCCTTCATTTCCGCTGTGGTTCGTTTGTTGTAGGTCGCCACGGGATCGCGATTTTCAACGCGACTCCACTGAATCTTGGCGATGCTCGTCTCCAGCTCCAGCAATTGCTGGGCTGTGGTCTGGGGATCTGCAACATTCATTTCGCGGAGCAGGTCCACCATATATTCGCGAAGGGCTTCACGGGCTTTGAGAAACGTCTCATCCTCCCGGATGTAATACTCGCGATCCGGAAGAGTGATGCCCGTTTGAAACAACTGGAGCGCATATTGATCGCTTTTCCTTGCATCGGGGGAGACAAACATCACGAACGGACCCGCAACTCCGCCGCGAAGGAGTTCTGCCATGACGCGTCCTAAAGACTCCGGACCATCGATCTGGTCGACACTTTCGAAAAGCGGTGCGAGGGGGGCGAGTCCACGAGCATTCCGCTGCTCAAGGTTTGTATAGGAACGATAGTAATCCCCGACCTTCTGACTGTCCGAGCCCAACGGAGCGTCTGTGGCGGCCGCTTGTTCGATCAGCCGCCGCACTTCCGCTTGGGTTGCATCATCGAGGATCCCGAAGGTTCCGTAATCGGCGCGGTCGCTGGGGATCTCCGTCGCATCGAGCCAGCCCTGATTGACATATTCATAGAAATCATCTCCAGCCTTGATGCGCTGACTGAACGCCTGCGGATCGACCCCCGAAATCAGCTTCTCTGCAGGCTGCTCGGCATGCATCAACCCTCGATCGAACCAGCCGCAGAGCATGATCGCCGCGACAATCGCCCCAGCAATCGTCCAGCGCTGGTGGCCGAGTCCCACAGTTGCCGCTACAGAACGAGGCACAGAACGTTCGGTCAGTCCTGGAACACAGGGCATAAATTCCCTCAGCGAGTGTAATGGAAGAAGCATCAAGTCGATGGACAACGAACTCGATTCTAAAGCACTCGCGTGGGCCAGGGGAGATGGAGCGGCTTGACTGTGAAAAAAAACAGCGGAGCCGATCGCTCGATGCGCTCCAGAGCACCTCTTCGCTGTAACTTCGAAGAGGTTCCCCGTCGCATCTGGGCGACCACAACCCCGCTGCGTAGATATCAAACCAATCTCCGGAATGAACTCTTTACTCGAGTTCGATCCGTTCCTTGTCGGCTGCCTCTCGGAGCTTGCTGAGCGCTCGCGCCTCAAGCTGGCGGATCCGTTCCTTCGTCACCCCCATTTCCTGTCCAACTTCTTTCAGCGTCAGCGGTTCGTTCCCACGACCCAACCCAAACCGTGCTTGAATAATCTTCTGTTCACGGTCATCGAGCCGATTGAGGATGCGAAGGACTTGCCGCTGGCGAGTCCGGTAAGCAGATTCTTCCAGGTAGGGATTCTTCCGCTCGTCCTCACGAGCCAAGAACAGCTCCTCGGCCGTCGTCCGGAACCGATCACGGTGCTTGAACTCTGTCGGAATCGTGCGGGCAAAATTCTTCATGATCGCCCATGAAGCATAGGTGCTGAATTTATTGCCCCGTGAGTAGTCGAACTTTTCGACTGCTCGAATCAGCGAAATGTTTCCATCGCTGACGAGGGCAAAAAAATCGTCCGAGCCACTCATGTGACGCTTGGCGATCGAAACCACCAATCGCAAGTTCGCTTGGACAATCTGATTCTTCACTCGCACCGCTTGCTCATAAAGCGCCTCGATGCGATCCATGACCTCAGATGTCGCGGTTCGCGATGTCACCTGCTGGCGAAGCTTCGCCGCACAGTGCTTGAGGTAGTTCATTTTGCGGAAGAGATGATATTCCATCTCGCGCGTCAGGAGCGGGACGTCGTAGAGCGACGCGAGGTAGGGCGGAAGCCCCGAAGGGACCCGCAACTTCCTCCCGGCAGCCTCTACCGCTGGGACTGGGCCAAGAATTTCCGCTTCCGCCGCAGGATCATCAAACGCCGGATTGTAGATGTAATCGAGCGGCAATTCGAGGATCCTTCCCGCGCGGACTTCGTTCAAAATTCGCATAATGCTGCTCCGAGTACGTCCAAACCTCTTGCACAACGTCGGGACACTGGAACCCCGATGATGCTGCTGGAAAATCGATCGCTTTTCCTCTTCGCTGAGCGCACCGTTGTGCCCAGGATAGACCGCCAATTCCGGGTTCTCGCGATCAAAATTCTTCAGCGTATAACGAATCGTTTCGGGACTCCGCTTCATGTGCGCCGCGAGTCGCCGCGTCACCTCCGAAAGGTTGGATCCCGCTACCGCCATCGCCCTCGCCCGCTCGATAATTTCCCCTTTCTCATCATCGCTTAGCTGGCTGAACTGCTTGCCGCGACGGACCTTCATTCGATTCCGTTCGACAAACCGCTCGACGCTGCTGTGGAGAAATCCCACCCGCCGACGACCATCGACCAAAAACGTGCGGCTCACCAAACCTTGATTCCGCCATCGCGAAATGGTCTTCGTCGAAACACCCAGCGATCGGCTCAGTTCCTCAACCGTGTGCACAGGCTCTCCGGCCTCCTCGACCGAAAGCTCCGCAGCCTCCGTTAAATCCTCCACCAACAGCCTCAGATCATGGGCGACGTCCACTCCACGAATCAGATGCCGCGTGCTCTTCTCCGGTCGATAGCCCGTGATCCGGTAGCACAAAAAGTCATACGAATACTCCCGCTGCGAATCCAATTCCCCCAGCAACTGCTCCGCACTGGTCGCTTGCTGCAACTGCTTGCCCCGCGGCGAAAAACGTGCCTGCTGGTCTCGCAATTGAGCGAGCATCGAATCTCGATATTCCTGATGCATGTCCACTCTCTCCCATAGCTTTCGGAGCTTCACCGGTTGTGATCCCTGCAACCCCGGCGGGTCGCCCGGCTGGCATCCAGTCGCCCGGGAATCGCTCTGTCCTAGAGCGAATCACCTCTACTTGCACGATCCGGCTCCGTGCCGAACCTCTTCAACCCTCGCGAACTCTCTCCTGGCCTCGAAGTAACCGCAGACCAGCCCCCCCTCAAAACGAGACGATTCTCCAGGCTTCCGGAGATGTTCGCTCTTTTCGCCCTCGGAGCAGCCGCGGCCTAGCACCCTTACTGAAAATTAGAGGCCAAAAAGTCCCTAATCGTTCACAAAAATTGCGAAATTTTCGCAAGTGCAATCCAGAAAAGAATTTATGGCTCAATCGCCAGTTTGGAATCAGCTTTACTTGCGTCCCATTTTTGTCACATTTTTAAGCGCGATCGTCTCAGACTTGCAATCTTGGCACCTGAACAAAGAGTGGCCATTGCAAGCCGCCCCCTGGCAGCGAACTAGCGATCGAGTCCCAGCTCCTGCTCGAGACGGCTGACGCGGAGAGACAGCTGGTCCAATCGGCTCTTCATCTCCAGAATCGCCGCGTCATTCACCCCACTATCGACAGTTCGATTCGCTCCCGCATCGCCCTGCATCGGATGATTTGCCGCACTCGGGTCTCCGGCTTCGGCAGCGCGTTGCTGAAGCTTGTCAATTTCTCCGGGCAAATAAAGCGTGTGGGCAAACTGTTGCCCGCGACCAGGGGGAGTCAGTGGTCGAACCATACCTTGGCGTTCCAGTTGGGAGAGGACTTCGAGCAACGACTCGAGGCTCTCAAACGGTTCCATCCGACTGGCATTGGCGCGCAACTGCCCCGCCGTTTGCGGACCGCGGAGCAGCAATTCCGTCATCAGCGCGGCCTGCGGCGCGTCCACTTGCAACCATTCATAGGCACAGTGTCGGTATTTACTCACCCGCCCCGAGCCTTGAACCTCCCGGACTGCCCCACAGTCGCGAAGGGTTTGCAGCGCGTCTTGAACATCCTCCTCGGCGAGCTGCATTTGCGGATCGCGATTGGATTTTTGATTGCTTCCCGCGACCAGCGATGCGAGGGAGAGCGGATAGTTCTCGGGGGTCGTTTTGGCTTTCTCCACTAGCACTCCGAAGACGCGTCGCTCGACACGACTGAGGGGGCGCCGTGGAGGGGTTCCACCTGCGGTTATGGGATTCTCTGCCATCTCGCTTTGCTCCTTCGATTCGATCACCCGACTGGATTGTCGTCCCCCACTGCGCACGCACCGCAGAGGGTGCCGCGCCGGCGGGAGAATCTTTTGCCAACTTTTTTGCCATTGCGGTTGCAAACAACCTAGCGAAACTGGAATAACTTACCAGTCAGGCTGGGTCGTTCCCAACACGTTCCTCCCTGACCCCGTTTGCTGCTTGAATTGCTATCGAATCGCATCCCGGAGGATCGAGACCATTCGTACTCAACCCCCCCCTTCGACGACCTCGATTGGTCTATCCGAAACCGCATCTCCATGGAACAGCAACGATTCAGCGGAATTGTACGAAGTCCCACGTTGGGGCGGTGGTTATTTCTCTGTCAGCGAACAGGGAACGCTGCGGGTCCATCCACGTCGCGATCCAAGTCATTGGCTCGATTTGAAGGAGCTCGTCGATCGGTTACGGACGCGAGGGCTCGATCTGCCGGTACTCCTGCGGTTCAACGATATTCTCAAGGATCGTCTGCAATCGCTGCACGACTGCTTTTCACGCGCTATTTCCGATCACCAGTACCAGGGAAATTACCACTGCGTTTATCCGATTAAGGTCAACCAACAGCGGCAGGTCGTCGAGAAGATTATTGAATTCTCTCGTCCCCTGAATTTTGGCTTGGAGGCAGGGAGTAAACCGGAACTGCTGGCGGTGATCGCGATGAGTGATCCATCGATGCCGATCGTCTGCAATGGCTTTAAGGATGATGAGTTCTGTGAGATGTCGCTCCTCGCCCAGAAGATTGGGCGAACGGTCATTCCGGTGATCGAGAAATTTTCGGAACTGGAGATGATGCTCCGCCATGCCGAGCGTGTGGGCGTCCGGCCGATGCTGGGGGCGCGAGTCAAGCTCGCTGCGAGGGGTTCGGGACGTTGGCAGAGCTCCGGCGGATATCGATCGAAGTTTGGACTGACCGTGAGCGAAATTCTTGCGATGAGCAATGTCCTCGAAGAACGGGGGATGCACGATTGCTTTCGACTACTTCATTTCCATCTTGGGAGCCAGATCACCAACATTCGGCAGGTCAAAGGAGCGATCAATGAAGCCGTCCGCGTCTATGTCGAGCTCTGCCGACGTGGGGCTGGCCTCAAATACCTCGACGTCGGCGGCGGATTGGGAGTCGATTACGACGGTTCGCAGACGAATTTTGAATCGAGCATGAATTACACGATGCAGGAATACGCGAACGATGTGATCTACCAAGTCCAAACCGTCTGCGATGAGGCTGGAGTTCCTCATCCGCACATTATCAGCGAAAGTGGCCGCGCAATTGCCGCCTACCACAGCGTCTTGGTATTTGGAACGCTCGGGGTCTCCAGCCAGGGTAACGAAGCGGAACTTCCCAAGGAATTACCGGATGATTACGAGCAACCTGTGCATGATCTTTGGCAGGCCTACCATGACCTGACGACCCGCAATGCGCTGGAGACATTTCATGATGCCCAGTCATCGCTCGACATGGCAATGAGTCTGTTCAGCACCGGCTATCTTCCGCTCAGCCAACGCGTGATCGCCGAAAACCTCTTCTTTGCCATCTGCCATCGCATTCGGCGTTTCACCGAGTCGATGGACGAGATTCCTGAAGAACTCGGCGGGCTCGATCGGATGTTGGCCGAGTCCTATTTCTGCAATTTTTCTCTTTTCCAATCGATTCCTGACAGCTGGGCTATCAAGCAGCTTTTCCCCGTCATGCCCATCCATCGTCTCCATGAACGACCGACGCGGCATGGGGTTTTATGCGATATTACCTGCGATAGCGACGGGAAAATGGACACGTTTATCGATCGGCGGGATGTCCGTCGCACCCTCCGCTTGCATGAATTTGATGGCTCGCCCTACCACCTCGGTGTCTTCCTCGTCGGTGCGTATCAGGAGATTCTTGGCGATCTCCACAACCTCTTCGGCGACACCCACGCGGTGCATGTGGAACTCGATGGCGAAAATGCCGTCATTCAGGCTATCGTCAAAGGGGACACCGTCAGCGAAGTCCTCAGCTACGTCCAGTTCAATGGCACCGAGCTGCTCGATCGCTTGCAGGTTGCCATTGAGGGAGCGGTGCGCAGCGGTTCGATCAATAACGAAGAAGCCGGACGGTTCCTCCGCTGTTACGAAGAAGGCTTGGCAGGCTACACCTACCTCGAAGGACCCTCGGCGGGCTGAAAGCCTATCCGAAAAGGGGTCTGACCCTTTGGAGGCAAGTCGTCCAAACTCGATGAGCCTTTTTCCTGTGTGTGAGCCCATGACTGGTGGGCACCAGTCATTGACCCACGCACGCCGACTCGTCACGAACAGCGAACTTTGCAAAAAACAGGCGCGGACGCTACGCATTCAGCGCTACATCGGCACTTTCCGAAACATTCACCCACACATGGACGTGGGGAGAACCACGGAAATGCCAGACAAACGACGGGCCTTCCAGCCGCCAATTGTCCCATACGCCATCTTCACCAATGTCTTGATCTTTGTAGAAGGCGATCCGACAGCTGTTGAGTCCTCCTTGGGATTGCAAACAACGAACCACCTCGTCGCGATCGCTCTGACGGTAAGGTTCAATCAGTTTTTGCAAAACCTTCTGCACATGCTCGTGCTGATCCGTGCTCAGCTCGCTGAGCGGTAAACCCGGTATCGGTTCCTTGAGACCTCGGAACGCGACAGCTTGCTCCCGCGGCGTGGATGGCAAAAGAGCCGCCGTGCGCTGCTTGCCATCGAGCATCTGATACAAGTTATTTGCCAATACCGCTTGTTCCCAGAAAACGTTATCAAGATGCTTCGCCCCTTCATTAAATTCCGGCGCGTGCCCATAGAAAATCGGACCTCCAAAAGCCATGTGGGGCGTTGAATCCCCATCGACGCGGAGGGTCATATGGCGTCCGGTCATCACCATCTCGAATTGACTGGATGTGGGATCGCCGAAAATGGCCAGCGACTGCTCATTCCCAAAACCTCCCGCATCATCCTCGAGCTGCTGGTAATACCGCGCATGCCAATCGGGATGAATCACCGATTCGAACAGTAGGCGAATCAAATCGCGCTGGTCTTCGGAGTAAAAATCGGAGTTAATCTCTTGGGGAACGATATTCCAGTTATTTGCGACAAAGGTCCGCAGCAGACCACGCTGAGGATCCTGATGGTCCCACGGAAAACAGATTGCCGTCCGCTGCTGCTGGTCAAGCGTTTTGTAGAATTCGGCCAGCAACGACTCCGAAGTCTTTGCAGCCACGGTTTGCCCGACCTGCTCGTCGGCAAACAGCCCAGGAGCAGAGGTCGCCATCAACCCAGTTGCCCCGATCACTCCGAGAAACGCCCGCCGCTCAATCGCTCGGTCCTCTCGCATCCGAAAAGCTCCATAAATCAAAGGTTACTTGCGGTTCATCGCAATGAGCACAATCTCTTAGAGCCAATCCGAAAAGGGGTCTGACCCTTTAGAGAGAGAGGGTCAGACCCCTTTTCGGAACGGCTCTTATCCTAACGCATCGGAACAGCCTCTCACCAGTCTTTCCCCCCAGAGCCGTGAAAAAAACCTCCGCTTTTCCTTTCCTCACTGCCGGAACCCACCCCGACCTTCATAGCGACCTTTTCTTGTGCGTCGGCGCGCAAAGCACGATGATGCTCAATGAACTCGGTCTACTCCTCTTTTTCCTGGAAGCAACATGGTTTCCCCCGGCAGTACCATCGTCCCCTCTCTTCGCCGCCGCAATTTGCTCGCGTCTCTGTCAGCTTCTGCCCTGCTCGCCTCCCTTCCGCGGTTCGCTCTTGGTAAACCCTTCAAATCCTCATCTCCAATCGCGATCGCAACTTGGGACTTTGGACTCCTTCCGACCCAGCGCGCCTTGGAAACGCTTCGCGCCCGCGGGACGCTGCTCGATGCGGTCGAGCACGGAATCTGGGTTGCCGAACAAGATGTCGAGAATCGCTCCGTGGGAATCGGCGGGATCCCCAACGCCGATGGAGTTGTCGAGCTCGATGCCTCCATCATGATCGGGGCCACACGTCGAGCCGGCAGTGTGGCTGCACTCCAGAATTACCCGCATCCAATCAGTGTCGCACGTCGAATCATGGAGAAAACCCCGCATGTCATGCTGGTCGGTAAAGGGGCAGCGCAGTTCGCCGCGAGCGAAGGATTCACAGCAGAGGAACTCCTCGTCCCACGCGAACAGGAGGCATATCTTCTCTGGAAAGCACAGCAGCCGCAGGAAAAAAAGGCGATCGACCCGGTCATCGGGAATCCATCGGACGGCGATCGCAACCATGACACGATCGCCCTGCTGGTCCATGACGGGAGTGGACGTCTTGCCGGAGGCTGCAGCACCAGCGGATGGGGTTACAAATTGCCTGGAAGGGTCGGTGATTCTCCGATCATCGGCGGAGGATTGTATGTCGACGATCACGCCGGAGCGGCCGGGGCCACTGGCCTAGGTGAAATCATGATGCGTTACTGTGGGTCGTTCCTCGTCGTCGAAGCAATGCGACGTGGCGCCGACCCGCGTGCCGCATGCATTGAGGCTGTTGAGCGAATCATTCAAGGGGAAGGAAAACCAGCGACAGAGCTGAGCATCAACTTTATCGCGCTCGCCAAAAATGGGGATTTCGGTGCCGCAGGAACAGATCCACCCTTCAAGTACGCTGTGGCAACGGAAGAGACCGTGCAAATTCACTCGGCAACACTCATCCGCTGAACCGGCGACAACCTCATCGCGACTCTTGAATTGCCGCAATCAAGGGTAATCGAGTTTGATCCGAGACCACGACCCCGCCCGGCTTTTCGATCGTGATCGCAAACGCGGTCGGAGCAATCACGGGCAATTTGGCATGCACCCGAACGATCGAACGACGTGCATCAGGGATGTCGAAGACTCCCCCATCCACAGGATGCTGGTCGCGCTTTGGATCGATGATCCACAACTGATATTGCTCGGTCGCAGGATCATTGACTGGCAAACCCTCAAAACGCATCAAGCCAAACTGACGCGATTGATTCCAAATAATGCCCCCTCCGGCAGGATTTTCCAGAGGAGTCGGCCCCGCCTTCCACATCACAAAGATTGAATCTCCCAAGCTCAATAATTCACCCCACCGCTCGTCATCCACACCTGCATCTTGCTCCTCAAGCAGCGGCGAACTGATCACGGACATGGGGCGATCCATGCCATTTCGCCAAGAAAGCAGGAGAGCCACCGAGGCGGCGATCGCAGCCACCCACCC
>Ga0169931_10007643_pt1 | contig 15978 bp, 10 predicted proteins | sample Kivu_15m_20L_FD_129675 | JGI IMG/M metagenome (GOLD analysis project Ga0169931, IMG submission 129675) | Freshwater microbial communities from Lake Kivu, Western Province, Rwanda to study Microbial Dark Matter (Phase II) - Kivu_15m_20L... | ecosystem: Environmental > Aquatic > Freshwater > Lake...
CCCACACCTGCAAGGTCGCGTTACGGGACGAGGGAGAGCGTCGCTCGGGGTATTCACCGGTGAAGCTTCTTCGCCATTTCTGGCAGCTTGTATTGAGCTCAGGGACGCTTCCCCTGCGCCTGCTCGCGATCTTCGGAGCCTCGGCCATCCTGGTTTCGTTGCTGAGCAGCGCCTATTTGATCTGGCGCCGACTCGAACACAAGATTCCGGTCGACGGCTGGACGTCGACGGCGGTCATCGTTGCACTATTCGCCGGCGCGACCCTCGTCTCCCTCGGCATCATCGCCGAGTACCTTGGCTTTGCAGTTTCGATGGCGCAGGGAAAGCCGCCCTATTTGATCGTGGGAGGGCCACGGGAAGAGATCGGGCGAAAGCCGTGATACGAAAGACCTGGATCGTCGGCCGGGGATTACTGGGAACCGCCGTCCAGCGGGCATTGGTCGAACAGGCCTGGCGCGAACCCACCCCCATCGCGTGGGACCAGCCAGAGTTCAAGGCCTCGGTGACCGCGTCGGTGGCGGCCTTCGGTGCGGCCGTTGAACACTGCGACTGGCAGATCATCTGGTGTGCGGGCGCCGGGGTGGTGGGCACATCGAAGGCGGAGCTTGCGGCCGAGACGGCCTCGCTGCAATTCTTCCTCGACCAGTTGCTGTTGCATCCCGGATTCCGGGCCAACCGGGGGCAATTTTTTCTCAGCAGCAGCGCCGGTGGCGTCCATGCAGGCGCAATCGCGATGCCCATCACCGAAGACTCACAGCCGGCACCCCTGTCCGACTACGGGCGCGCGAAGCTTGAGCAGGAGGGGCTGCTCTTTCACTGGCAAGAGTCGCTGCCCATGGTCTCCACCGTGGTCGGTCGTTTTGCGAATCTCTTCGGGCCGGGGCAGCGGCTCAACAAGCCGCAAGGCCTTATCTCACAGCTGTCGCTCAGCATGATCTACGGGGTTCCTGCCCATATCTTCGTCTCGCTCGACACAATTCGGGACTATCTGTATTCCGATGACGCCGGCCGAATGGTGGTGGCGACGCTTGAATCGCAACACACCGTTCGCGGGATACCACGACAGCTCGTCAAGATATTCGGCTCCGAGGCGGAGATCTCGATCGCTGGCCTGCTCGGGGTATTCCGCAGGCTCGGCAAACGCCCGCTTCGCGTGATCTCGTGTATCTACCCACAAAGCGCGCTGCAACCCCGCCGCCTGCAGTTCCGTTCGCGGGTCCTGGCCGAGCAAACCCACGCCAGCGTGATTCGCCGTACGGATTTGCTTGATGGGATCTCGCGGGTCTACCAACACCAGCTCACCCTGTATCAGAACGGGCAACTCCCCCCACCACCGCGCCGAAACTAGGACAGGGACCCCGAGCTTGCGGCCCAGGAACGCGTTTAGCGGCGGGCGCGCTTTCCTGCAGCCTTCCGCGGCGCGGGCTTTTTCAGCGTGGCGTGCACGGTCTCCTCAGCCTTTTCGATCGACAGCGTCCTGACCCAGGTCTCGTACCCGTCCCGCTCCAGCGTCACATCGACCGGAACGAACTGCGACAGCTGCAACATCCCCGGCGTCCTGCCGATCGTCTGATCGCCTAGCCGTATCACGGCTCCCGACGGCGAGCTCGTCAACGTCACAGACGCCTCCTTGTGCCGCAACGTCTCGTTCAACGAAAGCGGACGACCAACCATCGCGGTCACCGTCAAGACCTTCTGTTCAAAGTGCGGGTGCGCAATGGCGACAAGGCTTCGTCCGCAGGGGATCTCGACGTCCACCAGCGGCGTTTTCCCGAGCGTCTTGTCCGACCAGTGCACCTCGGTACCTACTGGCTCTGTCTTGATCGTGACGGAACATCGCGCCGGAGGCAGGGGCTCAAGCGATGGTATGACCTCAAGCGCAACACGTTTTACGGGAGCGGTGGGGGGCGGAAGCTCGGGACCCGGCACCACCGCCAGCTCGCCGTCGCCCGGCTCGCCACCACAGCGACCGATCCAGACGAACAGGAAGAGGATGCCCAGCAACGGTGCGCCTCGCGAGACCCAGGGCCGCTGCCGCTCGGGAACTTTCTGCAATACGGATTGCCAGGCCGATTCAACCGAGGCGACCACGGGCTGTGCCCATGCGGGCAGCTTCGACCGGCGCGCGACCATCGTCTTGCCGGTGTATTTGGGGTGTTTCCCCGTTCGAATCGGCGTAAACGCAGGAGGCGTCAGGTGCGGCACGCGCTCTTGCGGCACCGTATCGGCTTGCTCCGACGACGCGAGATCCACCGTGATCGGTGTTTGATGGCCGTCTCGGCTCCGTGGTGCACCCGGCGTTTGCGCCGCCAGGCGACTCGCTGCACCACCCCTCGTCACCGTGCTCGACGCGAGGGTCACCGACGGCGTCAGCTCATCCTGTTCGCATCGCGTGGTGTCGATGAGCGTGAAGAGAACGCTGCGATCATCACCCGCCTGGGCTGCGGGAATCGGCGTCGGCACGGACTTCGCTGCGCCGGGAATCGGCGGCGGCAATCCACGCGGCGCGAGCGACTCCACGGCGCGCAGCTGTTCGCGCGTGCGCTTCGCGCGCAACATCTTGCCGTGAACGTCGTGGCTTGGATCATCAAGCTCGAGCAAGCGGCCGCGAAGGATCCGTCCGCGCGAATCATCGACGACCTCAAGAACCTGAATGCGACCTCGCATCACGGGCTGCCCACCTGCAAGCAACATCAGCAACCGCGCAACGGTACCGACGGACAGACCTTCGGCCGAGGGAAACCACATTGAATCGTCGTCGACCACCGCCGAAAACTGCTCGACGAAGGCGTCCACCGAGGGAGCCCGGGTGCCCACCTGGAGCAGGCGCAATCCGGGTACATTCCCGTTTCCGGTCTTCACCGTTGATTGAGAATCGTCCATGAGCCCCGCGTCACGCATGATATCGGCGGATGACTCGCAGCAATAGAGCGCGAACCTGAAAAAACACGCCCAAAGACGCGCCGCGCTATCCGCGATTTGCTAGAATGGCGCCCCACCAAGGCTCCCATGGACACGCCCCATTCGATACGCACGGCCCGCATCTTCGCCTTCGGAACTGCCCTGGCAGCCCTTTGCCTGTCCGGCTGTATCGACAACGCCGTGTCTGGCGTTTCCACGCCCCTTGAGTTCTGTCTCGACAAGGCCGAGGTCGACTGCCACGTGTACTTCGATTGTTACGACGCGGCCCGAAGAAACCAGCTGACGATTCCGGGCGCAAAAACCTGGACCAGCAAGGCGGACTGCGAGGCCAAACAAAAGGCGCTCTGCATGCCGGTTCCGATGGTGTGTGCGACCGACCTCGTCTTTCAGGAGATGCGCTCGAGCGATTGCATCAAGGCGTGGAACGTCCTGAGCTGCGAGGCCTGGAACCAACCCGAACCGCCGATGCCGCCGGCCTGTTACAAATGTGATCCGGTCTCAAAGGATCAATGTGTTCTCAGCTACTGCACGGCTCAAACGAGCATCTAGGCCGCAGGGCCACCCGGAAAGGAGCGACTCATGGGAAGTCTGATGTTGCGTGACAAGGATATCGCCCGGAAAAAGGGCCTTTTCGCGCTGGGCGCCCTCGGTGGCTCGATTACGCTTTTCACGATCGGCGCGCCGATCCTCGGCACATTCGCGCTCGGTGGCACGGCCTACCTGACGTTCAAGTGGTTCATGTTCCGCGCGAAGCGCGGCATGCGCTTTTAGCTTGTGCTACGGATTGACGGCCTCGGGTGGCTTGTCAACCGTTCCGGCCGGCGGTGCGGTCACGACCTGAGTCGTTCGTGAGATCGAGATCGGGTAGTCGATTGCGACAGGATTGCCCGAAAAGCGCGGAAACCGAATGGTCTCCACTGCGTCGCGCACACAGGTCTCGGCGTCGGCTGCACCACGCACGCGTACGCCACGGACCGTACCACCGGGATCGGCATCGAACGAAACCACGACGTTGCCATTGGTCACGTTGGCGAAACAACCGGTCAGCTGAGGCATCACGGCCTGCAAGGCGATCTGCAGCTGCTCCCGGTTGAGGCCCCCCGGATCCCCGTTGAGCGAGGTCGTCGAACCCACAAGCGGGCGGCCGGGCTGCGCGGGACGTGGTGGCGTTGGTGCGTAACCCTGTCCTGCACCCCAGGAGGATCGCGTCGGCAAGTTCACCTTCGCCTGCTTGTCCACCGGCGCAGGAGCCCGCGCAGGTTCACCCACATGTGCGGGCGCCTGAACGGCCGGCTCAGGCTCCACAACCTTCGTGCACGCCACGAGAGACAAACCGATGGCTGCAAGGTGAAAAGAGCCAAACCACGTCGAGCGACGACGCGAAAACGTTCCGGGCACTGGCGGTCTTTCCATGTCACCATTGTAAATCGGCTCCTGTAGACCGGAGCTTGATTTACTGAAAATTAATTTGGGAAGGGTGAACCGAACTTCGACCTCAAGACCGGAAGGATTTAGGTCGATCTGAAAGGAAGGACCTTCATCATGCGGAAAGTCGCGTTCCTTGCGCACTTGACCATGGCTGTGGCCGGACTGGTCGCGGCGGAGAAGGCCTTTGCCAATAATCTGATCGATGCAAGCGTCACCGGCACGATCGATCCCAAAGAACCCGAGACAGCCGCGGCCGGTACAAACAATCGGCTGAAGAACCTCGCAGCCCCGTCCGCGCTGACGCCCGACGAGGAGGCGAGTCCGATTCCGGCGATCCTGGCCCGCCGCTTCAACCCAGCGATGGCATTCGCAACACAGGATATCTGGCCCGTGCCCGTATCCTATGCCTTTGCAGGCGGCGCGCCGCTGACAGGGCGTATCCGCGCGCCCGGAGGTGGCGTCGCGCGTGAGTTTGTCGCGGTGTCGAATCGGCGTTTGCTCGAAAACGACTGGGGAGATCTCTCGACGACCGATCCGGACGGCAACCCGATCGACTACCACGTCGATGCCCCGGGTGATGATCGCGTGTCGCGCGGACTGTCCTCGTGGCAACTGCAGTTCCGTGAGATCCAGGGTGGAACCAGGATCGCGGCGCCAGCGGTACCTCCTCCCGTCGCGAATCCAAACGCCACACCCTACCCCCCCACCCAGTATGCCCATGTGTTTTGGTGGAATCGTGCGCTCGGCCTTCTGGCCATTCAGTACTGGTTTTATTACCCCTACAACGAATGGATCAATCACCACGAAGGAGACTGGGAACACGTCAACGTCATCTTGCATGGGCCCACCCAGTTCAACGATGAAGAGCCCTTCCGCCTCGCCGGATATCAGTTCTTTTTCCACCAGTTCTCCCACGAGCCCAGGCGTGTGATACGGGTGGCCGGAAGTGATCCGAAAGAGGATCATGTGATGGTCTACGTCGGCGGGCTCAGTTCGTTCATGCGCTGGAAGGGAACGCAAAGCGGCGGCAGCTATCCCTTGCCCGCTGTCTTCCCACGCTCGGGCGGAGGTGTTGGTGACTGGCGCGCGCACGATGACACCCGAAAACCCGCCCGTTTCATAAGGGCAGAGGACTTTGCCATCGTGATGCTTCCCGAGCCCGAGCGGCTCGACGTGGGTCTGCACCCTTCCCTTTCGTGGCTGAGGTTGTCCTTCTTCGCGGGACAAACCCACATGCATGAAAACCCGCTGACCCTCAACGGCGTGAGTTTTGGCACCGCGCCGAGGCAGCCCGCGCGGCAGGAAACCTGGAACGCGGGCAGGCACCCGCCGACCTGGGACGATCGTGAACAGGTGGAGCCCACGGCGCTCGCGATGCCCCGTGAGTATGTCCCGTTGCTCTCCCCGATTGGCCAACGCGAGACCACCACCGTCTCAGCGCGACGCAGCAAGCGCAAGCGTCACTAAGTTCGCAGCGCGCCGGGAGCGAAGTGCTACGCTGCCGGGCCTATGCGAGGCGCGGTCGACCCGTTGATCTGAACAGATGATCGAAGTTCGCGCGCTCGCAAAATCGTTCAAGGTCTTCAAGCGTCCCGCCGGCCTCGGGCCTGCGATCCGCTCGCTCTTTCACCGCAAATTTGAGACGGTCGAGGCGCTTCGCGGACTCTCCTTCGACATTGCGGCAGGAGAATGCGTCGGATTCCTGGGACCCAACGGCGCGGGAAAAACGACGGCGCTCAAGATCCTCTCCGGCCTGCTCTACCCGACCGCAGGGACGGTCCGCGTGGGTGATTTCGTACCACAGAACCGGGAAACGGCCTTTCTCAAGAACATCACGCTTGTGATGGGTCAGAAACAACAACTGTTGTGGGACCTGCCACCGGCCGAAACCTTCGCGATGAACCGGGCCATCTACGACTTGCCGAGACGCGAGGCGGACGAGACCGAGGCGTTGCTGGTCGAGCTGCTCGACTGCAAGGAGCTGATTCAAAAGCCAACCCGACAACTCTCGCTCGGGGAGAGGATGAAGTGCGAGCTGGTCGCTGCGCTCTTGCATCGACCCAAGGTGCTGTTTCTCGATGAACCCACGATCGGACTCGACGTGTCCATGCAGGCGCGCATGCGTGAGTTCGTTCAGAAGTACAACCAAACCTTCGGTGCGACGATCCTGCTCACCAGCCACTACATGGAGGACGTGACCGCGCTCTGTCCGCGGGTCATCGTCATCGACAAGGGTCGGCTTTTGTATGACGACACCTTGCGAGCGCTGACCCGCCGACTGCGACCGGAGCGTCACGTGGCGATACGGCTGTCGGCCCCCGTCCAGTCGGTGGCGCTACCGCCCGGCGCGAGCATCATGCGCCAAACGCAATCCGAGTTCGTCCTGTCCGTTGCGATTGATCAGATCAACGATGTTGTTCGCTTCGCCCTCGCCCAGCTCCCGGTCGCCGATCTGACCATCGAAGATCCGCCGCTCGAGGACGTGATGCGCGGGCTGTTTGCCGAGGGCAAAACAGCGTGATGGGCCTGGCCTCGACACTTCGGGCCTACCCGACGCTCCTGCGCATCGGTCTGGCCCAGATGATCGCCTACCGGGCAGAGTTTCTCATCTGGATCCTCACCACGAACATGCCGCTCGTGATGATGGGCCTGTGGACGGGCGTGGCGGCGGATGGCCTTGTGGGGAGGTTCAACCAGCGCGACTTCATTGCGTATTACCTCGCGGTGCTCGCCATTCGAATCCTCACCAACAACTGGCTCGTGTGGGAGCTGACGATGGAGATTCGCCAGGGCGCGCTCGCGGCCAGACTGCTGCGTCCGATCCATCCGCTCGTCGCTTACAGTGCCATGCACCTCTCGGCCTTGCCCATACGGGCGCTTGTCATCACGCCGATCGTGGGCGTGTTGATCTGGAGCTCGGGCGATCTGCTCACCGCAGGCGATCCGGCGATGTTGGCGGTCTTTGTCTCGTCCATCGCAGGCGCCTGGCTCATCCTCTTTCTTACGATGCTGATCATCGGCACACTCGCGCTGTACATCGACAGCGCCATGTCCGTGTTCGACCTCTGGCTTGCGATTCACTTCGTCCTGTCAGGCTATCTCGTGCCGCTCGAACTCCTCCCCTCCTGGGTTGAACCGATCGCGATGGCGCTGCCCTTCCGTTACACGCTTGCCTTCCCGGTTGAGATCTTGATTGGGAAGATGAGCCTGGAGGTTGGACTGTCGCATCTCGCGACGCAGTGGATGTTTGTGCTCGGGCTTGGCGTCTCGGCCTCGCTCCTCTGGCGCGCAGGGATGCGGCGCTTCGTCGCATTCGGAGGATAGGCAATGCGACGATACCTTGCGCTCCTCGCCATTCAGACGCGTATCTCGGCCTCGCTGGGCATGCAGTACCGCTTTGACTTCCTGCTCAAGGGCGCGATGTCCCTGTTCTGGCTCGCGGTCACGATGATGCCACTGTGGGCGCTCTTCGCCCATCGACCGACTATGCCGGGCTGGACGTTCGAGGAGGCCCTCGTCGTGATGGGCTTCTTCGTCCTGTGCAAGGCCATCCTCGACGGTGCGGTCACGCCAAGTTTGCTGACCGTCGTGGAAGGCATACGGGACGGCCGCTTCGACTTCACCCTGCTCAAGCCCGCCGACGCCCAGTTCCTCGTTTCGACCGCGCGTTTCGAGCCCTGGCGCATCGTCGATCTGCTGGGCGCCTGCGGCATCTTCATCTACGCCTTCGCGAAGATGGGCCGCTGGCCAGAGCTCTGGACCTTGTTGCTGTCCGCGGGCCTGCTCGCCATGGCGGTCGTGCTCCTCTATTCGCTGTGGATCATGGTGGTGAGCCTCTCCTTCTTCGTGGTGAAGGTCGACAACCTTGGCTACCTCATGGCATCGCTCTTCGACGCAGCCCGCTGGCCAGTCTCGGTTTTCCCGCGCGCGCTGCAGCTGGTATTCACCTTCGTCTTCCCCATCGCGCTCATGACCACGTACCCGGCCAATCTCCTGCTTGGACGACTGGACGCAGGCACCACGATCGTTTGCTTTTTGGGCGGCGCCGTCTTCGCAACCGCCGCTCGAATGGTCTGGTTGAGGGCGCTGCGCGTCTATACGTCCGCGTCGTCCTGACGCGCGGGCAAAAGCGCTATCCCGGATTCAGATTGAGCTTGATCCCCGAAGGCAACGGGGACGACGGGGCCGGCTGCACGGGCTGCGCAGCGGCCTTGTCGATCTCACGCTGAAGGGCAATGCCCGTGTAGGCCATGTAAAGCCCCATCGCGATCCACACGACGCCCATTTGAAGGTGCCGCCTGCGAGCCTTCTCCCGTTCCCGTTCAACCCGTTGCTGGTAGTCCGGATCTTCGACCTGCTCCGGCGTATGCAACGCACTGCGATCGGCATTGCGTCGACCAAAGTGCCAGGCGCGCAACCCTCCAAAGACAATGAGGGCCGCGCCCAGCGCGTAAAATAGAAATGGAGGAATCAAGCGACGGCAGCCTGTCGCACGATCAGCTGATGGTCAATCCCAGCTGTTCACGCAACACGAGGTACTCCTCGGAGACCGCGTATTCGAGCAGATCGCGGATCTTCTCGGCCGGCTCCGCCATGCCGACCATCATGGGCTCGGCCTGAATGAGACGGATGCTCGCCTCCAGGTCGTTGCACATGAGGAAGCCAGCGCGGGTTGCGGTCAGGTCAACGCCACGAATCCACTTGTTCGTGTTGATGTCGGCCAGATTCTGCAACATCTTGGTCAGCGTGAGCTGCACGCGTTCCATGTTCTGCTGCGGCACCAGGGTCAAGTACTGCAGGAATTGAGGCATATCGGCCTCGAATTCAGGCGGCACCGGCAGGTCGCGCTTGGCGCCCTTGAGGACGGCAAGCACCCAGCCCTTCAACTCCTTCGTGGTCGGTACGATGTACTGCCAGCGGGAGAGGTGGTCCGCGCGCAACAAGGTGACACGCCTTCCAACCACGAACGCCAGTTCCTTCTCGGTACGACCCTGCAACAGGTTGCCACCGACGATGAGCGACGGGAAGAGATCCTGCTTTTCCTTGAGCGCGAGGAACTCCATGTCACCCGGGACGCCTTCACGCAGGTACACGTCCTGCGGCGGCGTCACGGCAAGAACCTGTGACACGTAGTTGAAGACGCGTGAGAACAACAGCGGATCGGTCGTGATATCGCGACGATCCTTGCGCTTGAGACCCGCATCCTTGAAGGACTTCGCGCGAACCTGCACGAGCGCCGGACTGATGGCCGCCAGGATCTGCGAGATGTAGCGGTTCTCATCCGGATGGTAGATATTGCGCTGCCACTGCTCCTCGGTGAGCCGAGACTTGGCCTTGGCGAGGCCCTTGGCGCGATACTGTTCGTAGAACTGTTGCTCCTGCGCATCCGCAGCACGGAGGAACACCAGCACGCCGCAGGCACACCAGGCTCGATCGTACTGGGCCGTGTCGGAGAACATCTTGCGCAATACCTTGACGTGCGCCGCGAACTCCTGGAGATCTTGCGTCTTCGAGAGGATGAACCGGTAGGTGTTCACCGCCTTGCCGACGTTCTCCGGACCCACCATCTGGTAGAGCTCGGCCAGGATCTGGTGACGGTTGAGGCCATCCGGATCCAGACTGACGCATACCTCGAAGGCAGCGATGGCGGCCTTGAGATCCTTGAGGCGCGACCGATAGATTTCGCCGAGTGCGTGCCACAGGGCGATGAGGGTCTGTCGGTGCTCCGCAGGAGGCTCTTGCCCCATGCGCTTGATCATCTTGCGGTACTGGCGTTCCTGACTCTTGAAGTCTTTCTTGCCGGTACAGATGCGATCGATGCGCTCGAACAGCTTGAGGTTGTAGGGATCCTCGTCGAGGGCCTGGTTGTAAAGCTCGATGGCCTCGTCAGGTGACTTCAAGAAGTCGCGGGTGATGTTACCGGCGGCCTCGATGAACTTCGCCTTTCTCGTGCCCGTCTCAAGGCTCGCGACACGCAGCGTCGTCTCGACGGCCTTCTTCCACTGCTCGGTCTCGGTGAAGAGCTCGAGCACCTTGTGCAACATCGGTCGCGAATCTGGCTCGATCTCGAGAGCCTCGAGATAGGCCGCGATAGCCTTCTGCGGATTCTTCAGCTTCTCGCGATAGATATCAATGACCTGCTGCAACAGGGTGAGATTTTCTTCCTTGGTCGTTGCGTTGGCGAGGATCGCTCGCTTCTGCTTGACGACAGCTTCCCAGTCCGACGCGGCGGCGTAGACCTCGACCAGCGCTTCCAGCGTCGGCTTGTGGCCGGGCTGCATTTCGAGAGCCTTCTCGAACATGTTGATCGCCTTGGGCCGTTCGTTGACCTTCAGCTTGATCAAACCGATGCGGTAGAAGATCTCGACCGTCTGATCGTCCTTTTGCGCCTCGCGGTGATGCACCAGAATCGTCTGGTAAAGCTTGAAGGCGTCGTCCCACTCCTGGCGTCGGAACAACAGATCCGCGCGACCGAGCAGGGTCGGCAGGTGGGTTGCGTCGATCTCGAAGGCGCGCTTGTAGTGCTTGAGCGCCTTTTCGTCGAGGCCCATCTTGTCGCAGGCCATTGCCAGTCGATAGAAGAGCGGGTGCAGCTCGCGCACGGGACGCTTGTCTTGCTTGCGCGTGAGCATTTCCAACAGCGGAATGAGCGGCTCCCATTTCTGGTGCTGGAAGTAGTACTCGGACAGTGGCTCCGCAGCCTCTGCGTGATCCGGATCGAGCGCCATCACGCGGGCGAACAGATCGGCCGCCTTGTCGTCATCACCGAGGTCGGACAGATAAATCTGGCCAGCGTCGAAGAGCAGACGGGTCTTCTCGAGGGCGTTGTTTGTATTCTCCTCGGCACGCACCATCAAGCTGGCGGCCTTGAGCGAATCACCGCGCTGCTTGTACAGGTTGATGAGACCCAACATGCTGGGCACGTGGGTTTGATCGAGTGCGAGTGCGGCGTTGAAGCGTTCTTCCGCTTCTTCCGGCATGCGCATCTGCTCGTCGTAGATCTTGCCGAGTCGGTAGTTGAGCTCGACCTTCTGAGGTCCAGCGACGACGCCGACGATCTGCTGCATCACATCGACAGAGCGATCCCAGTCCTCGATTTCTTCGTAGAGGCGCGACAGTGCCCAGAGCGCCTCGGAGTGCTGTCCGTCGAAGGAACGCAGCGCCTCGAAGGCCTCGATGGCGCGATCCACTTCCTTGATCTGGGTCTGGTAGATCTGACCCATGCGGAAGTAGAGATCGACCCGCTCGCCGGGATCCGAGACCACGTCAATGTGGGTACGGAACGTCTCGACGAGATCCGTCCAGCGCTTTTCACGCTCGAACAGGCGCTCGAGCTCGCGATAGGCGTGCTCGTGTTGCGGATCGATGAGGACAACCTTTTGCAGGTTCTCGATCGCGCGATCGGCCTGATTGAAGCGCTGTTCCCAGTCCACCGCCATCTTGAGGTAGAGCTCAATGCGATCCTGATCGCTTCCGAGCACATCCAGCTTGTGCTCCATCATGTCGATCTTGGCCTGCGACTGACCGGTGATGTCGTAGAGCTTGGTGAGCGCGTCGAGTGCCGCGATGTTTTGCGAATCGACCGCGAGGACCTCCTTGAAGGCCTCGATGGCGCGGTTGTTGTCGCCGAGTCGTGACTGCCACAGCTCGCCGACCTGCAGCGAGATCTTGACGGCCTGATCACCATCGTCGATCGAATGCGACTTCTTGGTCAAAACCTCGACGAGGCGATCCCAGGCATTCAGGCGACGGTACAGCCGCTCGAGGGCCTCGATGGCGGGCATGCAACGCTCGTCCACTGCGAGCGCTTTCTCGTAGTGTGCAGCAGCCTGCTCCACGTCGCCCATTTGCTGCTCGTAGGTCTCCGCAAGCTGCAAGAGCACGCCGACCTTCTTCTCCGCGTCGGTCTCGATCTCGGCGTGATTCGACAGCGTTCCGACGAGCTCCTGCCAGTTGCCGCGCTTGCGGTAGAACAACTCAAGGGCGGACATCCCACCTGTGTTGTTGGGGTCGAGACGCAAGGCATAGACCGCGTACGCGATGGCGTTCTCGACGTCGTTGAGCGCCGAATCGCACCAGCCTGCGATCTTGACCCAGAGGTCGGCGGCGACCTTCGGATCTGCCTCGCCCTGTGCAACCTCTCGCCACTGGGTGATGAGCTCGTTCCACTTGCCGGCGGCCCGAGCGATACGCTCAAGCTCAGCGGCAACCTCGTCGTTCGAGAAGTCACGCTCAAACGCGATGCCGAGGACCTCGAAGGCCCCGTCCGCATTGCCGAGCTCGTGCTCGTAGATGCGAGCGACCGAGACCAGCACATCTTGCTGCCCTCGTGCATCCGATACGTGCTCGACGCGGCTAATGAGCAGCTCGATGAGCGGCTCCCAGTTCGAGCGCGCACGATAGATTTGTTCGAGTGAGACCGAGGCCGTGTTGTTGGCCGGATCGATCGCAAGGATGCGTGCGTAAACCTCGCCGGCCGCCGCGCTGTCGTCCAGCTTGTCGGTCCAGATGGAGGCCGCCTGCATGAGGACATCCACCTTTTCGTCGGGGGATGCCAGAGCAGCACTGCGACGCTCGAGAACCTCGACGGTCTCCTCCCAGCGTCCTTGCTGCGTGAACAGCGTTTCAAGGGCTGCAAGGGCGCGGAAATCTCCCGCATCCATCATCAAGACCGCGCGCCAGGCCTCGACGGCCAGATCGACGCGCATGAGCGTGGTTCCCTCAAGCTCACCGAGCTGTGCATACAGCTCCTTGAGTTCGTCCTGCGGAAGCTCTGCGCCCAGATCGATGAGACGGCGCAACGTATCCGAGAGCTCTTCCCAGGCGCCAGCGCTGCGATAGTTCGCGGCGATGGCCTTCAAGGCCTCGATGTCGGTGGGGTCGAGGGCCAGGACGGCCTGCCAGCATTCAAGCGCATTCCGCTCACGCGAGAGCTGCTCGCCCCAGATGCGACCGAGTCGCTTGTACAGCGGAATCTTGACCGAGGGATCATCCGTGACACGAATCTGGCTATCCAGAATATCGGTCAGCTCGCGCCACTCACCTGCGATCTCGTAGAGATCGGCGAGGTTGGTGAGCGCTTCGAGGTCCGGACCGCGAAGATCGAGCACCCGTTGCCAGAGCTCGACGCCTTTCTCACGGCTGTCAAAGACCTTGGCGGCGATCGTCGCCATGCGTGCGTAGCAATCCGAAAGGACCTGATCGCCCGGAGCGATGTCCACCATCTTCTCGTAAGTGCTGTACAGATCTTGCCAGCGCTCGGCGCGCATGTAGAGCTGTTCGAGCGCCTCGAGTGCATCGTTCGAGCGCGACTCGCGCTCCAGCACCTGATTGTAGGCGGCGATCGCGTTCTCCTGATCGCCGAGCACGTCGAAGAGCACGCGCCCGAGTCGCAGGTTCAGCGTGACGAGATCACGCGTATCGTCGGTGATGGCAATGCGCCTGCGGAGAATGTCCGCGAGCGCGTCGTAGTTGCCCTGCGATTCGTAGATGCGATCGAGGAAAGCCAGGGCGTCTGCGTCCGCGGAGTCGTCCTGCAGGATCTGCAACAACACCGACTCGGCGTTCTGCAGGTTCGCAAGATCGACCTCGTAGGTCGAGGCCAGCGCGAGCAACACGCGTCGGCGGTTCGTCTTGGTGGCGGCGTCGTCGTCCGGAATGGCGACCTCTGCAGCCTGAACCATCGTGGTTTCGTAGCCTTCCCACTGATACGTGGCACGGGCGAGGCGAAGCAGATCTTCGATCGCGTTTTCGGCGCCTGGGTCGTGCAAGACCACCTTGCACATCCACTCGAAGCCAGCGACCTGATCGTAGAGCCGATTTTCGGCGATGTCTGCCAGGCGGCGCAGCAAGACGATGCGCCCCTCGCGTGCCGTGACCCGACCAAGCTCGAGTGTGTAGAGCTCGGCGAGCGGCTCCCACTCCTCACCAAGGCGGTAGAGGGGTTCGAGGATCTCGGCGATCTGTTCCTGCATTGCACTCGCGTGCAACAGACGTTGCAGCGCTGCCCGCGTCTCCGCATGGGCAGGATCGGCGTTGAGGATTTCCTGATAGCTCTCGATCGCACCTTTCAGATCAGAGAGGGCAACCTCCTGAACATGAGCGAGGCGATAGGTGAAGCCGATGATCTCTTCTTCCGTCTCGGCGAGGCGCGTCTCGTGACGGAGAATATCGGACAGCTCCTGCCAGCGCTGTGTGTTCGAGAACAAACGATCAAGCGAGCTGAGCGCGGATTTCTGATCGGGCTCAACTGCAAGAACACGCTTGAGTGCTGCAATGGCGCGCTCGGTGTCGGCCATCTCAACTTCGTAGATGCGCGCGAGGCGCAACAGCATCTCGACCTGCTGCTGGCTGTCGAGGATGTTGCCGATTTCCTTGTCGATGACCTCTGCCAGGTTGGCCCAGCGGCCCGTCACCTCGGCAAGTCGATCCAGATGCGCGATCGTATCCGGATTGGTCGGCTCAATCGGGAAGGCCCGGACGTAGGCCTCAAAGCCCGCGTCAAAGTTGGTCAGATAGCGCTCTTGAATGCCGGCGATGAGTCCCAGCAATTCCTGCTTCTGGCGTGCGTCGCCGCTCGCGGCAACCATCACCTCGTAGACGCGCACCACCGAGTCCCACTCGCCGGCGGTTTCATAGATCGGTTGCAGCACCTGTGCGGCCGCAATCGGCTCTTCACCGCGCGCCATCATCGACTCGAGCGCAGCGAGCGCCGGCTCGTGCGTCGGATCCATGTCGAGCACGCTGCGATACGCCTCAACAGCGCGCGCCGGCGCCTTCAGCTTCTCGCGCCAGAGCCCACCGATGCGGGCGAGGACCGCGACGACCTCTGCTGACGAGGGTGACAGCTCGCGCTGCCGTTCCAGCACCGCCATGAGATCGTCCCAGCGGCCGGTGGCGGCGTAGAGGCGCTCGAGGGCCTGCGAGGCCTCGTAGTCATCCGGATCGATGTCGAGCACCGAGTTGTAGACCTCGATGGCGCGCTCGGAATCGTTGAGCTCGCGATCGTAGACCTGACCGAGAACGTAGAGACGCTCCTTCTTTTCGGCAGGTGACTGTGCGAGTTCGGCACGTCGGTTGTAGATGTGCTTGAGATCGTCCCAGCGCTCAAGGCGCAGGTAGAGACGCTCGAGGTTCTCGAGGACGGTGACGTCCGTGTCATCGATCTCGAGCAGACGGTTGAACACTGCGATCGACTGATCCGGATTCTCGAGGATTTCCTCGTAGATCTGCGCTGCCTTGAATCCAAGTTGCTTGCGCTCATCGGGCGTCTGCAACATGTCCATCTTGCGCGAATACGCGTCCACCAGCTGCGCGTAGTCGCTCGCGTTGGTGTAGATCTGAATGAGCGCGTCGGCCGCGTCCACGTCGGTCGGATAGACCTCGATCGAACGCAGGTAGGCATTGGCGGCCAGATCGTCGCGACCGATCTCGATGGTGGCGAGCTGCGCCACGCGGTGCAACAAGGCCCGCTTCAACTCTGCGTCTTGCAGCTTGTCGACGAGCCCGTTGAAAAGCTCGATAAGGGCCTCGACCTTGCCGAGGACGCGCGCGAGGCGCTCGATGCGGTGTTGCGCATCGGGCTCCATCGGATCGTCGGACAACGCTCGCGCCAGCGCAGCGTAGGCG
>Ga0169931_10007644_pt1 | contig 15977 bp, 17 predicted proteins | sample Kivu_15m_20L_FD_129675 | JGI IMG/M metagenome (GOLD analysis project Ga0169931, IMG submission 129675) | Freshwater microbial communities from Lake Kivu, Western Province, Rwanda to study Microbial Dark Matter (Phase II) - Kivu_15m_20L... | ecosystem: Environmental > Aquatic > Freshwater > Lake...
TATAACCAATGAAATTTCAAATAAGTTACGTTCAAGCGTATTAGGAGGAATTGAGATCTAAAATTCCATTTCAGGAATTTCACCTTCGACGATCAATTTCCCGGCAGTTGCCTTCCGTATTTCATCAAGGCTTACTCCCGGAGCACGTTCAAGCAATTTAAATCCACCTTCAGGTTTAACTTCAAGCACTGCAAGTTCAGTCACGATTTTTTTAACACATTTAACTCCTGTTAAGGGTAATAAACATTTGGGTAACAATTTACTTTCTCCGGCTTTATTCACATGCTGCATAGCAACAATGATATTCTTGGCAGATGCCACAAGGTCCATAGCTCCCCCCATACCTTTAACCATTTTGCCTGGAATTTTCCAATTGGCTATATCTCCATTTTCAGAAACTTCCATAGCCCCAAGAATGGTTAGATCAACTTTTTGGGAACGAATCATACCAAAACTCATTGCAGAATCAAAAACTGCAGAACCAGGTAAGGTGGTTATGGTCTGTTTACCTGCATTAATTAAATCAGGATCCTCCTCGCCTTCATATGGAAATGGGCCCATACCCAGCAATCCATTTTCGGATTGTAACACAACATTAATGCCTTCAGGAATATAATTTGCTACAAGTGTTGGAATTCCTATACCTAGGTTTACATATGACCCATCTTTAATTTCCTTGGCAATTCGCTTTGCTATTCCGGTTTTATCTAGCATAATAATTATAATTTTTTGTGGTTTGATGCTTTGAAAATACTGAACCCCCTCATTTATTAAATTTTGTGTTTAAAATTCCATTAAATATAATTTTTATAAGCTATTTGAACTCGGGTTAATGGCCATTCTATTTCAGCCAAATCATGCGAATAAAAAATTAAACCGGAGTAATATACCGGTTCTTTTGCCTCATTGGTTGTAATTTCTATTCTATGAATCGAGTCCGGTTTACTCTCTGAATTTTTTATTTCTTTGCCTTTGCACCTATCGAAGTACCTACACCTGTGGGTGGTTTTAAAAATATGAGCACTCTTGATTGATAGTAGAATTTTTGTTCATGGATAATTTCAACCACACAATCAAACCTCAATTAAAGAACCATAATCTGTTTGTGAATTCTCATTTAAAAAAATCAAATCAGGCGCACGGTCCTCTGTTCAATTCTCTTTTCATAGTTCTTACCTTGAAATATTCGGTGAACAAAAATGCCGGGCGTATGAATCTGATCCGGATCCAATTCACCCAATTCTACGAGTTCCTCAACTTCTGCAATAGTAACCTTCCCGGCCATCGCCATAACCGGGTTAAAATTTCTTGCCGTAGAATGATAAATAAGATTACCCGCTGAATCTCCTTTCCAGGCTTTAACAATAGCAAAATCAGCTTCAAAAGCTAATTCCATCAAATAATCTTTCCCATTAAAGTTTCGAACTTCTTTACCTTCAGAAACTTCTGTACCTACCCCGGCAGGTGTAAATATTGCCGGCATACCATACCCTGATGCCAAGCATCGTGTTGCCAAAGTTCCTTGAGGGATCAGTTCAACTTCTAGCTCTCCACTGAGAAGTTGCCTCTCGAATTCTGCATTCTCGCCAACATAAGATGAGATCATTTTCTTAATCTGCCTATTCTGCAACATCAATCCTATTCCAAAATCATCAACCCCGGCATTGTTAGAGATACATGTCAATTGCTTAATATCTTTCTTTACTAATGCGTTTATACAGTTTTCAGGTATCCCGCATAGACCAAATCCTCCCAACATCAAAGTCATCCCACTCTCTATGTCCTTAATCGCCAATTCGGCATTTGCAACCACTTTGTTAATCATATATATTTTTTTGGAATTTAAAATTAGCTCCACAAAGGTACTTCAAAGTAGATTTAATTTTTCAGAACTAAGATTTTATCCTTCATTCAATTACTTTTAGCGACCACCGGTCCTCCTATACCAAATAGAGCAAACAGGGCTTTTCCTTTAATAGGCAGAATTTTCACGACCTATTACACCAACTCGCTCCATCATCCAGCCAAAATTATCGCGCACTCGAAGTATTTCCAATGAATAGTCAAAATGTCAGAATATCGACGGTGATTAGCTGTATAGATTCTAAAATATTTAGTCCAATGTACATGCATCACTAGACGCTCAACCTGAATTCAGAATAAACTAAGGCTAAAATCAAATTTGTTCTTCGACTCTCCAATTGGAACAAAAAACTTTTCAATTCAGGAGCCTATTTCAAATAAATATAAGTGATACCATCTCCACCCCTGTCTGCATGTTCATCTTCAATACGACTCACCTGAGGATATTTACGTAAATACTCACGAATGAGTTTACGAAGAATTCCGTCGCCCTTACCATGAATGATCTTCAAGGAAGATAAACCCAACATTACTGCTCTGTCTAAATACCTTTCAATCTCATAAATTGCCTCATCTCCCCTCCTTCCACGCAAATCGAGCTCCGTACTAAATGTTGAGAAACTTTCTGTAAGATCTGTTCCATGAGATTTTCTAATTTCTTTCGGCACAGAGCGGTTAGAAATTTTCTCGAGACGATTTACTTTAACAACGGATCGTAAATCACCCAAAGCTAGTATGACATTATCGCGAGCAACTTCAATCACCTGACCTACAGTTTCTGAATCAACAAGCTTGACCCAATCCCCGGGTTTAAGATCTTCGGTCACTTTTATTGAATCAACTTTCTTTTCAGGAACATTATGGGATTTCAATTCTTGTTGAAGTTTCTGTCTTAATTGCTGTGTTCTAATTTTATCGGCCTTGCTTTCCTTTATCTCAGAAATTGTGTTCTCAATCAGTTTATTTGCGTTTTTAATGATATTTTGGGCTTCGAGTCGTGCATCTTTGATGATAGACTTTTGGTTCTCATCCAAATAGGCTTTTAACTTTTCATTTTCAGCGATCAATTCCTTTACCTTTTTTTCTCTTTGCTCGAGACTCCTTTTAGCCTCAATGAGTTCCTTTTTATCACGTTCCAGGTCTACAAGCAAGGTATCCACTTTTTCCTGATAGGTACCGACTTTCCTTTTGGCCAAATCAATGATATGATGGCTTAGACCAATTTTCTGAGCAATTTCAAATGCATAAGAGCTTCCGGGTTTTCCCAAGGAAAGAATATATAGAGGCTGCATTTTCTCATTATCAAATAACATGGAAGCATTTTCGAGTCCCGGGGTTTGGTTTGCAAAAGTTTTAAGGTTAGAGTAATGTGTGGTAACCACACCCTTTACATTCCTTTTATTTAATGTTTCTAAAACTGATTCGGCAATCGGCCCCCCAAACTGCGGATCAGTACCGGTTCCAAATTCATCAATTAAAATTAAGGTTTGGGAATTCGCCCGTTCGATGAAATACTTCATTTTAGAGAGATGGGCACTATAAGTACTTAAATCACTTTCGATGGATTGATCATCCCCGATATCAGCAAAAATCTGTTTAAAAAGTCCTAATTGAGAGTGTTCGTCGGCAGGAATTAGAATTCCTGACTGAACCATAATCTGAAGAAGACCCACTGTTTTCATACACACCGATTTCCCACCAGCATTTGGCCCGGATACCACGATTATTCGATCATGTTCATCAATTTTAATGTGAAGTGGAACAACTGATTGGTTTTCTTTTTTTAAACTCAGAAGCAATAATGGATGTCTGGCATTAACCAAATTTATTTGAGAATCTTTTCGTAAGACAGGCATTTCACCATCAATAGATATCGCAAACAAAGCCTTTGCCCGAACAAAATCCAGTTTAGACAATAAACTATGATAAGACAATAATAAAGGAACATAGGGCCTTATTTCATCCGTCAGAGCAATGAGTAAGTGAATAATCTCCCTTTTCTTCTCAAATTCAAGATCTCTGATAAGATTATTTAAGTGAAAAACCTCTTCCGGCTCCATGAAAACCGTTTGTCCGGAAGCTGATTCATCGTGGATAAATCCCTTTATTTTTCTTTTACTTTCGGCAAGGATAGGTAAACATAGTCTGCCATCCCTCACAGTAAGGCTGCCGTCTGCTGTCCACCCATTATTCTGAGCGTTCTTGTAAATTTGTTCAATCTTTTTACGAGCTTCCTGTTCTGCCTTTGAAATTCGGGAGCTAAGTTCTAACAAAGTTGAAGATGCATTTGGTTTTATGATTCCCTTGTTGTCTATGACCTGGTCTATCTGTTGAATGATCGATTTTTCAATTGGCAAATGTTCAAAAAGCGCCTCTAAATTGGGATATAGTCCTTCACGATCAAAAAAGTAATGAACAATAGAAAAAACAGTAGTTAGAGATACCGAAACCTTAAAAAAATCTTCTTCTGAAAGATAGGTACCCTCAATTTTAGCTCTTTCTACCAAACTCTTTATGTCAAAGAAATTTTGAATAGCTAAAGGTGAATCATTTTTAAGTATGCTTTTAAACTCATGCGTTTGACGGAGAAACTTATTGATATTGTCGAAATTATTCATTACTTGAATCTTGTCGACCATTTGCCTACCCATCGGACTCAAACAATACGATTTAATCAGGTCTTTGATATCCAGAAAACCTAATTTTTCGGCAGCATTAATTGGGTATATCATTTTTGAGTCCGTATCCTACTACTTTTTTTAATGTCAGAACGATTCAGCTTGTGTTCCTTTTCATCCAGAATAGCCTGCACTCCATTGTACATCGAATCTAATACCGCCGGTGTCATACTATAATATCTCAGACTTCTTTCATACTGTTCAGAACTTACATTATGAGTTTTAAAAATTGTAGCATAAAGATTTTTACTGTTTTTTCTAATGGTATCTGTATAGAGTACAGTGGCCATATAACCGTCAATAACATGAAGATCTGCCATAATAAGTATCATTTTTTGTTTCCCCAGGACATCTTCGGGAACCTGGTTACTTTTACAGGCAAACATTAATGGGATGATTATAAATACTAATTTAAGTGCTTTCATTATAACACAGGATATGGACTGATTTAAAAAGATTTGAGATAATAATTCTGTTGCATTTTATTTTAGTATCCCGTAGGTTTAGCAATTAAATAATAATTTCAAAAATACGTATAAATGAGTATTGCAGATAATATATCGAGTATAAAGAAAGAAATAGGGACTAAGGGAGTAAAATTAATTGCTGTTTCCAAAACAAAACCTTTAGAAATTATTATTGAAGCCTATGATTCCGGACAGCGCTTGTTTGGTGAAAACATGGTACAGGAGCTTACCGAAAAATACAACAAATTACCAAAAGATATAGAATGGCATTTGATTGGCCACCTTCAAACCAATAAGGTTAAATATATAGCTCCTTTCATCAGCATGATTCATTCCGTTGACAGTTTAAAGCTTCTACAAGAAATTAATAAGCAAGCCTTGAAGGCTGATCGAATAATCGATTGTCTTCTTCAACTTGAGATTGCTGATGAAGATACTAAGTATGGCATGGAAATGGCTGAGGCTGTTGAATTGTTAAGATCGGATGAATTTAAGGCATTAAAAAATATCAGGATTTGTGGGGTGATGGGTATTGCAACCCTTACCAATAATCGAAAAAAAACACAAGAAGAGTTTTATGAGTTAAATACTTTCTTTAGAGGTCTTAAGGCAGCATTCTTCAGAAATGATCCGGCATTTACCGAAATATCCATGGGAATGTCGGGAGATTACGAATTAGCTATTGAGGAAGGAAGCACCATGATCAGATTGGGTAGTACGATTTTTGGTGAAAGAAATAAAAAGACTAAATAATTTATGTCGATCATCATACGAAAAGCAGTAAAAAATGACTGCAAGAGGTTATTAGAACTGATAGAAGAGCTTGCCATTTATGAAAAAGCAGCAAATGAGGTGACGGTTAGCCTAGAAGAATTTCAAGATGCTGGTTTTGGAAATAAGCCGGTATGGAGAGCCTTTGTTGCAGAAGAAAACGGGATAATCCATGGTTTTGGACTCTATTATATTCGATACTCTACCTGGAAAGGCTGCCGAATGTATTTAGAAGACCTATTGGTAACCGAAAAAATGCGTGGAATGGGTCTCGGTAAAATGATTTTTGATCGACTTATTATCGAGGCAAAATCAAAAGGATTCAAAGGGATTACCTGGCAAGTATTGGATTGGAATGATCCCGCCATAAATTTTTACAAAAAATACCATGCAGAATTTGATTCCGGATGGATCAATGTATCGCTTTCAAAAGAACAGATTGATAAATTTAATGTATAAAGCAGAGTCGTAGTTGTGAAGGTATTTAAATTTGGAGGATTCGCTGTTTCAACTGCAGCAAATATTAGGAACTTAATAAACATTGTCAAGCTGACCAATCAGGATCAGCTTTTGATAGTCGTTTCTGCAATGGGAAAAACTACCGATGCCCTGGAAGATCTTTGCGAATTCTATGTCAGTGGTAGTGAAAAAACCATTCCTCAACTCAAAAAAATCAAGGATTTCCATGAATCAATTATGAATGACCTGTTTGGGAATAAAAACCACCTTATTTATGATGAAATAGAGAATACTTTCATTGAAATTGAATGGATGTTGGAAGATGAGCCTCAGCCAAATTATGACTTCAATTATGATCAGATTGTTTCGATCGGCGAACTAATTTCCAGTAAAATAATTTCTGCCTATCTGAATGAATGTGATATAAAGGCTAGGTGGATCGATGCCAGAAGTTATATTCATACAGACAACACCTACCGGGAGGGAATCATTGATTGGGAAAAGACAAGGAATTCTGTTCTTTCTTTAAAAGAACAATTTCAAAAACAAATCCTTCTTACTCAAGGCTTTATTGGAGGTACTAGTGAAAATTATACCACCACAGTAGGAAGAGAGGGCTCTGATTATTCCGCTGCAGTTTTTGCCTCGTGTATTCAAGCCGAATCATTAACGGTTTGGAAAGACGTTCCAGGAATTATGAATGCAGATCCTGCAATATTTAAGGAGGAAAGAAAATATGATGAATTACCCTATTCAAAAGCAATCGAATTAGCATATTATGGCGCCAATATAATTCACCCTAAAACAATAAAACCCCTACAAAATAGTGCTATCCCACTATTTGTTAAACCATTTTTAATGCCCGAAGAAGCCGGAACGGTGATTAAGCAGTCTGTAAGTAAAGATTCAGAAATAGAGGCCATTATCCTAAAAAAGAGACAAACACTATTAAGTGTTTCTACATTAGATTACTCCTTTATGGATGAAAACTTTTTAAGTAAACTGTTTAGGGCCTTTTATGAGTCTCATATCAAGATGAATATGATGCAGCTTTCTGCACTTTCTGTTTCAGTTTGCATCGATCAGGATCAAGCTAAATTAAAAAAAGTAATGAACTTCTTTCAGAATGAATTCCAATTTTCAATACAAGACGACCTCGAGTTATTGACCATCTTGAATTTTAAGCAACAAGATTTAAACAGAATAAGTTCAGGAAAGGAAATTATAATGGAGCAAATAACTAAAAAAAACGCTCAATTTGTAACTAAATAAATTCGTGAATAAAAATATATTAAATATTGAAGTTCAGCGCTTTATTAATGATAATTTAAATTCAGATACAGTTTCCCTGAGCTTAAAAAAAAGTCCGTTCGAATACCTTAGTTCAAAAGAAATCTCGGAGCAAATAGATAGTAAAAAACGATGTGAGAACAAACTTCCAACATGGTTTAAAACCCCAAATATTTATTACCCTTCTAAATTAGCTATTGAACAGGCTTCATCCGAAATCGCTGCCGAGTATAAATCTAATTTGATTAAAGGAGAAAATCTTATCGATCTGACAGGTGGTTTTGGAGTTGATTCCTATTTTTTTGCAAAGCAGGCTAAGCATGTGACGCATTGTGAGTTGAACAAAGAATTATCTGATATTTCAAGTTATAATGCATCGCTAATGGATATTAAAATCCACTTTGAACAGGAAGAGGGTATTAGTTACCTAAAATCAACGAAAAAGAAATTCGATACTATCTATCTGGATCCCTCCAGAAGGGTAAATTCTCGAAGAGTCTTTAAGTTAAAGGACTGCGAGCCAGATATCATGAATCTAGACCTATTAAAAAGCCGATCAGAACTTTTGATGATAAAAACCGCTCCCCTTTTAGATATCCACTCTACCATTAAAGAATTAGGTGGAGTCAGTGCGGTCCATGTTCTTAGCATAAAGAATGAGTGCAAAGAACTACTTTATCTTATAGACCATAAAAATTGCACGGATGATCCTCAAATTACTTGTGCCATGATAGGAACAGCTGAAACTAAATCGTATAAATTTAGGTTAAGTGAAGAAAAATCCTTTCATCATTCGGATTATTCGGAAATTCTTGATTTTATTTATGAACCGGATGTTGCCTTGCTCAAAGCCGGGTGCTTTAAACTAATCAGTCGCGACTTTAACATCCACAAGATACAACAGCATAGCCATTTGTATACCTCAAACAACCTTAATTTATTATTTCCGGGACGTATCTTTAAGCTTAAAAAATCCTGGAGTTTTGGGAACTTTATCAAAGAGCACCACTTTAAAAACGCAAATATTATCTGCCGAAATTTTCCGGTTAGTCCGGAGAATTTAAAGAAAAAACTTAAAATCAAAGATGGTGGAGAAAATTATCTTTTATTCTGTACCAATAAAAATAATCAACTAACGGTTCTGAGTTGTGAAAGGATTATGAATTAACCTTGTTTTTAACATTATTTCGATCTAATAGCTGGTTTTAAGTACAAAAAAAATGGAGCCAAAAACAAGCTCCATTTTAAATTCTAATAAAATTGATTGAATTTTTTATTAAAAAAAATTATTTATCTGGTTGCGGAGTCATTCTTAAGTAGGGTTTAATTTCTTTAAAACCCTTGAGAAATTTAGCAGGTATATCAACCGTTTTAATTGCCGGAATTACAACCACATCCTCACCCTCTTTCCAGTCGGCAGGTGTAGCCACACTATAATTTGCCGTTAATTGCAGTGAATCTATGACTCTTAAAATCTCTTGAAAATTCCTTCCTGTGGATGCAGGATAAGTTATCATCAATTTAATCTTTTTATCAGGGCCGATAATAAACAAGGAACGAACTGTGAAAGTCTCAGATGCGTTTGGATGCATCATCCCATATAATTCAGCAATTTCCTTATTTTCATCCGCAATAATTGGAAAATTAACTTCTACATGCTGTGTTTCATTAATATCGTTAATCCAGCCTTTGTGGGATTCTAATGAATCAACACTCAAAGCAATAACCTTTACATTTCGTTTATCGAACTCATTTTTTAATGAGGCCGTTTTTCCTAATTCAGTAGTACAAACTGGGGTGTAATCGGCAGGATGTGAGAAAAGAACCGCCCAACTATCTCCTAAATAATCATAAAAGCTAATATCTCCCAGAGATGTTTTTGCCTTAAAATTTGGGGCTAAATCACCTAGTTTTAAATTCATAAAATAATTATTAGCAAAATTTTTGAGCTACAAAATAAAAAATTTAAGCGGCTAATTTAAAAAAGGAACAACTACAGCTTTGGGTTAAACCAGGTTTGTTCTTTTTAATATGTGACTAAATTGTTTTATTACCTGGATCTTAATTCCTTTTTAACTTTAATTTATCATCAATCATGCCTTTAAATATATTTTTTTCCAGCACTTCACTGATGCGCTCCGTTTCAAGGACAGACATTCCTGTAGCACTTGCAATTTTAGAGGGTATATTATTGATTGAAAACGTCCCTTTCTCTGAAAAGTTTAAAGCCGCGGCCAACAACCTTTCGGTTGGGTCTCCAAAATCTTTGGTAACATCATCAGAAACAGTAAAATCAACGGTCATGCCATTAAAAAACCCTCCATCATTCCTTTGATTTTTGGTTTCAAACATCGGAACATAAAGGTCTAGTTTATCAATTTTAATAGCAAAAAAGCCAACAGGTTTACCATATGTTTTCTGACCAATAAGTTTGACATCATTTGCCATTACACCTTTCAGGCTGTTTATCATAAGTTCTGAAGCAGAGGCAGTTCCGCCTAAGACCAAAAAATAAATTTTCTTAAATTCAGCACTTCCTGATTTCACAAAATTTTCAACATTGCCGGCGGCTAACGTTGGTCGGTAATCAAGATCCGCATAAGTTGCAAACTTGCCATTTACACCACCGGTAAAGGGCTGTAATTTTCCTTTAGAATCAAGTAAAGGTTGGTTTGCCAAAATCCTGGCTTGACCATCCTGCATAGTTTTTGTCCAGAAGGTGGTATACATCATCTGACCATTAACAGAAGCCGGGGCAATCAGATTTGTAAATACATCTGAGGTTGCAACAGAACCACCCCCATTATAGCGAAGGTCAATAATCAGTTCCGTAGCCCCTGCAAGATGAAATTTACCAATTTCTGTGGTCAAATCTTCTCTTGAATTCGTGGTAAAGCTATTATAAACAATATATCCTACTTTCTTAGAACCTATATTGAATATTTTTGTATTAAAGATGGGATTGTTGGCATATGTAGCACGGTTGATGGTCACATCTTCAGAGCTTCCATCAGGCTTTAAAACAGTAAGAGAAACTGATGAGGCCGAACCAAATACTGCACTACTCACAAATTCTATGTTAGCACTTACATCTGAACTCAGATCAGTTCTACCATTCAACTTAGTAATACGAAATCCTCTTTTAAGTCCTTTGGCTGCTGCCGGTGAATTCGGAGAAACAAATTTTATTCTAAGATCGCTTGAGGGAGAAGAATTATAAAAGACAGAAAAACCAAAATCTCCACTTACACCATTTAATGAGGTTGAAACTGACCCATCATCCAGAAATGAATATTTATCAGTTGGCTTATTTGTTCCTGGCAACACAACTATGGCATTTAAAACTGCTGTATTTGTACTAAAACGCCTTGGATTAAAAACGGTATAAGTTGGCATCCCTTCATTCCAGTAATAAGTTTCCTTGGCATACAAAAAAATTGAATCCTTGGTGAGGTCGGCTCTTGAGGCGACAACAGGAGGTGTGGGAGTTGGGGTTTGCGACACACTAGCTTTGGGATCTTTTTTACAAGATGATGAAAGTATTAATAGACATAAAAAGCCTATTATTACCGAAATATTTTGAGGATTCAACTTCATTTTATTCAACAGTTTATGTTTGGTTTAAAATAAAAATAAGGCTTTGAATATTGTTCAGCAATAAATTTATAGAAATTTATCAACAGTTAAATAATCAACACCTGATGAAATAGCAAATTCCATATCCGTATCGCTTGAACCTATAATCATCAATTCATTTCTACACAAGTGATGTTCCTTCATAATATACGTTAAAACGTCAGGATTGGGTTTCAGGTTCATTTCTGAGGCATAATAAACCTTCAAATAATTTTCCAAGCCATTCCATTCTATTTGTTTGATTTTATTTATCTGAACTTCGGGCTTACCATTCGTTACTAAAAAAAGTAGTTTCCTGTCTACCACAATATTCTGCATAAGCTCAAGAACACCTGAAAATAAAAGTAATTTTAAGGGCAATCTGGCAGTTGAATAAAGCTTTTCGAAATTAGCCCTATATTTTTCATCCAGCCCAAATGCCTCTTTCGTTCTTTCAAAAATCCTTTCATCTCCATGATGCTCATAGGTGGTTTTAAAAAAATTGATCAAATCCTTAGCAGATGGATAACCCTCCGAAAACTCTATAAAATTTGAAAAAAGATAATAAACTTGAAGCAAATAATCTCTTTCCGGATAAATGACATTATCCAACTCAAACACATATGCTTTAATACGACTATCCAGATCTTGATATTTAAGCATAAACAAATTTAAAGCAATAGATTAAAAGTTCTTTTCTTTTTCAATCATTCAATTAAAAGATTGCACTAATTAGACTTTTGAAATCAATTAATCTAATCCTAAAATCAAATCCTCTGATGGCTTCAAAATTGAAATTCCATATTCACTAAAAAGTTCAATTGCTTTTGATAGTTCGATTATTTCAGCACTTTTAAGGGGGTGTATCTCGTTAATTTTATAATCCAGACAGATTTTGATTAATTCACTAATAAAAACCGGTGATGAGGCCTCGGGAATCTGTATGAATATTTTACCCGGAATGAAAGGCATTTTCTTTTGTTCAGCAAAAAATACCTCAGAATGATAAAGCAATCTTTGTAATTTAAATGCATTGGCAGATGAAGCTGCGGTAATCAGAATAGCCATTTAGTAATTAATTATCAGACCGTCCTTCATCAATACTTTTCGATCAGCTAATTTGGCTAGGTTTTCATTGTGAGTAACGATTACGAAGGTCTGTCTTAAGTTTTCACGTAGTTCAACAAATAATCGGTGTAAACTCTCGGCATTTGCAGAGTCCAGATTGCCAGATGGCTCATCTGCTAATATGATAGATGGGCTATTAATTAAAGCTCTTGCCACTGCCACTCGCTGCTGTTCACCACCGGATAATTCATTTGGTTTATGATTAGCCCTAGCTCCAAGGCCCAGAATATCAAGGAGTTCGAATGCTTTTTTTTCAGCCTCATTTTTTCTTGTCTTGGCGATATAAGCCGGTATGCAAATATTTTCAATGGCAGTAAATTCAGGCAATAAATGATGAAACTGGAAGATAAAACCAATATTTTCATTTCGAAAAGCGCTTAGCTTCTTCGGAGAGAGTGAATTCAGGTCAGTTTTGTTCATTAATACTGAACCCTGATCGGGTCGGTCGAGGGTTCCGATAATATGTAAAAGGGTACTTTTCCCGGCTCCTGAAGCTCCTAAAATGGTAACAATCTCCGCTTCATTTACATCAAGGTCAACTCCTTTTAAAATCTGTAATTTACCGTAAGATTTTCTGATTCCTCTTGCCTGAAGCATGAACTATGATTGATTGAATATACAAAGGTGCGAATTGTTTCTTAATGTTGGGCTTCTATCCAAATAATAGCTATAATTTTTTAAAAAAACAGAGCTTACTATTTTCAGGTTTGCAATAAAAACGTAGTTTTACGGCAAATAAGAAGTAAATGAATATTCACGAATATCAGGGAAAGGCAATTTTAAAAAGTTTTGGTGTCAGAATTCAGGAGGGCATTGTTGCAGATACCGCAGAACAGGCTATTGAGGCCGCAAAAAAGCTAAAAACAGATTATAATTCAGATTGGGTTGTGATTAAAGCTCAAATTCATGCCGGTGGCAGAGGAAAGGGCGGTGGCGTTAAGCTAGCCAAAAACTTAGAGGAGGTTAGAGAAAAAGCTGGCCAAATAATTGGAATGCAATTAGTAACGCCCCAAACCGGACCAGAAGGAAAGCTTGTCAATAAAGTTTTGGTTGCACAAGATGTTTACTATCCGGGAGAGAGTGAAACAAAGGAATTCTATGTCAGTGTATTACTTGACAGATCAAAAGGCCGTAACATCATCATGTATTCAACTGAAGGCGGCATGGATATTGAAGAAGTTGCCGAACATACACCACAGTTGATATTCAAGGAAGAAATAGACCCCAAAGTTGGTCTTCAAGGCTTTCAGGCACGTAAAATTGCCTTCAATCTTGGATTAAATGGGGAAGCCTTCAAGGATATGACTAAATTCATAGGCGCATTATACAAAGCCTATGAAGGAACAGACTCCTCCATGTTTGAAATTAATCCTGTATTGAAAACATCGGACAACAAGATTTTAGCTGTTGATGCTAAAGTGAATCTTGATGATAACGGATTGTTTCGTCACCCTGAATATGCTGCTTTGCGTGATATCAGCGAAGAAGATCCAACTGAAGTTGAAGCCAGTAAATCAAATTTGAACTATGTTAAATTAGATGGTAATGTGGGATGTATGGTAAACGGTGCCGGACTTGCGATGGCTACCATGGATATTATTAAACTTGCCGGTGGTGAACCAGCCAACTTCTTGGATGTCGGTGGAACTGCTAATGCTGAAACAGTAAAGGCCGGTTTTAATATTATTCTTTCTGATCCGAATGTCAAGGCCATATTAATTAATATTTTTGGAGGTATCGTCCGCTGTGATCGTGTTGCCCAGGGTGTGATCGATGCCTATAAAGAAATTGGAAATATCCCAGTGCCTATTATTGTCCGCTTGCAAGGAACCAATGCAGTAGAGGCCAAAAAACTGATTGACGAATCCGGATTGAAAGTTTACTCGGCTATTCTTCTTAAAGAAGCAGCTGCTCTGGTTACAAAAGTTTTAGAAGAAAAATAAAATTCTTTTTAATCAATTAGTCTACGTCATTGTTTCTCAGACAATGACGTTTTCTTTTTTATAGATTTTTCGATATTTTTTTGCTTGCCCTTTGCTCGTTTCTTTAAATCAGCAAAAATTTATGCAAAAAAAAGGAGCCTTTGGCTCCTCTTTGATATTTTTGAATCATGTATTATTTTACAGAATCAACAACAGCTTTAAAAGCATCCGGATGATTCATAGCTAAATCAGCTAATACCTTACGGTTTAAACCGTTTCCTTTAGCCGTTAATTTACCCATTAAAACTGAATAAGATAATCCATGCTGACGAGCGCCGGCATTGATACGTTGAATCCATAAAGCTCTGAATTCTCTTTTTTTAGTTTTACGGTCGCGGTAAGCATATTGCAAACCTTTCTCAACCGTATTTTTGGCGATGGTAAAAACCTTACTTCTAGATCCCCAATAGCCTTTGGCTAAATCTAAGACCTTTTTTCTTCTTCTTCTTGACGCTACTGCGTTAACCGAACGTGGCATTTTTTGTAGTTTTTTTGGTAAGCGGTGTTCCTTTTTTTGGAAACTTTAAAACCTGATACCTGGTTAAGTAAATTAGTTAATTATTTTCCGATAGTTAGCATACGTTTTACGTTGCCCATATCAGCATCAGACACTAGGCTGGTCTGTCCTAAAGCACGCTTACGTTTGTTGCTCATCTTGGTCAAGATGTGGCTTTTAAAAGCGTTCTTTCTTTTGATTTTACCTGTTCCAGAAAGCTTAAATCGCTTTTTTGCACTGGAGCACGTTTTCATTTTTGGCATAACTTTGTTATATTTATTTGTCTATTATTTAATTTATCTATTTGTCAATGTGCGATATGCCTAATAGACAAATCGAGAAATCCGATAGCTTTCGGATGACAAATTATCTTTTACCCGCATGTTTAGGAGCAACGGTCAAAAACATCCGCTTACCTTCTAATTTGGGTAATTGTTCTACCTTGCCAAAATCTTCTAATGCCTGAGCAAATTTTAACAAGAGTATTTCACCCTGCTCTTTATAAACAATCGCACGTCCTTTAAAGTGGACGTATGCACGCACTTTTTCACCATTTTCAAGAAATCCAATGGCATGCTTCAGTTTGAATTGAAAATCATGATCACTGGTATTAGGTCCAAAACGAATCTCCTTTATAACTGTTTGTTTCGCATTGGACTTAATTTCCTTCATTTTTTTCTTCTGCTCGTATATAAACTTGTTATAATCAACAACCTTACAAACGGGCGGAACGGCATTAGGAGAAATCTCCACCAAGTCCAATCCTTGTTCTTCAGCAATAGCAATAGCATCTCTGAAAGAATAAATACCTGTTTCAACATTATCACCAGTCAAACGCACTTCAGTGGCTCTAATCAAATCATTGATTTTATGTTCTGCTTCTTTCTTTTTAAACGGAGGTCGTGGTCCTCTGTTAAAGCCTGGTTTTCCTAATGTCAAATTTTATTAACTTAAATTGTTATTTCTTTAACTAATTGATTACTAAACTCTTCTATTTTCATACTTCCTATATCCCCTTGACCATGTCTTCTCACAGAAAGTGTTCCTTCATGCATTTCCTTTTCTCCGATAATTAACATGTAAGGAATCTTTTTCAATTCCGCATCTCTGATTTTGCGACCAATCTTCTCATCGCGAAAATCTACTAGCCCGCAAATATCGGAATTATTAAGCGATCCTAAAACTTTTTTTGCATAATCCTCATATTTTTCAGAAATAGGAAGGATGA
>Ga0169931_10007645_pt1 | contig 15976 bp, 15 predicted proteins | sample Kivu_15m_20L_FD_129675 | JGI IMG/M metagenome (GOLD analysis project Ga0169931, IMG submission 129675) | Freshwater microbial communities from Lake Kivu, Western Province, Rwanda to study Microbial Dark Matter (Phase II) - Kivu_15m_20L... | ecosystem: Environmental > Aquatic > Freshwater > Lake...
CCGCCCAGGCCCGGGTGTGCAGGGCGTGCAGGGCGGGCATGCGGCCAGGGCGGATGGACCGTCCAGGCGCTGGGCCCTGGTTGATCGGTGTGGGGCCGGCCCTCGGGTCCGGCCTGTCATGACGGCGGGTGGCCCGGCGGGCTGCGAGGGGTTTGGCGATGAACATGTTTGATCTGTCGGGCCGTGTGGCCATGGTCACCGGCACGGCGCAGGGCCTGGGCCGGGCGATGGCGCTGGCGCTGGCCGAGGCCGGTGCCGACCTCGTGCTGCTGGACCTGAACGCCGACGGCAACGAGGCCACGGCCGCCGCGGTTCGCGCATTCGGCCGCCGGGCGCTGGCGATCGCGGGCGACGTGACGGCCCTGGCCCACATCGATGCCGTCTTCGAGCGCGTGGACCGAGAGTTCGGCCGCATCGACTTCCTGGGCAACGTGGCCGGCAACGCGCGCATGGCGCCGGCGGAGTCGATGTCGCTCGAGGACATCCACTACACCTTCCACAACCTGGTCATCAGCCGGCTCTACACCTGCCAGCAGGCCGGGCGCCGCATGCTCGCGCAGGGGCGCGGCAGCATCGTCAGCATCGGCTCGATCGCGGGCGACCGCTCCCTCGGCCGCGACCAGACGGTCTACGGCATGGCCATGGCGGCGGTCATCCACATGACCAAGGAGCTGAGCACCGAGTGGGCGGGGCGCGGCGTGCGCGTGAACTGCATCCTGCCGGCGCAGGTGGTGGGCGACAACGGCCTGGGCCCGCGCATGCAGGCCGACCCCTACCTGGCCGACACCTTCCTGCGCGGCATCCCGCGCGGGCGCTTCGGCCGGCCCGACGACATCCGCGGCCTGAGCGTGCTGCTGGCCTGCGATGCTGCCGACTGGATCACCGGCGCCTGCATCCCGATGGACGGCGGCAACCTCGGCATGAATGCCGGCGGCGGCCTGCTCGCGCCCATCATCCGCAAACATCTGCAATCCGCCCAGGAGGGTTGAAACCATGGCCGTATACCGCCTGCACTGCTTCCGCGAGAGCGGCAATGCCTTCAAGGTGGCGATGATGCTCGACCTGTGCGGTGCCGACTGGGAGCCCGTGTTCGTGCCCTTCGGCACCGGGCTGACGCGCACGCCGCAGTGGCGCTCCGAGGTCAACCCCATGGGCGAGGCGCCAGTGCTGGAGCACGGCGCCGAGCGCCTGAGCCAGTCCGGCGTGATCCTGGACTACCTGGCCGGACAGACCGGGCGTTTCGGCGCGCGCGATGCGGCGCACGGGCGCGAGATCTGGCGCTGGATCCTGTTCGACAACCACAAGTTCACGAGCTACTACTCGATGCTGCGCTTCCAGTACGGCATCCAGAAGACGGGCGAGACCCCGGTGACGGAGTTCCTGCGCGCCCGGGTGCGCGCCGCCTGGGGCGTGGCCGAGGCACGCCTGCGCGACAGCCCCTTCGTCACCGGCGCGGAGCCGACCATCGCCGACTTCTCGATGGCCGGCTACCACTACTACGACGAGGCCACCGGCATCGACCGCGCGGCGGAGTTCCCGGCCCTCGAGCGCTGGGCGGCGCGCGTCGCCGCGCTGCCGGGCTGGCGCCCGCCGGCGGTGGCGATGCCGCAGGCGGGGCTGTGACCCTGGCCTCTTGTCGGGCTGCCGGTCCGGGCGGCGCGCGCGTGCCGGTCAGGGAGTGACCGGCCGCCCGCGCAGAATGGCCTGCGGGTAGCGCTCCAGCAGCTCGGCCAGCGCGCGCAGCGCGCGTGCGGCGCTGGCCATCTCCACCAGCGCGGCGTCGGCGTTGCGGCGCAGCGTGGAATCTTCGGCCGCGGCCGCGCCGATGGCGCCGGCGGCGCGGGCGATCTCGTCGGCGCTGCGGCGCAGGTCGGCCACCAGCGGCTGGCCGGCACGCGCCAGGGCCTCGGCCTGAGCGGCGGCGCTGCCCCACTGCCCCGCCGCCTGGCCGACCTGGCCAGAGGCGGTGGCGATGCTGCCCGCCGTCTGGCGCAGCGCGGCGCTGGCGGCGCCGGCGGCGGTCTCGGCCGCGTCGGCCGTGCGGCGGGCGCTGCGGCCCAGTTCTTCGGCCAGGGGCTGGCCGGCGCGGACCAGGGCTTCGGCCTGGGTGGCCGCCGCGCCCACCTGGGCCGCGGCGCTGCCGATGCTGCCCGCCGTCTGGCGCAGCGCGGCGCTGGCGGCACCGGCGGCGGTCTCGGCCGCGTCGGCCGTGCGGCGGGCGCTGCGGCCCAGGTCTTCGGCCAGGGGCTGGCCGGCGCGGGCCAGGGCCTCGGCCTGCGCCGCGGCTGCGCCGACCTGCGCTGCCGCCGTGCCCACGCTGCCCGCGGCGTCGCGCAGTGCCGCTCTGGCGGCACCGGCGACGGTCACTGCTGCATCGGCCGCGCGGCTCGCGCTGCGGCCCAGGTCCCCAGCCAGCGGCTGACCGGCGCGGGCCAGGGCTTCGGCCTGGACGGCTGCGGCGCCGATCCGGGCCGAGGCCCGATCGACGCTGCCGGCGGCGCGCTCGGCCGCGCTCACCCCGCGCTCGGCACCGGCCCGCAGGTCGGCCACCAGCGCTTCTCCCGCCTGCGCCAGCGCGCCGAAGCGCTGCGCCGACGCGTTCACGGCCGAGGCCGCGGCGTTGGCCTGGGCCGCGGCGGCGCCGGCCTGTTGCAGCACCGGCTGCGCCGCGCGTGCCAGCGGCTCGGCCTGGGCCAGCGCCTCGCGTGCCTGCGCCAGCGTGCGTTCCAGCGCGCGCGCCAGCGGCGCAGCCTCGCTCGTCCAGGCCTGGGCCAGCGCCCGCACCGCCTGCGCGCCCTGCGCGGTGCCGTCGAGCGCTCGTTCCAGACGCTGGCTCTCCAGCAACTGGCGCGTGGCGGTGGCAACCGCGCCCAGGTCCTTGCCGATGCGCTCGAGGTCCAGGCCCTCGAGCTGGGCCTGCAGCGTCTGCAGGCGCGTGCGCGCGGTCGGGATGGTGGGCAGACCGGGCAGCGCCGTGGCGGCCGCGGCGCCGGGGGCGGCTGCGGTCTGCGCGGGGCGACCGGGCTCGAAATCCAGGTCCACGTAGAGCAGGCCGCTGAGCAGGCTCTGCGTGGCCAGGCGCGCGACCAGGCCGCGCGCGACCAGCGCCTCGACCAGGCTGCCGCGCGCCGGGGCCTGCGGCCCGAGCAGCTCGCGCAGCCGCGCGAGCTCGAACTCGGCCGTCACCGGCAGTTCGACCGCGCCGTCGGCCCCTGCCGGGGCGAGGCCGATCTCGGCGATGTGCCCCACGCGCACGCCGCGCAGCACCACCGGCGCGCCCGGCTGAAGCCCGTAGACGGAGGTCTGGAAGCGCATCTGCGCACGTTCGCTCGCGCCGAACCAGCCGCCGCCGGCCAGCACCAGGGCCGCCGCGAGTGCCGCCAGCCCGGCCAGCGCGAACAGGCCGATGCGCAGCGCCGCAACCTTCATGCCGCCTCTCCCGCGGGTGCGCCGGCGCTGCGGCGCAGGAAGCGCCGCACGGCGGGTGGGCCCTGCTCGAGCAGCAGCGCCGGGGGGGCGAGGGCGGTCATCGTGCGTTCCTGTTCGTCGAGGTAGAGCATGCGGTCGGCCACGGCCAGCACGCTGGGCACCTCGTGCGTCACCATCACCACCGTCGTGCCCAGATGGTGCCGCAGATCGAGCACGAGCTCGTCCAGGCGGGCTGAATTCACCGGGTCCAGGCCCGAGCCGGGCTCGTCCAGGAAGAGCAGTTCGGGCTCGAGCGTGAGCGCGCGCGCCAGCGCCGCGCGCTTGCGCATGCCGCCGGACAGGCCGGCCGGCATCAGGCCGAAGGCGCTCTCCAGGCCCACGAGCGCGAGCTTGGCGCGCGCGCGCCGCTCCCGCGCCGCGCCGTCCAGGGGCGTGAACAGGCGCAGCGGCAGCATCAGGTTCTCGCCCACGGTCATCGAGGTCCACAGCGCGCCGGCCTGGAACATCACGCCGAAGCGCCGCCGCAGCGCCGCCAGCGCCGCCTCGTCGCCGGCGTGCAGGTCCTGCCCTTCCAGCAGCACGCGCCCGGCGCGCGGCACGGCCAGCCCCACCAGGTGGCGCAGCAGCGTGGTCTTGCCGCAGCCGCTCGGGCCGACGATGGCCAGCACCTCGCCACGCCGCACGTCGAAGTCCAGGCCCTGCTGCACGATGCGGCCGCCGGCCTCGATGGCCAGACCCCGGGCCTGGAGCAGTGCGGGGGCGTCCGCGGGCGCGGCGCGGGTCTGCGTCAGGGGCGGCGGCACGGGTGTTCAGTACCCCATCGAGGTCAGCACGACGGTCGTGACCGTGGCTGCGGCCACGATCCAGACCAGGGCCTTGACGACGGCACGCGTCGTCGCCGCCCCCACGGCCTGGGCGCTGCGGCCCGCGTGCAGGCCCTCGCGGCAACCGGCCAGGCCCACCAGCACGGCGTAGATCGTGGCCTTCGTCAGGCCGATCCACAGGTCGGTGAAGCTCAGCGCGCGCAGGCTCTGCTGCACGTACTCGGCCGAGGAGACGCCGTAGGCGCCGACGGCGGCCAGCCAGCCGGCGGCCACGCCGACGACGGCGCCGAACACGTAAAGCACCGGCATCACCGCCACCAGCGCCAGCACGCGCGGCAGCACCAGGTGCGCCACCGGGTCGACGCCGAGCACGCGCAGCGCGTCGATCTCCTCGCCCGCCTCCATGGCCGCGAGCTGCGCGGCGTAGGCCGAGCCGATGCGCCCGGCCAGGATGATGCCGGTCATGACGCCGGCGATCTCGCGCACCACGCCCACGGTCACGATGTCGGCGATGTAGCCCTGGGCGCCGATGCGCGCGAGCTGCGCGCCGCCCATGTAGGCCACCATCAGCCCGGCCAGCGCGCAGGTCAGCAGCACGATGGGCAGCGAGCGCGGGCCGCAGTGGTCGAGCTGCTGCAGCACTTCCGCCGCGCGCGGCCCCGGCCCGCCGCGCAGCCAGCGCGCCAGCGCGAGCAGCACCTCGCCGACGAAGGCCACCGTCCGCAGCGCCTGGCCGAAGGCGCGCGGCCCGGCCGCAGGCGCGGCGGGCGCGTCGGGTCGGGCGGGCTCGGCCTGGCTGTGGGCGCAGGCCGGGGGTGGGGAGGCGGGCATCCCGGCATCATGCAACGGTTTCGAAGGCCGGCTGCACAATCGGGGCGCAGGGGTCGGGCGTGCAGGAGGGTCACATGGGCAAGGAGACGAACGCAGCCGCGCCGGCGCAGGGCGGGCCAGGGTTCACCAGCCGCGGCTGCGCGGCGGCTTCCGGCGCCGGCCTGCCGCGCCGCGCCGTGCTGGCCGGCATCGCGGCCCTGTGCGTTGCCGGCCCCGGGCCGGTGCGGGCCCAGCCGGCCTTCGACCACGGGTACGCCGGCTGGACGGCGCTGCTGCGCCGGCACGTGGTGCTGCTGCGCGGCGGCCAGGAGTCGCAAGTGCGCTACGACGGCTTCGCCGCCGATCGCGCCGCGCTGAAGGGCGTGCTCGACGGCCTGTCCGCGGTGGGCGCGGCCGCCTTCGAGGGCTTCGGCCGGGCGCAGCAGATGGCCTTCCTGGTCAATGCCTACAACGCCTTCACGGTGGAGCTCATCCTCACGCGCTGGCCGCGTCTGGAGTCGATCAAGGACCTGGGCACGCTGTTCCAGAGCCCCTGGAAGCCGAAGTGGGTGCCGCTGCTGGGGGCCAAGGTCTCGCTCGACGACATCGAGCACGAGATGCTGCGCCGGCGCGGCCGCTACGACGACCCGCGCGTGCACTTCGCCGTCAACTGCGCGAGCATCGGCTGCCCGGCGCTGCGAGAGGAGGCCTTCGTCGCCGAACGCCTGGACGCCCAGCTCGACGAGCAGGCCTCGCGCTTCATGAGTGACCGCACGCGCAACCGCCACAACCCGGCGCGCGGCCGGCTCGAGGTCTCGAAGATCTTCGACTGGTTCGGCGAGGACTTCCGCCTCGGCCACCGCGGCATCGCCTCGCTGCCGGCTTTCCTGGCGCGCCACGCCGACGCATTGGCCGACGCCCCGGCCGACCGCGAGCGCATCCGCGCCCAGCAGGTGCCGGTGGTCTTCCTCGACTACGACTGGAAGCTCAATGCCGCGCCACGGTGATCGCGGCGCGTCATGCCGGCCGTTTCCGGGTTGAGCTTCCCTGCTCGCGCACCGGGGCGGTGCTGGCGCGTGTGATGAGGGATGTTGCGTACGTTGCCCGGTAAGGGGGCTCGAGGCCGGGGTTCGCGTCCTTGCCCGATTCGCGGATGCGCCGCAGCAGCAGCGCGCTGCATGACAAGGCGATCTCTCTCACGGGCAAGGCCAGGGTGGTCAGGCCAGGGCTCCACAAGCCGGTCGATTCGGAGTCGTTGAATCCCACCACCGAAAGCTCGTCCGGCACGCTGACTCCCGCGCCCTGCAAGCCCTGCAGGATCCCGATCGTCGTGCGCGAGCCCCCCGAGACGACGGCTGTGGGTCGCGGCTGGGTTTTCATCAGCCGGCGCATGGCGTCGCGCGCGTGACGCTCACCGTTGCCGCCTGCTTCGACCAGCATGTCTTGCGTGCCAAGTCCGGCCTCACGCATCGCATCCATGTAGCCTTGCCTGCGGGCCGCGCCCGTGGAAAGGCCCGGGGACCCACCGATGTAGGCAATGCGGCGGTGACCGAGCGACAGCAGGTGTCGGGTGGCCAGATGCAGCCCGCCCGCGTCGTCGATCCCGAACCAATCCGAGTTCAAGCGCGGGCTCTTGCGGACGAGTTCCACGTGCGGGACCCGTTCCAGCAGGGCGATCGTCTCCGGCCTCGGCTGTGCCGTGGCCACGACCACGAAACCCGCCGCCTGGGCGCTGGCCAGGCCGCGCACCTGGCGCAACTCCACTTCCGGGTCGTCGTCAGTGACGAGCAAGGCGACATGCATGCCGGCATCCTTGCAGCAGTCGGACATCGCCTTGGCCACGGTGGAGTAGAACTCGTTCTGAATGTCCGGCACCACCAAGCCCAGCAGGCTGCTGCGGTGCCCGCGCATGATCCGTGCCGGCGCGTGGGCGACATAGCCCATTTCCTCGGCAACCTGCTTGACTCGGATGCGCAGCGATGTGCTGATGCGCGGGCTGTCGGCCAGCGCGCGGGTGATCGTCGATGCCGAGACGCCAAGCCGCTGTGCGATGTCCTTGATGGTGACCATGTCGGTGTGGGCCGGGTTGCCCCGTCCCCCGGGTGTGAGGAAGCCCGTCGCCTTGTCGACCAGCCGCGCAAACGATAGCACGCCAGGGGTTCCATCTTGGCCGCCTTCGGGTTCCACGAATCTGCGGCGGGCCGTTTGGACGACGCAGCATCGCGCGGCCCTTGGGGTGTCTTGCCACCCTTCTGCATGTGTTCGCGGTAGCGGCGCGAGGCAAAGACCTGGAGAAAACCCTAGTGACGAAGCTGCTCGTCGGCGCTTGACGCGCAAACGTTTGCGCAATAGATTGCACTCCTGTCGCACGCGCCATGTCAGCAGGCAGCCTGTCGACGGTGCCGCGACCGACTCAAGTCACACTCAGACCGGAGGCTCTCCATGCGTGCTCACCCCAAAGACCTGTCCCTTTCCGTTCGGCGGAATTTCATTCGCAACGCTGCTGCAGCAGCTGTTGCCTTGCCCTGGGTGGGCCGCCTCGGCGCCCAGACGAGGATCACCTGTCGAATCGCGCACTCGGAAGCCTTGAACACGCCGATGACCGACGCGTTCGACAAATGGGCGGCCGCGCTGCGCGAGCGCTCCGGCGGTCGGATCGACGCGCAGCACTTCCCGGCGGGCCAACTCGGCAACTACACGCAATTGATCGAGCAGAGCCGCATCGGCACCATTCAGGTCACGGCGGGGGGCCCCGACACCGAGGAGGCGGTCGCGCCCGAGATCGCCGCCGCTGGCGGCGCCCCCGGATTCATCTATCAGGACGAGGCGCACGTCGACCGCGTCCTGCAGGGTCCGTTGGCGGCCGACATCTCGGGGGCTGCGCGGCGCAAGACCGGCGTGGAGTTCGTTGCCTACGGCGAAGTCGGGTTCCGCCATCTGCTTTCCAAGCGGCCGGTGACCACGCTCGAAGAACTCCGGGGCCTGAAGATCCGGGTCCCGGAACTGCGCATCTGGGTGGACTTCTGGCGCCGCCTCGGCGCCAATCCCACGCCGCTGGCCTATGCGGAGCAGTATTCAGCCCTGTCCACTGGTGTGATCGACGCACTCGAGGCGGACTACTTCTCGATCCGCGGCTTCAAGTGGGGCGAGCAGGCCCGGCACCTGACCTTGACGCACCACTGGTTCCTGCCCAAGGCCGTTCGGGTGAATGCGCGCTGGCTGGACGGTCTCGCGCCTGACCTGCAGCGCCTAGTGCGCGAGAGCGCCCGCGAGGCCTTTGCCGAGCAGCGCCGTGTCAATCGGTCCCGCGCCGCCGACGCGCTGGCCGACCTGCGACGCGCCGGCATCACGGTGCATGAACTCGCCGCGGCAGAGAAGCAGCGCTGGCTTTCGGCCACCCAGCCCTTGTTCGCAGAGTTCGGCGCCAAGAGCGCGGAGACCAAGGCGATGATCGACAAGATCATCTCGTTGCGCGCATGACGTCCGGCGCGCGCAGGGTCTCGGACCTGCTCGACCGTGCGCTCGAGGCGGTCGGGGTCACGCTGCTGGTGGTGGCCGCTGCGGTGGCCGTCGTGCAGGTCTTCTGCCGCTACGTGCTCAACGACTCGTTGTCTTGGGCCGAGGAGGCTGCGCTGTGGGCCTTCGTCTGGGCCATGTTCCTCGGCCTGGCCCGGGGTGTGGGGCGCGGCACCCACATCGCCATCGACTTCCTGTCCGATCGGCTCCCGGTGGGCTGGCGTGAGGCGCACGGCTGGACGGTACGGGTCGTGAACGCGACCGCCCTGTTCGTGCTTCTGGTTCACGGCCTGGATTTCGTCCAGCGCTCGACCTATGTCACCCCGGGCCTGGGCCTGCCGCTGAAGTACTTCTACCTCGCAGTGCCCTTGGGAGCGCTGCTGGGTCTGGTGCTGTTGCTGTGCGCCCCACCGCCAGTGGCGGTGGCGAGCACGCTTCCAGTCCCGGCCGAGGGCAAGCGGCGAGCGGGACCCTGGCACGCCGTGCTGGCCGTAGGCGCCGGCGGCGTGTTGTTCCTGGCCTTGCGTGACGTCATCGCGCCCTGGCTGATCGGTGGCGGGGCCGCCTACTGGCTCATGGCGGTGACCCTGTTGCTGATGCTGATGCAGGTTCCGGTCGTGTTCGCGCTGGTCTTCGGCGCATTCGTTGCATTCGCACCGCAGGGCGAGTTGCTGCTGCTGACGGTGCCGCAGAACATGGCTTCGGCGCTGAATTCCTTCACCCTGCTGGCCATCCCGTTCTTCGTGCTGGCGGCGGCGCTGATGAACGAGGCAGGCATCACCGCGCGCCTGATCGGCCTGGCGAGCAGCCTGGTGGGCCATCTGCGCGGCGGGCTGGGCCATGTCAATGTGGCCACCAACACCCTGCTCGCGGGGGTCTCCGGCTCCTCGATGGCCGACGCCGCGGCGATCGCCAAGGCCATGGTGCCGCAGATGGAGCGCCGCGGTTACGACCGCGCCTTCAGCTGCGCCGTCACCAGCGCCTCGGCAACGCTTGCCAACCTGATCCCGCCCAGCCTGGGGCTCATCATCTACGGTGCCCTGGCCTCGGTGTCGGTCGGTGCCTTGTTCATGGCCACCCTGGTGCCCGGGCTGCTGACGGCGGCCATGCTCGCCTTGGTCGTGCACGTGCTCGCCGTGCGGCGGGGCTTCGGGCGAGATCTCGAAAGGGCCTCGGCCAGCGAGCGCTGGCTGGCGCTGCGCGCTGCGCTGCCGGCGCTGCTGCTGCCTGTCCTGATCGTGGGCGGGGTACGGTTCGGTGCATTCACCGCCACCGAGGCTGGCGCCGTGGCGGCCCTGTACGCACTCGCCTGCGGTGTGTGGATGTACCGGGGGCTGTCCTGGCAGGGCGTGCTCGGCTGCCTGCGCAGCGCTTTCGACGACACCGTCGCGGTGACCGTCATCATCGCCGCCGCTGCGCCCTTCGCGTGGGTGCTGACGGCTGAGCAGGTGCCCCAGGCGGTCGCCAAGGCGCTGGCCGACTTCTCCAGCAGCCCCTGGATGCTGCTCCTGTTGATCAACATCTTCCTGTTGGTCGTGGGTCTGTTCATGGAGATGATCGCTGCCATGGTCATCCTGGTGCCCATCCTCGTGCCCATCGTCAAGGCCGCGGGCGTGGATCCCGTCCAGTTCGGCATCGTCCTGGTGTTCAACCTTGTCCTCGGGGCGCTGACACCGCCCATGGGCATGCTGGCATTCACCACGGCACGCGTGGGCGGTGTCTCTGCGGCGGCGGTGTTCCGCGCGCTCTTGCCGTTCATGGCCGCGATGCTGATCGTCCTGGGCCTCATCACCTATTGGCCTGCCCTGAGCCTGACCGCCGTCCGGACCCTCGGACCCTGAGTGCGATGAGTGCGGATTTCGAGTTCGTCGACGAGCGCATCCACCTTCCGATGGGGGCGTGGGCCCGCACCGAGCGCAGCCTGCTGCGCTGGCGGGGTCGCGCGGTGCTCGGGCTGACCGCGGGCGCATGGCGGCCTTGCCTCTTCCCGGTCTACAGCCCCGCCGGCTTTCCCGTCACGAGCGAGTCACCGGCCGACCATCCGCACCACGAATCGCTCTGGCTGGCTGCGGACCACGTGCATGCCTGGGTGCCCGTGGCTGGCGGTACGCACGAGATCTATGCGTACAACTTCTACGTGAACGAGGTTTTCCAAGGCCGCGCTCCGGGTCGCATCGTCCAGGAGACGGTCTCCGGGCAGGCCCTGGACTCTCAGCGGTTCCGCATCACCCAGACGCTGAGGTGGCAGGGGCCCCAGGAATGGGGCGCGCCCGACGGTCGTGTGGTCCTGCGCGAGGAGCGGGTGTGGACCTTGGAAGCGGGTCTGCGCCATCATGTGTTGGACGTGGAGTCGAGCCTCACGGCCCGGCAATGGGACGTCGAGATCGGCCCCACGCGTCACGCCTACTTCAACCTGAGGGTGGCCGAACCGATGAGCGTGATGTCGGGCGGGCGACTCAGCGGCGCGGGCGGGCTGTCGGGGTCATCGTCGCTGTCGGGGTCCGCGCCGCGCTGGGTCGACGCCAGCGGGCCCGTCGGGGGCGGCCATTGGGCCGGGGTGGCGCTCGGGCGGGTGCGGATCTCGTCGTGCCCGCAGGAGGACATGCAGGTCTCCTGCTTCGCCAGCGATTTCGGCGTCGTCACGCTGAATCCATTACGCCACCAGGGAATGCGGCTGCGCCGCGGCGCCTCTCTGACTTGTGCGGCGCGTTACGTGGTTCACGATGGAGCCGCCGACGCCGCATTGCTCGACACTCTCTACGCTGACGCCCCCGAGGACGGCCGCGAGCCCCCGGTGCGCAGGCAGCGTGACGGCCGCAGCGATGACCACGATGACGAAGGAGACAGGGGACCATGAAGATTGCCCGATACGCCCTCGAAGGTCAGGTGTTCCACGGGCTGCTGCGGCCCGACGGCCTGCTCGAGCGCCTGCATGGCACGGCCTTCGAGACGCCCGTCAAGACCGGGAAGACCGATCCTCTCGGCGAGGTGCGTCTGCTGGCGCCGGTTGCGGCGCCCCGGGTCTTCGGTGTCGGCTTGAACTACCGAGCCCATGCCGAGGAGTCCGGGAAGCCCGTGCCGGAGTTCCCTATGCTCTTCATGAAGCCCGACAGCGCGGTCGTCGGCCCGGGCGATCCGATCGTGTACCCGCGCGAAGGCAGGCGTGTGGACTACGAGTGCGAGCTGGCCGTGGTGATCGGGAAATCCGCGCGCCGCGTCAGCCCGGACCAGGCGCTCGACGTCGTACTCGGCTATACCTGCGCCAACGACATCAGTGAGCGGCCGATCCAGTGGGCGGAAATGGCGATGGGCTGCCTGCTCATCGGCAAGGGCTACGACAGCTTCTGCCCGCTCGGCCCCTGGATCGAGACCGAGGTCGACCCGGGGGGGCTGGACATCTCGACCCGGGTCAACGGCCGGACGCTGCAGCACAGCAACACGAGCGACCTGATCTTCGGCGTTCCCGAACTCGTGGCCTATCTCAGCCGGGCGATCACCCTTCGGCCTGGTGATGTCATCATCACCGGAACTCCGGCGGGCATCGGCCCCCTGCAACCCGGAGATCATGTCGAGATCGAGATCGAGGGCATTGGTGTGTTGGCGAACCCCGTGGTGGCCGAAGACTGACCGATGTCCCTTCGAGCCCCCACTGAGGACCCCGCAGGCCTGGAACCGGGCACCTCGGGCGTCATCGTCGACGCCCTGCGCCGCCTCGGCCTGCTCGGGCCCGGCCAGCAGGCTGCGATGAGCCCGCTCACGGGCGGTGTCTCGTCCGACATCTGGCGTGTCGAGCTGCCGGCCGGCGCCGTCTGCGTCAAGCGCGCCCTGCCACGCCTGAAGGTGGCCCAGGTCTGGGAGGCGCCGGTGGAGCGCAACCGCTACGAGCAGGCCTACCTGCGCGCGGCAGCGGCCATCGTGCCGGGGGCGGTCCCGCGCCTGCGGGCTGACGACCCCGACAGCGGGCTGTTCGTGATGGACTACCTGGACCCGGCGCTGCACCCGGTATGGAAGCAGCGCCTGCGCGAGGGCCACGCCGACGCGGCCTTCGCGGCGGGCGTGGGCTCGGCGGTGGGCGCCATCCATGCCGCGACGGCCGACCGTCCCGAAGTGGCCGCCGCCTTCGCCACCGACGCGATCTTTCACGCCATCCGGCTCGAGCCCTACCTGCTGGCCACGGCGCGCGTGCACGCCGACCTCGCGCCGCGTCTGCAGGCGCTGGTGCAGGTGACGGCGCAGACCCGGCGCGTGCTGGTGCACGGCGACGTCAGCCCGAAGAACATCCTCGTCGCCCCGGCCGGGCCAGTGCTGCTGGACGCCGAGTGCGCCTGGTTCGGCGACCCCGCCTTCGACCTCGCCTTCTGCCTGAACCACCTGCTGCTGAAGTGCGCCTGGGTGCCGGCGGCGCGCGCCGGCTACCTGGCCTGCTTCGACGCGCTGGCCGCCACCTATCTTGCGCACGTGAGCTGGGAAGACCCGGCCGCGCTCGAGGCGCGCGCCGCGGCGCTGCTGCCGGGGCTCTTCCTGGCGCGGGTGGATGGCAAGTCGCCGGTGGAGTACCTCACCGACGAGGCCTGGAAGCAGCGTGTGCGCGACGTCGCCCGCCCTTTGCTGGCGGAACCGGTGCCACGGCTGCAGCAGGTGGCGCAGGCGTGGCGGCAGGCCTGCGAGGCCGCGGCCGAGGGCGCGCCAACATGACGGCCCACGGCGGCGCCGCCGACGAACGCGGATCTCGCCCCCCACCCCCCTGGCGCAAGAGGGGCTGGGGGGGAGTCCCAGGTAGCGCCCTAGGCGCCACCGACTCGAGCCCCGGAACCAGGCAGCACGGAGCTCGGGCTTGGCTCCCCTCCCCCCTGGCGGGGGAGGGGCTGGGGGAGAGGGGGGTGAGTGCCAAGGCCTCAGCGTTCCCCCCTCTCCCCAACCCCTCTCCCGCGAGGGGAGAGGGGCTGAAGGCCCGGCTCTCGTCGCGAACGGACAGGCTGGCCTGGCGCATCACGCCGGACCTCACAGGAAACCGATGACATGACGACGATCGTTGACGTGCGCGCGCGGCGCGTGTGGGACTCCCGCGGGCGGCCCACGGTGGAGGCGGAGGTGCACACCGGGCGCGGCCTGGGCCGGGCGATCGCGCCGGCTGGGGCCTCCACCGGCGCAGGCGAGGCGCGCGAGCTGCGCGACGGCGGCACCCGGCTCGGCGGGCGCGACGTGCTTCAGGCCGTGGCCCACGTGCAGGGGCCCATCCGCCAGGCCCTGCTCGGGCGCGAGGTGGCCGACCAGGCTGGCCTGGACGCGGTGCTGATCGCGCTCGACGGCACGCCTGACAAGGGCCGGCTCGGCGCCAACGCCATCGTCGCCGTCTCGCTCGCGTGCGCGCACGCCGCGGCGCAGGCGGCGGGGCTGCCGCTGTGGGCGCACCTGGCCCGCACCGGGCTGCCGGCGGGGCAGGCGCCGCGGCTGCCGCTGCCCGAGGTGCAGATCTTCGGCGGCGGCGCGCACGCCAGCGCGCGCGTGGACCTGCAGGACTTCCTTCTCGTCACGCCGGGCGCGCGCAGCTTCGCGCAGTCGCTCGAATGGACGGCCGAGGTCTACCACGCGGCCGGCGCGCGCATGGCCCGGCGCGGTGCCGGCGGCGGCGTCGCCGACGAGGGCGGCTGGTGGCCCGACTTCCGCGGCAACGAGGAGGCGATCGAGGAGCTGACGCGCGCGATCGAGGACGCCGGCTTCAGCGCCCCGCACGACGTGGCCATCGCGCTGGACGTGGCCTCGAGCCAGTTCTACGACGGGCACTGCTACACGCTGCGCCTGGACGGCCGGCGCCTGGAGCGCGAGGCCTTCGCCGAGCTGCTGGCCGGCTGGGTGGCCGCCTATCCCATCGTCTCGGTCGAGGACCCCTTCGCCGACAGCGACCCCGAGGGCATGCGCGCCTTCACCGCGCGCTGCGGCGCGCGCCTGCAGATCGTCGGCGACGACTACTTCGTCACCGACGCGCGCCGCATCCGCCAGGGCGCGGCCGAGGGCGCGTGCAACGCGGTGCTGCTCAAGCCCAACCAGATCGGCACCGTGACCGAGACGCGCGCGGCCTGGGACGCGGCGCGCGCCGCGGGCTACGGCGCCATCGTCTCGGCCCGCTCGGGCGAGACCGAGGACGTCAGCATCGTCCACCTGGCCGTGGGCTGGGGCGTGCCCCAGCTCAAGGTGGGCAGCTTCGCGCGCTCGGAGCGCATGGCCAAGTGGAACGAGGCCCTGCGCATCGAGGAGGCGCTAGGCGCGAGCGCGCTGCCCTTCCCGGCGCCCGGCATCTACCCAAGCATCCACCCGGGCAGCCGCCCAGGTTCCGGCGGTGGCTGAGCGGCTGCGCGTCCTCTTCCACTTCGAGCCCGGCGCCGAGCTGCGCGCCTGGGTCGAGGCGCAGGCCGCGCAGCGCGGCCTGCAACTGCACTGCTGCGCCGAGGGCGACGAGGCCAGCCTGCGCGCGCTGCTGCCCGAGACCGAGGTCTGGTGGCACGTGCTCCAGCCCGTGACCCCGGCGCTGCTGGCGGCCGCGCCGCGCCTGCGCCTGGTGCAGAAGCTGGGCGTGGGCGTGAACACGATCGCGCTCGAGGCCGCGCGCGCCGCCGGCGTGGCGGTGTGCAACGCGCCGGGCACGAACGCGCGCGCCGTGGCCGAGCTCACGCTGATGCTGATGCTGGCCGCGCTGCGGCGCGCGGCGCAGCTGCAGGCAAGGCTGCGCGCCGGACACTGGGCCGTGCCCGGCCCGGTGCAGGAGCAACTGGGGGAGCTTGGTGGCCGCACCGTCGGGCTCGTCGGCTTCGGCGCGGTGCCGGCGCTGCTGGCGCCCTGGCTCGCGGCGATGGGCGCGCGTGTCGTCCACCACACCCGCACTCCGCGGCCCGGGCCCTTCGAGCACCTGCCGCTGGAGGCGCTGCTCGAGCGCAGCGACATCGTCTCGCTGCACCTGCCGCTGACCCCGCAGACCGAGGGCCTGCTGGACGAGCGCGCCTTCGCGCGCCTGAAGTCCGGCGCCGTGCTCGTCAACACCGCCCGCGGCGGCCTGGTCGACGAGGCGGCACTGCTGCGCGCGCTGCGCTCGGGCCGCCTGCGCGCCGCCGGGCTGGACGTCTACGCCACCGAACCCCTGCCCGCAGGCCACCCGCTGCTGGCGCTGGAGCAGGTGGTCGCCACCCCGCACACCGCCTGGATGACGCCCGAGACGATGCAGCGCTGCCTGGCCGTGGCGCTGGACAATGCCTGTGCAGTACGCGACGGTCGGGGGCTGGCGCACCGGGTGGTGTGAGGGCTGCCGACGCGTGCGGCCCGTCAGGTTGGCAAGTCCTGGCCTGAGGTCCTAGAGGAACAAGCCATGCACACCACGATGATGACCGTGCCGCTGTCCCTGAACA
>Ga0169931_10007646_pt1 | contig 15975 bp, 11 predicted proteins | sample Kivu_15m_20L_FD_129675 | JGI IMG/M metagenome (GOLD analysis project Ga0169931, IMG submission 129675) | Freshwater microbial communities from Lake Kivu, Western Province, Rwanda to study Microbial Dark Matter (Phase II) - Kivu_15m_20L... | ecosystem: Environmental > Aquatic > Freshwater > Lake...
ATAAGGAGGGCAAGGTCGCTTACAAGGATATTCACGAGATCAGTAAGCAACCTGACAACCAGGTGATCCACGACGTGTTGCGGAAGTTGTAGGGTTGATAGGACCAATAGGACCGATAGGACCGATAGGACCAATAGGACCAATAGGACCAATAGGTCGAAAAGGGTTAGTTTGTCCTATTCGTCCTATGGGTCCTGTTAGTCCTATTCCCTTATATGACATTACTTTCCAGAAAATGTGTGCCATTCACGCCGCTTGACCGCGAGCTGTCCAAGTGTGCGGTCTCCCTGGTGACGGCGGCCGGGGTGCATCGGCGAGACCAGGAGCCGTTCAACATCGCCGACGAGTTGGGCGACCTGACCTTCCGGGCGATTGGGGGAGACGCGGCGCTCGCGGATCTGATGGTGACCCATCATCATTACGATCATCACGACGCGGATGAGGACCTCAACGTCGTCTTTCCGTTGGAGATTCTGCGGGAGCTGGCCGACGAGGGGTTGATTGGGCAGGTCGCTCGTGAGCACGTCGGGTACATGGGATATTCCATGCAGCTCAAGCAGATGTACGAGCAGACAGCGCCGGCGATCGCCGAGTATGTCGACAAGAAGGCCAAGGCCGATCTGGTCGTCCTGACGGGGGGCTGACCGAATGTTTGCCACCGGACGGTCGTCGCGGTGCAACGAGAGATTGAGATGCGGGGGATTCCGACGGTTCTGATCACGGTCAGTCCGGAGGTGTCGGTGCAGATGCGGCCTCCGCGGGCGATCTACCCGAAAGACTTCCGAATCGGGAATTCGCTGGGGCGGCCGGGGATGCGAGACCTGCAGAAGCGGGTGCTCCGGGACGCGATCCTGGCGGTGACAGGGCCGGCGAGGCCTGGCGAGGTGATCGAGTACTCCTATCCGGAGTATCTGGCTTAGGTTGCTGGTTCAGGAAGATATCGCTACTGGTGAGATTGGAGAGAGGGGGCTTCGGCCCCCTCTCTCTTTTGGGGGGAGCTCTCTGTCAGCTGGCGAGTGAGTAACGTCGGAGGGCACGAAATCCGCACCAACCGACGAGGAGTGTGGGAAAGAGCATGCCAAGAATCCCCGTCAAGACCCGGCGGATGACCGAGTCGATCGGCTCTTCCTGGAATTGAAAGGCAGGGAAACGGCTGTAATCGTTGGCTTGAAGGGAGACGCGCCGGACGACGAGCGGGGTAAAGAAGGCGCGCCATTCCCGGTGAAACTGGTCGACCAGGCTCAGGAAATGGCGGTAGCGGGAGAGGCTGGTGCCAGCCACCTCATTGAGGGCCGCCTGGGTGACGATCGCTGGGGAGAGAAACCGGAATCGGTCGACGAGCGCCTGCTGACCGAGCGTCTGCTGATCGAAGTGGTCGAGGACCGGCTGTACCAGTCGCTCGGTCTCTTCCTGGATGGCCAGGGTGCGGATAGCGAAGTCGTTGGGGTCTGTCTGCCCTCCAGCCGTCAGTTCGGGGTGGTCTTCGAGGTACTTGGAGAGCAGCTGGCTCGCCCTGGCGGTGGCCTCGGCCGTCGCACGGCGGGTTGCCTGGACCATCTCGACTCTCGAAGGAACGGGGTAGAGCGCAGAGACGCCCACGCTGAGGGTCGAGGGGATCAGCAGAACAAAGAGGAGCCAGAGTGCGGCGAGAGCCGTGGCGTTGGTCGCCGACGAGCGTCCGATGGCGTTGACGATGATGGCCAGCGCGAACCAGAAGGCGCCGTAGCCGCCGACAATTCCCACCCAGAGGAGCATCCGGATCCAGCCCCCTTCGGCCAGGATCTCCACCTCTCCCAACAGAAAGCCAGCGATCGAGAACCCGAGGGTCAGGAAGAGGACGACGAGGGCACGCAGGCCAATCTTGCCGAGGACGAACTGGCGGAGGCTGACCGGCTGCGAGAGGATCATCTGCAACGTCCCCTGTTCCCGCTCAGCCGAGAGAAGGTTGTAGCAGAGAGCGAGGATCAGCAGGGGGTAGAGATAGAGGATGACAAAGGCGAGGTCGAAGCGACCGGCGAGGAGGTTGGTCGGGTTCTCGACCTCGTCGTTGTAGGCGAAGGTCTGCTTGCTCTGGGAAGAGACCTTGAAGTAGTAGGGATAGAGGTCGCTCTGTCCGACGCTGAGGGAGGCGAGGGGGCCGGGTGGCAGCAGGGCATACCTGGTCCCGGAACGGCCAGCGGCAACCGCGGGGAGCCGGGGATTGCTAAAGGCGGAAGCGGGCTTTCCTCCTTGCTCAAGGGCGGCGATCTCTTCCTGAGCGCGGGCAAAACGGGTCCCTTCTTCCGCGCGTGCCGCGGCGAGGGTTGTTTGTTGAAAGTGGACCCATGTCGACCCGTTGTAGATTCCATACCCAATCAGGAGGGCAAACAACGGGGTGACGATCCAGAGAGTCCGGTCGGCGATGAGCGATCGCCACTCGTGCTGCAGAATGATTCCCAGTGTCTTCATGATCCGATCCATCAACCTTCGTTCCGTGATCGCTGGGCCGTCCAGATCGCGGCCGCGAATGTCGAGACGCACCAGAGGAGGAGGAGCGAGAGGCTCACGGCCTGGCTCCGGAGGGCCCAGGTCGTCGAGGGGGCGGTGTACTGGAACTCCTCGACGGTCTGCCACAGTTTGGGAGGGGCGAGATAGGTGAAGTCCTGGTTGACCGCTTGGTAGGTCAGGTCATCATTCATCTTCTTGACCAGCATGCGGCGATAGGCCTCCGCGGCGGTGGCAAAGTCGCGGTGGTGGGCAAAGTCGGTCCCGGCCAGCCCCATCGAGAGGGACTGAACGGCGAGCATGGGGGCGACAACCGCGCCAAGCTGTTTGAGGCGGTTTTGCAAGCCGAAGCGCTCCCAGAGACCACCGTACTTCCGGTCGAAGACGACATTGCCGTGCTCCTCGCTCTCCTGGAGCGAGAGTCCGGCGAAGTTGATCGGCAGGGCCTCGATCTTCTCCACTCCATACTGCTTGAGGACGCGGGCTTTGAGAGCGGCGGTCCGCTGATCGGTCGTCTGATGGCCATCCGGGCCGCTGCGCATCTCCCGGTCGAGGGTCTGCTGAAACTCGAAGGCGGACGGGGTGGGGTAGAGATGCCGGGCGATATCGGCGACGGCGCGGGGCGCAATCAGTCCGTTGAGGATCCAAAAGGCGAGCAGGACGACCAGCGACATCGACGACGTCCTCGCCCTGGCCGAGACCGCCAGAGAGATCCCGATAAAGACGCCGAAATAGGCGAGGTAGGAGAGCAGCATCCCGGTGAGCCGCGGCAGGCTACGGAGGAGGAGTTGCTGATCCGCGGTGAGGGCGAGGGCGATCACTCCGATGATCGTCGCCGGGACGAGGAGGACGCCGAGGGCTCCGGTGATGCCGAGGGCCTTGCCCAGCGCGAGGTCTGTCCGGGAGACCCCGACGCTGAGCAACTGCCGCCACGTGCCCTGCTCGCGTTCCCCGACGAAGGCGGAGAAGGAGAGCAGGATGATCAGCAGAGGGATTAACAATTGCAGGACCGTCGCGGCGGTCAACTCGCCGAACCGCTGGACAGCGGTCAGATCCTGTGCCGGCCGGTGTTTGAACTCATTCTGCTTGTGTGCCTCCAACCAGACAGACTGACCGACATAGGGGTCGATCCCGCGATCGAGCATCGCCGGCAACATCTTCGGCTTGAAGGCGTAGATCCCATAGTGGGCTGCGGAGTGGGGGTTCTTGGCGGGTTGGCGCAGCCACTGTTCTCGTGTCTCCGCCTGGGCGAGATCGTGTTGCCGCTTGACGTCCCGATGGTGCCGTCCCCCGGTCAGCAAGGCGACGAGCAGCAGGAGCAGGACGATCCCCGCGGCCCAGTGAAAGCGCTTGTCGCGCAGCATCTCCGTGAATTCCTTGCGAGCAATCAGTCGAATCATATGCCTTCCTCTTCGGTGGTCTCTCTTCCTTCTCCCCGTTCCTTTTGTGTTGGCCCCTCTGTCAGAGAGAGGAGCAGAGCGGTCGAAAACCTGGCGAACTGGATCATCGGACAGTCCCGCTTCGTTGGCGAGTGAAATTGCACGAATGGTCCAGATTGGGCGATCAGTTGTCGGAATGGTCCACTGGTTGGATCGGGTGGTCTGATCGACCGAGTGCGCGGAGCGGGCGGGGGCTCGATCGACTCCCGGCGGCTGACCAGTCGGACGGGTTGATCGGCCACTGGTCGGCCCGGACCGACCATTCATTGAAAAGGGATGGCGCGATCTCTCCTCAATGAATACCTATCTTCCTTTTGTGACGCAGGATCCAGGGGCGGTGGCCCGTATCGGATCCAGGTTGGAAAGGGAAACAGGGGAGGAGTGTCGGATGAGAAGAGTGCGCTTGATGATTGCCGTCAGTTTGTGGGCTGCCGTGAGCATTCCGGTGCTGGCCCAGAATGTCTCCGGAACGCTCTCCGGGGTGATCCAGGATAGCCGCGCCGAGCCGATTGCTCAGGCGACAGTGACGCTGACCGATGAGCGTCGCGATTGGCGGCGGGAGAGTATCGCCGACGCCAATGGCCAGTTTCGGGTCACCGGGTTGCCCCCGGGAAACTACCAGATTGAAGTCAGCCAGACAGGGTTTGCCGTCTACAAGCCTGAGTCCCCCCTCCGACTGCTGGCGGGAGAGACCTCCTTCCTGACGATTACCTTGCAGGCGGCGGGGGTGACCGAATCGATCGTCGTCACCGCGAATGTCGATCAGATCTCCCGGGCGCGCACCAATGCGAGTCGGGGAGGGTCGTTCAATGAGAACGAGAACACCGATCTTCCGATGGTCGCCGGTGGGCAGGGGCGAAACTATCGGACACAGGTCTATCTTCTGCCGGGGGTGACGCCTTCCGCCCAGCGCTCGGCCCACGCCCCGTTTTCGATCAATGGATTGCGGCCAGTCAATACGGTCAATGTCATGGTCGACGGCGCCGATTTCAATGATCCGCTGGCTGGCATCCTCAATGGCACCGGGCTCAGTGAGCAGCCGGTGAGTCAGGAGGTGCTCTCGACCACCGAAGTGCAGACCAACAACTACAAAGCCGAGTACGGACGGGCCGCCGGGGGGACGATCAACCTCGTTACCCAGCCTGGCGCCAATATGTGGCACGGAAAGCTCTACAATTTTCATCGCAACGCCGCCTTTGACGCCCGCAATCCGATCTTCAATCGCAAAGGGCTCTTTCTGCGCAATCACTTCGGGGTCGTCCTCAACGGGGCGATCATCAAGGATCGGCTCTTCTTCAACCTCAATGGGGAGGGGGTTGGCGACCGTTCCGTCAACCTGCGCAACTCCGTCTTCACCTTCACGGAGGCGGAACGGGCGACGGCGGTCCCGGGGGTTCGGGCGCTGCTCGCGCACTATCCGCTGCCCAATCTGCAGACGACCAGCCCCACCCAGCCCAACTTTGATCCGACCGTTCAGCGGGCTCGTCAGGGAGGCCTCTTCTATTTTGGTCGGTTGGACTACCTCGTCAACCAGGCCAATCTCGTCAATTTCCGCTTCACCAAGACGGCATCGCAGCCGGTGGGGATCTTTCCCTTCTTTGCGCAGGGGGCTGGGTTCTCCTCTGGCAACGGGAGCTACTCGGCCGCCTGGAACTCGACGCTCTCCCCGAGCGTGACCAATGAACTGCGCGTCTACTACACCAATCGCCTTTCCAACACGATCCCGGATTTTCCCCGACTGGGGGACCCGGACCTCAATGGCCGGGCAGGGTTTATCACGGTCGCCGGCGGGGAGCGGATCGGCAGTTTCTTCCGGGACTACACGCGGATGAACAACTACCAGGCGTCCAACGACACGTCGTGGAGCCTGGGAGCCCATGGCGTCAAGTTTGGCGGAGTCATGCGCTTCATCGAGGCCAACACGACGGCCAACACCAACTTTGACGGGGTGATGGTCTTTGCCTCCCGCGCCGATTTTTTGCGAGGCTTGCCGGCGGTCTACACGCGGGCTTTCGGTGATCCGCGCCTCGATCTGCGAGCGAGGGAGTTCGGCCTCTACGTGCAGGATGACTGGAGGGTGCGAACCAACCTGCAGATCAATGTTGGACTGCGGTATGAGCTCTACGGGAGCCCGGCGGATCAGTATGACCGGGTCGCGGTCAGTTACCAGACGGACCGGAACAACTTCGCGCCCCGGATCGGCGTTGCCTGGACCCCGGGAAAGCAGAGCGACCTGGTGATTCGGGGCGGCTACGGACTCTTCTTCACCCCCTTGCCGATGAACTATATCGGGCAGCTGCGTTTTACACCGCCGCGGGTGCAGACCTTCACCTATTTTCGCCCCACGCTGGCGAATCTCACCGGGGGGGCGGGGGCGCCGAGTTCGAATCGGACGATCACGTCGCCAGATATCGTCCAGCCCTATTCGCAGCAGTACAATCTGGCGTTTGATTATCGACTCTTCGGCAGTGACCTGGTGCTCAACGCCTCCTACGTCGGGACGACGGCGCGCCATCTGGGGTTGACGCGCCTGCCCAATGGCGGAGCGCAATGGGCGACGACGCTCAACGGGCAGCCCAATCCACGGCCGCTTGCGTCGCAATATGGCAACGCGGTGATCACACTTCTCGAGACGGGAGCCTCGTCGAACTATCATGGACTGCAGGTCGCGCTCTCCGGGCGGTTGGCCCGTGGGCTGATGGTCCGCAGCTCCTACACGTGGTCGAAGACGATGGACGACATCTCGACCGACGCACAGAACTTCATCAGTGACCGGAATCGGCGGCTCGACTACGCGCCATCGGATTTCGACATTCGTCATAACTTTAACACCGCCGTGATGTGGGCCTTGCCCTTTGGCGACCGGCTGGGAAATAGTCTGCTGCAGAATCTGCTGGGGGGATGGCAGACGACGTCGATCATCAGTCTGCGCTCGTCGCTGCCCTTCACAATCCAGAGCGGCACGGCGACGCCGGACGGAGTGGCCGTCAATCGCCCGAGCCTGCCCCCTGGTTCCCTGGTCCGCAATCCAACCGATTTCAGAGCGTGGTCGCTTGCTTCAGGGGTCACGGTCGGACAGTTGATTCCAGGGTTTACCGGGAGCTTCAGCGCGGTCACTCCGATCGGCACGCTCGGTCGCAATACCGAACGGGCCGATGGGTACGCCGACGTCAGCTTTGGGATCCACAAGGACTTCGCGTTGACGGAGCGGCTCCGGTTGCAGGTTCGCAACGAGGTCTTCAACCTCTTCAACACCGTCAACTTTCTCAGTTACACGACCAGCCTCGCCAGTCCAGCCTTTGGCGCGGCCCAGTCGGTTTACGGGCAGCGCACCATGCAACTGGCGCTGCGTCTCTCGTTCTGATCCGATCGTTTGGCGGGCGTGGCGGGGGTGGCGGGGAAGGGAGGACCTTTTCCCGCCGGCCCTCGTTGGACGTGAGATCGCGCCACGGGAATCTTCCCGGGAAATGATATATGAAGCTCATTCTTCTCTCTCTGCTCCTCGTTCTTCCGCTTCCCAAAGAGGGCGACTCGGCGAAGGTCTGGCCGGGCTTTCGCGGCCACGGAGACAGCCACAGCCAGGCCACCAATCTGCCGGTCGAATGGTCGGACAAGAAGAATCTGGCCTGGGATATTCGCCTCCCAGGCTACGGCCAGTCCTCCCCAGTGGTCTGGCGCGACCGGGTCTTTATCACAGCCGTCGATGGGCCCAACAAGGAGCAGGCCTACGTGCTTGGCTATGACCTGCGCACCGGCCGGGAGCTCTGGCGTCGATCCGTCGCGACGACCGAGAAGGTCAAAGTCGATTTCCGAGTCAGCCAGGCGGCTCCGACGCCGGTAGTCGATGGGAAGCGGGTCTACGTCTTCTTCGAGACCGGGGACCTCTACGCCTTTGACCATCGGGGGAGGCCGCAGTGGGATCGGCCGATGACCCGCGAGTACGGTGGCGTCAAAGGGCCGCACGGACTTGGCAGCTCACTGGCCGCCAATGAGGACGCGCTCTTTCTGGCCATTTCGCACCTCGGGACCTCCTTCGTCATGGCGATTGCCAAGAAGGATGGCCGGACGATCTGGCGGACAGATCGACCGGCGGGGATGTCCTGGGGGACGCCGCTCGTCGTTCGGCAGGCAGGGCGCGAGCAGCTGATCGTCCGCGGCGGCGACGGCGTCACCGCCTATGACACGGCCGATGGCAAGGCGCTCTGGTTTGTCGCCGGGTTGAAAGGCTCTCCCATGCCTTCGCCCACCCTCGCCGGAGATCTGGTGATCATCGGAGCGGACCAGAAAGAGGGGAGCATGGCGATCCGGCTTGGGGGGAGCGGCGATGTCACTGCCAGCCACGTCGTCTGGCGACCGGCGGATGCCACCGCCTACTTCAACTCCCCGCTGGTCCACCAGGGACTGGTCTACTTTGTCAGCAAAGCGGGCATCGCCTACTGCCTCGAGCTCTCGACGGGGCAGGAGGTCTGGCGCCAGCGCCTCGGGACGGGGGAGAGCTGGGCCTCACCGCTCGCGGTTGGCGACCGGATCTATCTCTTCAACAACGAGGGGAAGACCTTTGTCCTCCGCGCCGGCCGAGTCTTTCAACAGCTGGCGGTCAACACGATCAGCGAGCTCGAGCGGATCTACGGTGTCGCCGCGGTCGACAACGCGCTCCTGCTGCGCTCAGGTCGGCGGCTGATCAGGCTGAGCGAGTAGGGGCAGGCCTTGACGAATCCCCGGCATCGATTCCCACACGAGCTGACACCATGAAGATATTCAGGTTTTTGAACAGAAAGATCGCTGCTGTTTCGAAGAGGCGGCTGGTATTCCGAACTCTGACGCTGGCCCTCCTCTTGATCGTGGGTCTGCTGGTGTACCGATTCTATGTGAGGAGTTTCGCGCCAACCCGCGTCGCTTTCGTCAACTATCCGGAATTCAGTCTGGCAAGGATCGAGAAGTCGATTCCTTCCTCTTTTTTTATCCGTGTCGACAATCTGTCCTTGTCGGAGCTGCGAAAAGCCAGGTCGTACCCAGCCGTCTTTGTCTTCAGCCGCGGATTGCAGTTGTCGCCTGAACAGTTGCAGGAGTTGCAGAACGCCGGGTTTGCTGGAACTTCCATTGTCATGGAGGGGGCGACCAATCCGAACCAGGATGTGACCAACCTCAAGGGACGAGATCTGGACGCGATCTCTGACTATCTTCGCTTTGGCGGTAATCGGAATTACCGGAGCATGTTGGCGTACGTTCGGAAAGAGATCGATCGCAAGAGATTCTTTGTGCCAGAGCCGGAGTCTCCATTCGAGATCCCGCAGGATGCCTTCTTCCATCTCGAGGAGGAGGCAATCTTCCGGGATTACGATGGATTTACGGATTATGTCCGTCGCAAAAGTCTCTTCAAGTCCTCCGCGCCGACAGTCGCATTGCTCACCAGTGTCCCGGGCCCCTTCAATGCCAATCGAGAGCACGTCGACGCCTTTATCCAAGAGTTGACAAAGCGGGACCTCAATGTGGTTCCAATCGCGGCAGCGACGAAGCGGCTCGAATTTCTTCAACGGGTCGAGCCGGACCTGGTGATCTCGATGCCACACGGCCGATTGACTCTCGGACAGGCGGCAGAGGCAGAGGCGTGGCTGCGGACGCAAAATATCCCAATGTTGGTCCCGCTCTCTGTTTTTCAGGAGTACGACAAATGGTTGAAAGATAAGCAGGGGTTTGTCGGAGCCCTGGCTTCGATGAGTGTCGCACTTCCGGAGATTGACGGAGGAATCGTTCCATATGCCGTCATTGCGCAATATCGTAACGCGGAGGGCTTGCTCGAGTTTCGCGCGATCCCTGATCGGATGGCCAGGTACTGTGATGCCGTTAAACAGTGGTTGAACCTCAAGAAAATAGCGAACAGTAAGAAGAAGATAGCCATCTACTACTTCAAAGGCCCCGGAAACAACGCCCTGACTGCGTCGAACCTGGAGATCGTCCCCTCTCTCTACAATCTCCTTCGGCGGATGCAAGGCGAAGGATATTGGATGGAAGGTCTGCCCGACACGGAGCAGGCGTTTCAAGATCTGTTGATGAAACGTGGTCCGGTACTTGGACCATACGCGAAAGGCGCATTCGACGAGTTCGTCAAGTCAGGCCTGCCCGCATTGGTTCGGTCACGTGAGTATGAGAGCTGGGTCAGGCAGGATCTGCCCGAAGAGAGCTACGCGGATGTCGTGGCAAAATATGGTCAGGCTCCTGGGGAGTACATGGGGTTGACCCGTGACGGTGAGTCGTACATTGCCGTTGCCCGGCTTCAATTTGGCAATATCGTCCTGCTGCCCCAACCCCTGCCGGCTGTGGGGGGCGACACTTTCCAGCTGGTGCACGGCGCCAAGGTTGCTCCAGCTCATCCCTACATTGCTTCATATCTGTGGACTCGTCACGCCTTCAAGGCAGACGCGATCCTTCATTTCGGAACTCATGGATCGCTTGAGTTTACTCCCGGTAAGCAGATGGCCCAGTCAGATTATGACTGGTCGGATGCGTTGATCGGGACGACTCCTCATTTCTACGTCTACACGATCAGCAACGTTGGAGAAGCAATTATCGCCAAGCGGCGCAGTTATACGACAACCCTGTCACATTTGACGCCTGCCTTCACGGAGAGCGAGCTCTATGGGGATCTCAAGCAGTTACAGGACAAGTTCCAGGCCTACCAGAACGCGGCGGGGGAGGTGCGACGTGAGTATGCGGTAAGCATCATCGCGCTGGCCGACAGGATAGGCTTGACGAGAGACCTCAAACTACGGCTCTCACGGCCGGAAGATCTGGAGGGAGAATCGCTGAGCAGGCTGGAGAACTACCTGGAAGAGATCGCTGCGGAGAAGATTACCTCGGGGCTCTACATCCTTGGCGGTGGGTACGGGGAAACAAAGACTGAGACGACCGTCACGTTGATGGCGATCGACCGGGTTGCCGAGGGTATGGCTGACCTTGAGTTGATCGGGAAAAGACTGACGGCGCGGCAGCGAGAAGATCGGAAGCTCTTTGATCTTCGTTACCGTCAACCTGCCAAAGCAATTATCAATAAGGTGTTGAAGGGGCAGGTCTCTGTCGAGGCGGCCCTGACACAGGTGATTGGGAGAGAGAATCTCGACTTTGCCAGTGCCTGGGTCAAAGCTTCGCGTCGACCGTCGGAGGACGAGATCGTCCGAGGTTTCATCGGAATGGCGGGCGCACGGGGAGGGGCGCAAGCAGCGGGAACAGGGGCGGAAGGGGGGAGCGCTTCTCCAGCCGAGGTGGAGGAACTCCGTCAACTTGTCGCGAGGATTCTGCCTGACAACAAGAAGCGGGAGTTTATTGAGGGGCTCCGCTCTGAGCAACAGTTCCGAATGTCTTCAGGGCTTCTCGATCCGGCGACACTCGAGCGCGCCAGGACCGTGGCCCGTGCGATTCCTCGAATGGCTGAGGCGATCGACATCGGACTGCAACCGGATGTCAACCGCCTGCTTCGGCTGATGCAGCGTGAGCCACTCCGCCGTCAAACCTTCGATCTGCTGGATGACAAGGATCTTCTGACGAGAGTTGAAGCGGAAATGGAGCGGCGGCGTGTTGAGATCAGGCGTGCGTGTCTGACTCAGGAGAAGCTGGCGACGCTGAATCTGGTCAAAGGGAGAGTGGGCGCTGATCTACCAGAAAATATTTCTGTTCTTCGCGGGATTGTCGATCAGCTGAAGTTTATCGACGAACACTACGAGACGTGTGACAACCTGAGGAGTGTGTCGAGACAAGAGATTGGTCAGGCGTTGGCACAGGTCTCGCGACAGATCGTCTCGCTCGAGGATCGAAACCGCGAGAGGGCGCGTGTGATTATTGCCGCACGGGCCAGCATTGAGAACATCACCCGGTCAAGGGATCTGCTTCTGCGCAGCGGGCCTGCGGAACTGGACGCGGTGGTCAATGGCCTCAACGGCGGGTTCATCGCCCCGTCCTCCGGAGGAGACCCGGTCGTCAATCCACTGACGATTCCGACGGGAAGAAACCTCTACAGTATCGATGCCGAGAAGACGCCCTCGGTGGAGGCGTGGCGGGTTGGAAAACAGCTCGCGGACGCATTGCTTCTTCAGCATCTCAAGACGCATCAGCGTTACCCGCGCAAGGTGGCGGTGACCCTCTGGCCCTCGGACTTTATCGAAACCGAGGGCGCACTGGTCGCTGAGGTTCTCTATCTGCTTGGCGTCGAGCCGGTGCGTGACCCGTTTGGACGCGTGCTCGATCTTCGGGTCACGCCACAAGCGGAGCTGCGTCGTCCGCGGATCGACGTCGTTGTTCAGACGGCGGGGCAGTTTCGCGATCTTGCCGCGTCGCGTCTCGCTTTGATCAACAAGGCCGTGCGAATGGTGGCCGCGCTGAAAGAGGAGGGCTCCGACCAGAACCATGTCAGGAGTGGGACCGAGCAGGCCGAGGAGGCACTGAAAGAGAAGGGGTTGTCCCCAATCGAGGCTCGTGAATTATCGACACAACGTGTCTTTGGCGGGGTCAATGGCAACTATGGAACCCAGATTATGGGGATGGTTGAGAGCGGTGACAGGTGGGAGAAGGAGGAGGAGGTTGCACAAACCTATCTCAACAACATGGGAGAGTTGTATGACGAGGGAGAAGGCTGGGGACGATTCCGTGCCGGTGCTTTCGAGGTGATGCTGCGTGATACCGAGGCGGTCATTCAACCACGTGAAAGCAATACCTGGGGCCCACTCTCTCTCGACCATGTCTATGAGTTTATGGGTGGCGTCAATATCGCCGTTCGGTATGTCACTGGCAAGGATCCGGACGCTTACTTCAATGATTTTCGGAATCCGGGCCAGGCACGGGTGCAGGAAGTCAAGGAGGCGATCGGTGTCGAGGCCCGTACCACACTTCTCAATCCAAAATATGTGGCCGAATACGTCAAAGGGGGGGCCTCTTCCGCCGAGAAGTTTGCCGAGACGTTCCGCAATACCTATGGATGGGAGGTGATGAAACCCAATGCGATCGAGGATCAATTGTGGGCAGATCTGCACGAGATCTACGTCAAGGACCAACTCAATCTCGGGATCAAGGAGTGGTTTCGACGAGAGAACCCTGCCGCGCTGCAGGAGATGACCGCAGTCATGCTTGAAACCGTTCGAAAGGGCTACTGGAAGGCTAGTGCCGAACAAGTGGCGGAGATCGCGCAACTCCATGTCGAGTTGATCAAAGACACGAAGCCGGGCTGCAGTGGATTTGTCTGTGATAACCAGAAACTACAGGGCTTCATTTCTGAAAAGCTGGGCCGGGAGGATCAGCAGTCGTATCAAGCCGCCATCGCGCAGGTTCGCGTTGGCGAGGGACAGCCCAATGCCGTCGTTTTGGAAAAAGAGAAGATGGATCAGCGACCGGCACTGTCACCAGTGCGCAACCTGTTTCGCTCCGGCCGGGTGGTTGTCGTGAGCACCATCGTCGCGCTGCTGATTCTGGTGGCCATCTTTGTGTGGTGGCGTCGTCGGGAGAGTTGAAGATACGAAGAACCTGAGCGGAGATAGCGGACTGGTTCTTGTGCCGGGAGGGCGGTCGTGACGGATGTCTGGCTGGCAGGAGCAATTCTGGTCTTTCTTCTTGCGGCGGTGCGCGGCAGTCTGCTGACGGAGTGGTGGAAAATGGCCATCCCGGCAGGATTGGCTGGTGGTTGGGTCTACCTGACCTTTGACGAAATTTCGAGAAAGAGTCTCGCGCAGATTTACGCCCCACTGGCACAGCCCGATCTCCTGGCGTTGCTCCTCATGGTTCCCCTGGTGGAGAGTATGATCGGCCTCCGGGCCGCGGCGAGGAGGGTAGACACGACCCACCCACTTGCCGGGTGGCAGGATCTCCTCGCGGTCCTTCCGAATCTGAGCCTTCTCCTCGCGATGCGACTCTTGACCGCACAAGCCTTTCAGGTAGCTCCAGGCATGTTCGATTTCGATACGTTCGGATTGCTGCTCAGCCTGTCTGTTACCACGAGCCTGCTCATGATTCCGCTGCTTCTGCAGTGGCTGCTGCCCAATCTGCTATGGCGTCTTGAACTCTATGTGATATTGCGAGGGATGTTTCTGCTGGCAATCTTTGTCGGGTACGGATTGATCACCTGGCAGCCAGTCTCATCGCCGCGAGCCGATCTCTCCTGGAGGGGAACAGGAATTGTTTGCGGCGGTATGCTGGGACTTGTTCTGTTGGGGGCGTGGCTAAGTCGATGGTCGAAGCGTCTCTCGCAGCGTCTCTCGCAGCGTCTGCGTTTCACCACCGATCTTCATCGAATGGAGAGGGAGTAGCATACTGCTAACAATCGGAATATATGAATTATGTCAATCAGTTTTTGAACTTCATTTCTGATGGTCTCCTGCTGCCGGCGGTGACCATCGAGATTTTTCTACTCTTCTGGGCACTCTGGTCTTTTGGGGGGTTCACCAGGGAGATCTGGCAGCGGTTACGGGGCTCCCGGGCTGTGCGTGATTTCATTCTGCTGGCGCCAACGGTCAGTGACTGGTCGAGTGAGATTGAAAAGCTGCCAGAAGGACAGTTCAAGGCGGCGGCGAGGTCTTTGCGGGAGAGTCATCACGACCGTCGGATTGCGGCTCATCGCCTCAATCTTTTCGAAAGTGTTTGTCAGAAAGAGTTGGATCGGGCGCGGATGTTGACTCGCCTCGGGCCAATTCTTGGACTGATGGGTACACTCATACCGAAGGGGCATGCGCTGGGCCAGTTGGCGCTTGGCGATGTCTCGGCAATGACACGCAACCTGCAGGTCGCCTTTGCCAACACCGTAGTGGGACTCTTTATTGGCGCGATCGGTTTCGTGATCCAACAGGGACGTCAGCGATGGTACAAGCAGGAGATGGATGCACTTGACTATCTGTACAACCTGATTTTTGAGGGGGAGAGATGAGGAGAAGGCAAAGAGAGAGGTTTCAAGATGAATCATCTGACCCTTTGGAGTCACTTGCCAACCTTTTTGAATTGGCCATGGTCCTGGCGGTGGCTCTGCTGACGATGATCGCGCTTCGCTTCAACATGTCGGACATGTTTACGGACAAGGACTTTACCGTAGTCAAGAACCCTGGAAAGGCCGATATGGAGATCATTACCAAAACGGGCTCGCGCATCGAAAAATACAAGGCCTCTGACAAAAAAGGGGGGGAGGGGGAGGGAAATGGGAAACGGGTCGGCACCGCCTACCAGTTGGACAATGGCGAGATCATCTACGTGCCAGAATGAAGGCGCGAGCTACACTGTGTCTGGCGGTGGGGAGAGGATCGTCGAGGATCTTCTTTTCGTCGTGAGCCGTCCTCCATCTTCCTTTGCCTGAATCGACATCTATTTCCAGATAGATCGCTTTCTCAAGTTAGAGCTATTTTTACCCATTGCCCAATCATTTCTTCTGGAATTGCGGAGCCCTTGGATGGAGAGACCGCTCCGCCGTTGCTATTTTCGCGCTTCCCCCTGATAATCGCGCGGCTTTCCCATCCAGCCCAATCTTCCAGTGGAAAAGGATCGCCCTCTGGGGAGGGCGTGTCCGGAAGATTCGACGGGCAGCGGCGTCGGGCGGTCAGTCCGCGCGAAGGGAGAGTGAATCCGATCCATCAGGCAGATCCGACACAAAGGAGAGTTCCCCTATGAATCAACGCCGGTTGTTTCTGGCCAGCTGTTTGTCCCTGGTAGTCACCGCCATGATCTTCGCGCTGCGCGGGAATGTGGAAGACCTCGTCGTGACCGATCCGAGTCTGGTCGGGTTCTTCACGGCGGAGGGGCAGCGAGCCGAGTATGGATGGCTCTCGACGATGGCCTTCTTCGGGTTTGCGACCTCGATTCTGGTGGCCTCGCCGATGCTCGACTGGCTGGGGATGCGCAATCTGCTCTACCTCGCCTTCGGGTTGCACGTCGTCGGGATCGTCGGCTTCATCGCCGCGCCGAGCTATCAGATCATGACGGGAGCGATGTTGCTGGCCGGGTTTGGCAACGGGCTGGTCGAGGCGGTGATCAACCCGCTGATCGCCACGCTCTACCCGGAGGAGAAGACGCACAAGCTCAACGTGCTGCA
>Ga0169931_10007647_pt1 | contig 15973 bp, 13 predicted proteins | sample Kivu_15m_20L_FD_129675 | JGI IMG/M metagenome (GOLD analysis project Ga0169931, IMG submission 129675) | Freshwater microbial communities from Lake Kivu, Western Province, Rwanda to study Microbial Dark Matter (Phase II) - Kivu_15m_20L... | ecosystem: Environmental > Aquatic > Freshwater > Lake...
AAGATCGGCCCCAAGACCAAGGCGATCGTGGTGGTTCATTTGTTTGGTCAGTGTGCCGATATGGATCCGATTTTGGCGGCCGCAAAAAAGAGGAATATTCCCGTGATTGAGGACGCCGCCCAGGCGCTAGGGGCTAAGGATAAAGGAAGAATGGCCGGAACGATGGGGACCCTTGGATGCTTTTCTTTTTTTCCGACCAAAAATTTGGGGACCTTGGGTGAGGGGGGACTCGTCACGACCAAGGATCCTGATTTGGCTGAGAAGGTGAGAAAACTAAGGGTCCACGGCGCTAAGGTGAAATATTTTCATGAGATGATCGGAGGAAATTTCCGCCTGCATGAACTGCAGGCAGCTTTTTTGCGAGTGAAGCTTCGGCACCTCGATCCAGCCCTCAAAAAACGACGGGAAAATGCGGTGCGGCTGATCCGGCAACTTCAGGAAAAGTGGAGGGCTGTGTTCTCGACGGAGCAGTGCCTTTGCGAAGGGGAAAAACAAAATATCCAAGTCTATCCTGACGGGACCGTCCTTCTTCCTTTCTCATGTCAAAACGGGGAAGGTGGGCATACCTGGAATCAATTCGTGATTCGGTTGGTTGGGGAGGGGAAACGGGATAGCTGGAAGCAGAAACTGGTTCAAGAGGGAGTTCAGTCTGAAATTTACTACCCCCGATCGATGCATGAGCAGGCTTGCTTCACTGGTGGCAAAGCCGCTCATTTTCCAGCAGCTGAGGCCTTTGCAAAAGAAGTCCTCGCTCTACCCTTGGCCTTACCCATTTAAGTCATTGCCCCTTAGAGACTTCTTGCAAGAGATCGAGGGCAACCTTAAATTGTACAGATGAAGTGCGTTATCCTCGCGGGTGGAGTGGGCAGCAGGATCGCGGAAGAGTCGCAGGCGCGCCCCAAACCCATGATCGAGATCGGCAACAAACCGATTCTTTGGCACGTGCTGAAGATTTATTCCAGCCACGGCATCCGGGACTTTATCATCTGCACCGGTTACCGCGGGTTCATGATCAAAGAGTATTTTGCCAACTATTTTCTTCACTCCTCGGACGTGACGTTTCGCATGGCTGACAACCGGATGGAGGTCCACGAAAAGCATGTCGAACCATGGAACGTCACCGTGGTTGATACCGGGGAGACCACCAACACCGGAGGCAGGTTGCGGCGCATTCGTAAATACGTTGGAACCGAAACCTTTTGCATGACGTATGGGGACGGCTTGGGAAACGTGAACGTCAAGGAGGGCATCCGTTTTCACCAAAAACAAAAAACCTTGGCCACGGTCACCGCGGTGCAGCCTCCCGGAAGATTCGGGGCCTTGGAGGTCAAAAAGGACCGGGTGGAATCGTTTATTGAAAAGCCGATCGGCGATGGGGGATGGATCAATGGTGGCTTTTTTGTTCTCGAACCCAAGGTACTAGATTTCATCAAAGATGACGATGTGATCTGGGAACGTGAGCCTCTCCGGAAGCTAGCGTCACAAAAGGAGCTTTCCGCCTTTCGGCATCAGGGATTTTGGCATCCCATGGATACCTTGCGGGATCGCCAATATCTGGAGGATCTCTGGGCATCCGGTAAAGCGCCGTGGAAGGTCTGGTGAGGTTGAAATGTTGAAGGGTTGAGGAGTTGAGTGGACCTTATCAATTTACCTTCGAGAAGCTTAGGGTGTGGCAAGAGGCTCGAAGCTGGGTCAAGGAAATCTTGGAGCTGACCCAAAAGTTTCCAGCCGAAGAAAAATACGGTTTGAGCAGGCAATTAAATCGCGCAACTGTCTCGGTAACGGCCAACCTTGCCGAGGGTTCGAGCCGCATATCTGCCAAGGATCAGGCGCACTTTTCCCAGCTGGCCTATAGTTCCTTGATGGAATCGTCCTGTCTTCTGTTGCTGGCGGGCGACCAAGGGTGGATCGATGAAGATCTACTCGGACAGCAAAGACAAAAAATCCAGTCGCTCTCCAGCCAAATCAACGCCTTACGAAAATCTCAACTTTCCCGTCGGCGATGAAATCCCTTCAACACCTCAACGCCTCAACCCCTCAACCCTTCGGCAGGGTCTTCCGAAACAAGCGGGTCTGGCTGTCGGGCCACACGGGCTTCAAGGGGGGCTGGCTGGCGGTCTGGTTGATTGAGATGGGGGCGCGGGTGACCGGCTTTGCGCTTCCTCCCGCCACCCCGTTTTTCTCGCAACTCAAATTAAAGAGTCGTCTCCGACATGAAATCGGGGACCTCCGGAATGCGGGAAAAGTCCGAAAATCCATCCTCCGTTGCCGACCGGATTTTGTTTTTCATCTGGCTGCCCAGCCCCTGGTTCGGGAGTCCTATCGCCGACCGCTGGAAACCTATGAAGTGAATACTCTGGGCACCGCCCACGTGCTCGAGGCGCTTCGCGAACTACGCCATTCCTGTGCGGCGATCCTTGTCACCACAGATAAGGTGTATCGGAACGAGGAAGGTCGTCATGCCTTTCGGGAGAATGACCCACTGGGGGGACAGGATCCTTACAGCGCCAGCAAGGCGGCAGCGGAAATTCTGATCAGCTCCTACCGTGATTCATTCTTTCACAACCATCCGGTGCGGATTGCCTCGGCCCGTTCGGGCAACGTGATTGGAGGAGGGGATTACGCCGATGACCGGATCGTCCCGGATGCTTTTCGGTCTTTGCGAAAAAACCGTCCCATCCCGGTTCGGAATCCCCGCTCCGTTCGGCCTTGGCAGCATGTTTTAGAGCCGACTTATGGTTATCTCCTGTTAGCTGCGGCATTGGCTAAAGGTCAGAAGTTGAGGGGTGGAATAGTTGAACGGTTGAAAGGTGGCAAGGGTTCGTCCTCCAGCAGTACCGCTTTTAATTTTGGGCCTTCCGCTCGGGTTGAAAAAACCGTGGGCAGCCTGGTCGCTGAGATTTTAAAGAACTGGAAAGGGAGTTGGCGGCTTTTGCGGGAAAAACGCCCCCCGCACGAAGCCGGGCGGCTTCAGCTTAACAACGGCAAGGCAAGGCAGAAGCTTGGCTGGAAGCCCCGGCTCACTTTTCCCCAAACCGTGCGCCTGACCATGGAGTGGTATCAGGATTCACTGCGTGCGGGGTTTGACGCCTACCAAGCTTGTCGGAACCAAATCCAAGAGTTCCAAAAACGGGTCCAAGCATGAGCCAGGATCACGATCCTAGAAAACTGCGTGAGGAAATTCTGCGGCTAACCCGCGAATATTCCGCGCTCACCCATGCCGCCCAACGGCCGGGCTGGGATCCAAAAAAATTGCCGTCAAAACCCGGCCAAGCGCCGATTCCCTATGCTGGCCGGGTCTTCTGCGAAGACGAGGTGGAAGCCGCCGTTGCCTCCACGCTGGACTTCTGGCTCACCCTGGGGCCGGAGGGGGAGGCGATGGAGCAGGAACTGTCCTCCTTTTTGGGGGTTAAACACACCCTGCTGGTGAATTCAGGGTCCTCCGCCAACCTTTTAGCCCTGACGGCCCTGACCAGTCCGAAAATTCCGGAAAAGAGAAGGCTGCGACCGGGGGACGAGGTCATCACCTGTGCGGCGGGTTTTCCCACCACGGTGGCGCCGATCCTGCAGAACGGGCTGGTTCCGGTTTTTATCGATAACGACCCATCGACCGGAAATGCCCGGGGGGAACAGTTGGAGCAGGCCTACTCACCCGGAAAAACCAAGGCGGTGATGATGGCCCACACCCTGGGAAACCCTTTTGATCTCGGAGCCGTTCTGCGTTTCTGCCGGAAGCACGATCTATGGCTGGTCGAGGATAATTGCGACGCCTTGGGAGCCACGTATTCGATGCCGGTGGCCATGGCCCAAGAGCTGGGGCTGGATCATCTACTCAAGCTGGCGGAGGAGAATCGTTCCTCGTTGCCGGTTGCTGGTTCTTCGTTGGAACCAACCAACTCCAGCTCAACTCCTCAACCCCTCCACCCTTCCACCAAAATCCCTTTTACCAAGGATGGTATTCTCACTGCGTATACGGGCACTTTCGGCGATCTCAGCACCCAATCCTTTTACCCGCCCCACCACATCACCATGGGGGAGGGGGGCGCAGTAAACATCGTTTCTCATCCGCCCCTGAAAAAATTGGTGGAGAGCTTTCGGGACTGGGGGAGGGACTGCTGGTGTGCCTCGGGTAAGGACAACACCTGCGGCAAGCGTTTTGGATGGAAGCTGGGAGAACTGCCGGAAGGGTACGATCACAAGTACATCTACAGTCACCTCGGTTACAATCTGAAGCCGCTGGATCTGCAAGCGGCCATTGGCAGGGTTCAACTTCGCCGGTTACCGGCTTTCGTGCAGGCCAGAAAAGACAATTGGAGCCGGTTGCGCTCTAGGCTGGATCCTTTATCTGATTGCCTTGAATTTGCTCTGCCGACGCATGCGGCCGCTTGGTTGAAGAGTGGAATGGTTGAAAAGTTGAAAGTAGCCCCCTCAACCGCTCAACTTCTCAGCGGCTCAACCTTCTCCTGGGATTCCAGCGGCTGCTTCAGTTCGCCCAGCTGGTTTGGATTCATGGTGCGTCCCCGCAAGGGCAAAGCCGGGGACGCGCGGAGCTTGGCCCGGCACCTGGATGGGGCCGGCATAGGGAACCGGATGTTGTTTGGCGGCAACCTCATCAAGCAGCCGGTGTTTAGTCAACTGGCCAAGGAACGACCCGGGGCCTTTCGGGTGGCGGGATCCCTGCAGGGGGCGGATGAGCTGATGGAGAGCGCCCTTTTTGTGGGTGTTTATCCCGGGCTCGGGGAGGCGGATCTCGATCGGATCGCCGCAGAGATTAAAAAGTGGGCCCAGAAAAAAGGATGAGCCCGCTGCCGCCGCTGCCCCGGGAGGATCTGGAGGATGTGTTCCGGCAGGTGGGAGACGCTTGGGAAAAACTGCGAGGACGAAATGTTTTTATCAGCGGCGCATCCGGCTTTTTCGGCAGCTGGCTTTTGGAGACCCTGCTTTTTTCGGCGGACCGGCGGCAGTTGGGCGTCAAGGTATGGGCCTTGACCCGGGATGTGGATCGGTTTCGATCCAAGCTCCCCCATTTGGCTGGGCATCCTGCGGTGGAGCTGGTCGGGGGCGGAGTGGAACAGTTTGTTTTTCCCAAGGAGAAAATGGCGTACGTGATTCACTCCTTGGTTCCCGACCCCGGCATGCCGTTGCCGGAAATGGAGAAGTGGTTTGAAATGGGCACGCGCCGGCTTTTGGAGTTGGCGGCTCGAGACCGGAGCGAGGGCTTTCTGCTTTGCAGCACCGGGGCGGTATATCAGTCGCAAAACCGCCCTTTAAGCGAGGAGGACCCCTTGGTTCCCCTGGATTCACCCCTGACATACGGCCGAATCCGGCGGCAAGTGGAGAATCAGTGTCTCACGGTTTGCGAAAAAAAGGGCGTTCCCCTCAAAATTGCCCGTGGCTTTGCTTTTCTCGGGCCTCTCCTGCCGTTGGATGGGAATTTTGCTGCAGGAAACTTTATCCGCGACGGCCTTCGTGGAGGTCCCATCCGAATCCGGAACGGCTTGCCAACCCGCTCTTACTTGTATGGGGCAGACTTGGCTTGCTGGCTTTGGATGACACTCCTGCGGGGCTGCCCAGGCCATCCTTACAATGTGGGAGCACCCCAGAAGATTTCCATCAAGGAAATGGCGGCTCACATCGGAAAAACTCTCAAGGTTTCCCTGGCAGAAGTCGGGCCAAATACGGGGGAATCCCTGGCTGCCGGGCACAGCTTTTATGTGCCTGAGACCCGCAGAATTGAAACGGATCTGGGAGTTCGACAAACGGTGGACTTCAAGAAGGCGATTGATAAAACAATGCGTTGGTATCGGGCAGCCTTGGGATCTGAGTAGGTGGTTAGCTCTTGAGGTTTCCTGAAAGGCCTGCTTTTCGATCGTGAGATCCCTAGAAAGAATTCCGACGGGTTCCAACTGGATCGGGCTGGCCTTCTACGGGGTCGGCTTGGCTATGGTCTTTTGGATTCCATGGCACGTGGGGGGGCTTTCTCCGGTAGCAGGGCAATCCTATGAGTTTGGTTTTAACAATCGCTTCGCTTGCATTGCCTTGGGGGTTTTACTTCTTGCTTATACCGCTGTGCGCATCTGGCTGCTGGCGCCTGCGAGCCAGCAAAACTTCCTTGCCTGCCTCGAAACCAAACCGCGAATTCTGCCCAACTTTCGGGAGGCGCGGACCGAGTATTTAGTGCTGTTTCTCACGGGCATCCTGGTGTTTTGCGGACATCTGTGGTGGAACTCTTTTTTGATTTTGCCTTATTGGGGAGGAGAGCTGGCCTACTTTTTGAGCCGGCTGGATCTTGTTTCCATGGGGCTGCAACCTCATGCCGACTTTAGGTTTAACTATGGGCCCGCCCTTTTGTACCTGCCCTACTGGTTGAGTACATTTAGCGGAGGGGAGCTTGCGATCGAGGATGCTTATACCTGGTTCCTTGCCGCGTCCTTTGTCTTGGGGTTAATCATGGTATTTGTTTTTCTGAGATGCTTGCAGATTCCTAAACGCTTTCGCCCCCTGGTTCTACTCTTGGCTTTGCTCATGTGGATAGCGCTAACCATGGGGCTGAATTATTCGCCTATGCGCTTTACCTTAGTCTCGGCTGTCTTGGTTTTGTTTCACCGTCTCATCAGGGTTCAGGACGAATCGAAGGCCTCGCCATGGAAAAACTTCCTGGGAGCTCTTGTGGGTTCCGCGATCTGTCTTTGGGTTTCCCCGGAAATGGGCTTGGCCTGTCTCGCCGGCTTTTTGGGTTATGGGTTCATAGTTTTCTTGAGCGGGCGGAAAGGTCCCGCTTTTGCGATCTTAGTCGGCGGTGCTGGAGCCCTGGGCCTTGTCGGGTTTGGATCCCCAGACTACTTTTATGGTGTACGGTCCTTTTCCTCGGGCGGATACAACTTTCCAATTTTTCCCAATCTTACCAATCTGCTTCTCTTCTTCTGCGCCTTATGGGTCATTCCGGGAATGTTGGCTTCCGCTTGGCGAGGGCACCAGGACGTCCGGGCGCCTTTGGCAGCGGCCCTGATGGGTGCCGCCACTTTTCTGTTGCCGGCTGCCTACGGAAGATGTGATCCGGGACATATCGCCATCAATGGCTATAGCTTATACATGCTGATGTTTGCGTGGGCTGCCAATTTTTCCGCTTGGGGACTTCGGGTTTGGTCCGCGATTTTCGGCTTGGTATTCGTAGGGCTAGCCCAGGTGTCGTACTGGTCCCATTACCAAGGGTTGTTCCGTGAGGCGCTCCAAATTCATGAATTTTTCCGGGCCCAGCCCTCGGTGCTAGAACAGTGGCGCAGTTCCTGGGCCTGGCTGGACACCCGGTCTGGCCTCCGTTCATTTTCCTGGCGAAAGGTGGCCCCGCCGCCCCCGAATCTTGACGAATGGCTGGAAGGCCGGACGGTTGGATTGCCCCTAGGAGGAGATCTTTCCCTAGAGCGATACTTAAAAAAGCAGCCGGGATTTCGCACCTTATACCATCAATCGCCCGCGCCGGATTGGTTTTCGCCAGCGGACATTGATCGAGCCTTGGCGGACTGTCTGAAGATCAATGTGCTGCTCGTTCCCCGGGCCTCCGTGGAATCGGCCCAGCAGGGATTGGACCACAGGCAGTATGAGATGGCGACGCAGAAGTTTGTATCCGGGCTCATGCTGTTTCCCGTCTCGATCCGAATGAAAAACGAGCCTTACTTTCCTGACCGGGATCTGGTCCGGCGGCTTCTCATTCATTGCGATCTCGAGGTCGTTGCTTTGGAGGGATGGATAGGGCTTCGCCCTAGAGCGAGGGCTTCGCGGCCATGAGAGTTGCCGACTGGTTAGTTGACTTTCTTGCGTCCGCTGGCTTCCGGCAGTATTTTTTGGACACAGGGGGAGCGGCTATGCATCTGAATGATGCCATCGGGCGTAATCCGAAAATCAAATATGTCTGTTGCCATCATAAACAGGCCTGTGCCATGGCGGCGGAAGGATATTTCTGTCTCCAATTGAATTCGTTCCTTTGGAGGGGTGGATCGCCTTCGTTTCGCCCCAAGCACCAAGAAAAGTTCTAAACGATAGTCATGGTAACTAAGACTGCAGCCGAGGCTTCCTTCCTATAAGTATTTATGAATAACTTAAGTTTTGGTAATTTGGATAATTGTCGGTCCGTCCTCAAGGATGTTTCCGTCGATGATATTCGGATCGATTTCCCTGCGATGGGCCCGGGATCTGATGCTCACAATCCTCACACCACATATTCAAATCCCTATGTTGTGCTCCGGGATAGTGATGGCTGTTGTGGCCATGGCATCGGCTTCACCTTGGGAATGGGGAACGAGCACGTTTGTCAGGCGATCAAGGAGCTTTTTCCAATTTTGGAAAACCAAACCATAGGAGATCTTTTTGGGGATTTTCGTACCTTTTGGCGAAGGCTAGCCAACCCACCCCAAAGACGTTGGCTAGGGCCATATTGTGGAATATATTATATGGCCGCTGGGGCTTTGGCCAACGCCTTCTTTGACTTGGTTGCCAAGAAGCAGGGAGTTCCATTGTGGGATCTGCTGTGCTCTTTGTCCCCAGCGCAAACCACTCGCCTTATCGATTTTCGTTTTGTGGAACATCTAATGGATGAAAAGGAAGCGCTAAAAATCTTAATAGACAATTCACCAGAAAAAGAGCTCCGAAAAGACAAATTAAGAATTAAAGGACTGCCCTGCTACTATACTACTTGGATCGGGTCTTGCAGTGAGGACCTTGGAATGCAGGTCGAAAGGGAGATGTTTTTAAAAGGGATCAATCACTTCAAGATAAAAGTGGGCCGACACCTGGAGGAGGATCTAGCCAAACTGCGCTGGCTGCGAAATCATTTTGGAGACAGGATCGAGCTATATGCGGACGCGAACCAAGTGTGGTCTCCTCCTCAGGCAATTGAATGGATCCGTCATCTATCCCAATTTGGCATTCGCTGGATCGAAGAACCCACTGCACCGGACTCAGTAGATGGTCATCGTTTCATAAAAGAGCAAGTCGAGCGCTTGGGGGTTGAAGTTGTCACTGGTGAAAATTGCCCAAACTCCCACGTCGCAGCACATTTTATATCCTCAGGCTCTGTGAACCGTTTTCAAATCGACGCTTGCCGGGTTTTGGGGCCAGCAGAAAACCTCCTCATTATGCTTCTTGCAAAAAAATTTAAGATACCTGTCTGTCCCCATGCGGGGGGTAGCGGTTTGGATGAACTCGTCCCGCACTTGTCAGCTTGGAATGAGATTTCTCTCGGGGCAGGATCGGCCGCAGCTATGACGGAGCACGTGGCGATTTGTTCGAAGTACTTTATGAGCCCAAGTCGTGTGCTCAATGGCAAACTGCAGCTTCCGTCCCAGCCTGGTTACTTGGTCGGAATGACTTCGGAAGCCTTGCAAAATTACAAGTATCCCAACGGACGGCATTGGCGACCCTGAGGAGTCTTTCATGGAAACAATTGTTATTTTCGGGGCGGGTGCCATTGGAAGGGGGTTTTTGCCTTGGGTTTTGGAGCCGGATCGTTACCGGCTTTTTTTTGTGGACGCCAACTGGGCATTGGTAAATCAGCTTAAGGCACGCGGCCAATATACTACTTTCATGACCAAGGGTGAAAGTGAACCTGCCGCAAAAACCGTGCTAATAGAAGACGCGATAACATTTTCTAATTTTAAGCTTAATCAGCTGCCAGAACCTGTGGCCTGCTTCATCGCCGTTGGGCCCCGCAGGGTAGTGGAGGCGGTTCGCCCCCTCAAAGGATTTTCGGGGCCGATTATTTTGATGGAAAATGACGATAAATGCGTCGAAATAGCCAAGGCCAGTCTTGGGCAGGATAATGTCTACTTTTCGATCCCTGATGTGATTGCCTCGAATACGGCCTCACCAGAACATCTGAAAAACGACCCACTCGCTCTTCATACGGAGAATGGCGTTCTTTATGTCGATGAGAATGCTCGAAAAATTCGTGGGGAGATTAATTATTGTCAACCCGAGGAACTTCACCGCCAGTGGCTTGCCAAGGCCTGTTTGCATAACACTCCGCATTGCATCGCGGCTTATCTTGGCGCGCTAATGCGAAAAAAATATATCCATGAGGTATTGGCCATCCCCGAGGCTAGAAAGGTCGTCCAAGGAGCCATCGAGGAAATGTTAAGAGCGCTTAAGCTTAGGTGGGAGATTCCGCATACATTTTTGGAGTGGTATGCGGATAAAGAAATGAAAAGATTTTCCAATGATAAACTTTATGACCCTATTTCACGCGTTGCCCGAGAACCATTTCGAAAATTGCAACTGGATGGTCGCTTAATCGGGGCGGCCCTGATTTGTATGCGCGTCGGCTTGATGCCGACCAACATTATTCTTGGGATTGTGGCGGCACTACTTTTTGACGACGGCTCGGATCCCGACAGGCATATAATCTTTGCAAAGCAATTTTTACCTCCTGCGGTTATTTTTAACCTTCTCTTAGGGCTGCGACACGGCGAAACCTTGCATTCCATTTTAACCGACAACTTTTCTGATATTTTGCGCCGGCTTCAAAAAATAAAGGCTTCGGCTTCCGTATGAGAGATTCCAACACTCACGGCGCTTGTGCGCAGGCCGTAGGCAAAGCGATGCTATTGTTTGAATCATTTGAAGCCAAAACCCATGAGGTTAGGCAGAAGGATACTCCTCGGGATTTGGTTTCCGGCGTAGATTTCGCCATTCACCGCTTGATTTGTACGGAGCTTTCTGTCTCTGGATGTAAAATTGTTTCGGAGGAAGACATGTCCACTTGGGGCCAGCTGGACGATCCCTCCCAGCCAATCTGGGTCGTGGATCCGATTGATGGGACCACTAACTTTATATCCGGAATTCCTTTTTTTGGTGTGTCTGTTGGCCTAATGCATGAACGGTCCTTTGTGGCTGGTTCTTTCGGAATGCCTAAAACCAAAGAAATATTTTACACCGTTAGTCCGTCTTCTGCTTATAGAAACGACGTTCGATTGGTGACTCCTGAAGTCCAATTAGAAACGTCACTGGTGGGCGCATGCTTCTCCTCTCGCCCAAACTCCATTTTGCAACAAGCTCGGGGGGCTGAGATGGCGGCTTTTCAGGCCATAAATGATAATTCTAGGGGTTGCCTACGGTTGGGAAGTGCGGGTGGCAGTATTTGCTATGTGGCCAGCGGCAAGCTTGGGGCTGCTTTTGGTCTTTTTATGAGAATTTGGGACATTGCCGGTGCCCTTTCAGTTGCTAGGGCTGCGGGTTGTCAAGTGTTGATCGCGGAGGCCGGTTCCTTGGACCGACTTCACTTCCTCGTTGGTAGTAAACCGATTGTTTCGCAAGCAAAGACGATTTTGGCTCAGTGTGTGGCGCCAGAGTCTTGGAAGGGTGGGTGAGGTTTATGGATGAGGATAAGCCAGCGGAAATCCCCGTAATTATATTAGCCGGAGGTAATTTGGTTGAGTTGCAGGGCAAAATTCAACCAAAAGGCTGCCTTCGTGTCATGGGCCAAACCCTTCTTCAGCGCACCATTCGTCACTACTGGAAATACGGTCATCGAAAATTCTTGGTCTGCACAGGTAGTGGCCATGAAAAAATTCTGGCTGAAGCCGATATTTGTCGGTGCTCGATTTTGGGGCAAGGAAGAGGTGAGGGGCAAGTTCAGGTAAAGTTTACAGGAGAATCGGCGGGTACCGCTGAGCGAATCGGGAGTGCCCTATTGGACTTAAGAAATCACCCTATCGTGGCCATTACCTACGTCGATATTGTGAGTAACGTGGATGTGAGAGAGGTATTGGCTGTCCATCTGGAAGAAAAGGCCGCAGTCACCCTCACGGCCGTTCATTTACCAACCCGTTTTAAATCCTTAGGGGCTGCCCCTTTTTCCCCTCGGGTTCTGGGTTTTGCCACCAAGCCCATTACGGAAAATACTTTGGTTTGTGGTGGATATTATTTTCTAAACCTTGGGCAAGCGCAGGAATGTGGCTTGTTTGGCCAGGAACAAAAAAGCTTTGAAAATGACTCTTTGCCACCATTGGCCGTGAGCCGCAAAGTTGCTTACTACAAGCATGAGGGTTTTTGGCAGTGCGTCGACAGCAGCCGCGATATCCGAATCTGCGAAGAAACAATAGGGCTTCTCTCACCGGATCTTATGTCCTAGACCCCTGATTTGTGGTCAAAGTCTCTGATTATATTGTTGATCGGTTGCCTGAATTAACGGGAAGCCGGCACTGTTTCTTTTTGTCGGGTGGAGGGATCATGCATCTCTGCGAGTCACTTGGCCAGAGCCAATCCTTTATTCCAATCCCTGTTCATCACGAACAGGCTGCAGCAATCGCCGCCGACGCCTACGGTCGATTTGCAAACACCGTGGGGGTAGTGATCACTACGACCGGCCCTGGGGCTACTAACGCAATCACGGGGGTTTCCGGTGCATATCTTGATTCCACTCCTCTTTTAGTGATTTCTGGACAGGTCTCTCGCGCTACTTGGAAAGCAAATGAGCCCGTCCGTCAACTTGGCTTCCAGGAAATCGACATCGTTTCCATCGCCCGCTCTTTTACAAAATATACTGTTACTATTCTAGAACCTCAAGAAATTAGGTTCCATCTGGAAAAAGCTGTTTGGCTGGCTCGGTCTGGTCGGCCAGGTCCTGTTTGGCTCGACATTCCACTGGACGTTCAGGCGGCCAAGATTGATCCCAGTCATTGCAGGTCCTTCACCCCCCCTGATTCCCTCGCTTCAGAGGAAATTTCAAATATAGCGGCGGCAAAACAGCTCGCGCAGCTACTTCGAGATAAACGCCGCCCATTATTGCTGGGAGGCCATGGCATATGGCTTTCGGATGGAAAGCGAGAATTTCTGCAATTAGTTAAAAAACTCGGTATTCCTACCCAAACCTCATGGAACGGTGCTGACCTTATTCCTGACGCTCACCCACTGTACTTTGGTAGACATAACTCCTACGGGCCCAGATATCCCAACATGATTGTGCAAAACTGCGACTTGCTTATTTCCCTGGGATGCAGATTGGGAATTCAACAAACCGGTTTCAACTGGGCTCAGTTTGCTCACGGGGCGAAAAAAGTGATGGTGGACATTGATGAAGCTGAATTAAAAAAACATACTTTGGCCATTGACCTGCCGGTTTTGGGTGACGTGAAGGCGTTTATGAGGACCCTATTGGGAATGGATATCACACTTCCTGATCTATCCCCTTGGTTGGAGTGGTGTCGGCGGGTCCAGCAAAACTATCCTTTGATTACAAAAGAGTATCTTGAGGATGAGGCGGTGGATCCCCATGTCTTTGTTGATGAACTTTCTCAAGCTTGTCCAGCTTCTGCAGTAATTGTGCCAGGCAGTTCCGGAACCGGTTTTACCGTAGCCAACAAGCAGTTTCGCATCAAGGAGGGGCAGAGGTTCTTTAGCTCCAAAGGCCACGCGGCCATGGGTTATGGCTTGCCTTCCAGCCTTGGCGCTTGTTTTGCCAGTGGAGGCCGATTGACAATTACCATTGTAGGAGATGGCGGGCTAATGCTTAATGTACAAGAGCTTCAAACCATCAGACATCATGGCCTCCCGATTAAAATATTTGTATTTAACAATCAAGGCTACTTTTCTATTCGTACGACCCAAAAAACATACTTCAGCGGCCACTATGTGGGAAGTGATCCCGGAAGCGGGGTCTCGCTTCCAAGGCTCCAGGACTTAGCAAAAGCATTTTGCCTTCCGTATGAAATTCTCAGAACGCACCATTCTTTAAAAAGTAGGATTGACAAAATCTTATCTACTTCTGGTCCGACTCTGATTGAAGTCATCCTCACGCCAGACAAGCCGTTGTACCCAAAGCTTTCATCCCGGCGAAAGGATGATGGAACCATGGAGTCGTTGCCGCTGGACGACATGGAGCCATTCCTGCCACGGGACGAAATTGAGAAACTCCGCAACTCCGCTCGGTTAATTTGATGTTCATGTTTTCAGGGTGAGAGGTGTCCCAGGTGCTTTGCGCAAAGAACTAATTGCGGGGATGGATTTTGATTTTCTCTGATTTGCAAAAAAGTAGGCTTATAGGGTGAGCTCATCCCACATCACCCAATTTACCCTAAGCGTCGTTTCGGCTTGCCGAAATGAGTGTGGAAACCTGGAAGAACTGGTTGAGCGAATTCTGAAATCTTTGTCCCTGACATCCGTGAAAGACTATGAAATTATTTTAATTGATAATGACTCTACGGATGGAACCCAAGATATTCTTCGGCGTATTGCAAAAAAGCATTCTCAAGTCCGGGTGATTCTTAATGCCCGAAACTTCGGCCACATCCGCTCGCCATTTTACGCCATTCTTCAGGGCAAGGGGGACGCGGTTATCTACCTAGCCTCAGATTTACAGGAACCTCCCGAGGTGATACCTGAACTGTTGTTGAAATGGAAGGAGGGAGCCGAGGTTGTGGCGGCTGTAAAAAGTGAAAGTGCCGAATCGCCCCTATTCTTCTTGGTGCGTCGCTTTTACTATTGGCTTCTGCAGGAGCTCGCAGATGTCCAGACCATTCCCAACTTCACTGGCTTCGGCCTCTATTCCCGTCGCATCATTGATTACTGCCGGCAACTGCATGATCCCTATCCCTACTTTCGGGGACTCATTTCTGAAATCGGCTTACCAGTTTCCATTGTCAAATACCGCCAACCCAAGCGGGTAAGGGGTTTTTCGAAGAACAATCTCTACACCCTGTATGACATGGCTATGCTGGGAATCACCAACCACTCTAAAGTGCCTCTCCGTTTGGCTACCCTTTCGGGCTTTCTTCTTTCCATCATCAGCTTCTTGGTTGGAATAGGATATTTGGTTTACAAGCTTCTCTTCTGGGAAAGGTTTACCTTGGGTATTGCCCCCGCTTTGATTGGGCTATTTTTCTTTTGCTCGGTGATCCTGTTTTTTATCGGGATCTTGGGGGAGTACATTGGCGCTATTCACACCCAGGTTTTGCGGCGTCCACTGGTCGTAGAAAAAGAGCGCATTAATTTTTAACCTCGTGTAGCGTAACGGCTTATGCGTGGCAAAGCCGACTCATCGAAATCCTTCTTAGGTGGGTTTTTCCCTGAGGGGGAGGTGCGCAGCTGGTTTCTGGCCGGTGCGGCATTTTTAATCATTGCCGGCGCCTTCTGGATTTCCAAGGGACCCACGGCCGAACAAGCGGCCGGGGATCCGGGAATTATTCAGGATTATGTCAGAGGGTTGGCTTCCGGCTGGACGCCCCAATTTTTATTTGGAAGGAGCGCTACTCTGCTGAATGTCAGCTCTTTGGCGCTCTTATGCATGGGCTTTTTCGAGCGTCTTTTATCAGCACTTCTCGGAGAGTTGGCGGGAATTAAAATTGCCGGGATTTTGTTTGCGGCTTGTTCCGGAATCAGCATGTACTTCCTTGTTCAGGCTCTTACCCCAAATCGAAAAACCGCCGTCTTGGCCGGCTTTCTGTATTTCACGATGCCAGCCATCATCGTGCGGGCGGTCATGTACGAGCATATCGCTGTTTCCATGGCCTTCGTCTTCGTACCGCTCCTGTTGCGGGGACTGTGGGTCCTAACGCAAGTTCGGTCTCCCCGGGAGATTGTGCTGCTGGGGTTGGCCGCGGCGGGGCTGTCCCTGAGCTATACCAAAATGGCGGTCACCATTTTACCCATGTTACTTATATGGATCTTTTTCTGCCTGGGACGAGCCAAGGTTCCCAAGCTGGCTACTCTTTTCTCCTACCTCGGAGCCGCGGGAATCGCCGCCTTGGCCGGCTTAAGCATCCTGCTGCCGGCTTTCTACGAATCCCGCATCGCGGCCCTGTTTGCCTTCGACCCCTTGGACGGATGGCAAAAGCACTATTCCTTCAAAACCGCCTTGTCCTGGGTCGACCTCTCGAAATTCTTCCTTGCCGCCGCCGGTCCCGATTTTGAAGGGGATGCCCAGTACTTCTTTATCGGGGCGGTGCCCCTGATCGGCATTTCCCTGGGGTTGGGACTGATGAGG
>Ga0169931_10007648_pt1 | contig 15971 bp, 12 predicted proteins | sample Kivu_15m_20L_FD_129675 | JGI IMG/M metagenome (GOLD analysis project Ga0169931, IMG submission 129675) | Freshwater microbial communities from Lake Kivu, Western Province, Rwanda to study Microbial Dark Matter (Phase II) - Kivu_15m_20L... | ecosystem: Environmental > Aquatic > Freshwater > Lake...
CCATGAACCAGTCGGTTTTAACCGACTTCAGCTATCAGACAGGGAATTTATTCCCTGGCTGGCTCAAGTGTTTCTACTGTTGTCAGATAAGTTATCAGGTTTTGACTCCAGTAATTAGTTTGATATTTACGAAATAATTTTAATGCGCTCGACTCAATTTGATAGACTGTTTTTGGGCTGTTTGTCGGTCTTGAAGGTTGATCCGGATTACTGATAACAAAACCAGCTTCTAGAAATTGGTGAATTGTTTGACGACGAATTGTTTCACGGCTATTAGGTGCATAAGTTTTATTATAGTAATTAGCTATAAATTCCATGATTGGAGTAATACCTAGTAGAGGATTTGTGGCGAGACTCCAAGGTATATTGACTTTTAAGTAAAGTAAAGCTAGCAAAGTTAGTGCAGAACGCTCATTTTGTTGCGCTGCGGGTAAACCTATGTCCTTGAGAACAGCTTTTGCTTGTTCTATTTTTTCCAATACTAGGATATAATCAGGAGCGTTGGCATTATCCGGCATTCTTTGGCACTCTTCGTTTAGTTAACTTGTGGTTATATCTAGCTAGAGTTTCTCCCACATCTGTTTTTAGTTCGAGAGATAACTGTGTATATTGAGTTGGTTGATAAATTGTTTGACATGAAATCTTATGATTGGTTTGCAAATAGGTTTTAACAGAATTGGCTAAAGCTTTTGCTAATAAAGGAGGTACAGCATTACCAATTTGATTAAACTGACTATTTTCAGAACCTTGAAATTGAAACCAGTCAGGAAAACTTTGCAGACGCGCACCTTCACGAACTGTTAGCCTCCTCCTTCTTCCATCTGGTAAACGTATTCTTAACATATCACCAGTGGCACCAGATAAATTTCTACAAGTTACTGTTCTAGAGGGAGTATTTAAATTAATATCTCTCGGATTGATACATTTAGAAGCCATCTCATATTTTTTAATATATTCATCCATGCTAGGACTAAGAAATTTAAAATTTGGTAACGCTAAATAGGCTAATTTATCCAATGCCTCACCAGCAGTATAAGGTGAGTAAAAGTGTGTTTTCTCAGGCCAATGCCAACCACCTTGATGTGCAACACAAAATAACCGTTCTCGTTTTTGAGGTACACCATAGTGAGCAGCATTTAAAATTTCCCACTCAACAATATAACCAATATTTTGTAAAGCTAAAACAATTTCTTGAAAATATCTTTCATTACGAAATAACATTCCCCGGACATTTTCAAACAAAGCTAATTGAGGATGATAACGTTCAACAGCTGCAATAAAAGTAGGAAAACCGTCACGACTATCTTGTAAGCCTAGTTGATTCCCACTTACGCTAAAAGGTTGACAAGGTGGACCACCGATTATAACTGTCGCTCCTCCAACTAAATTAGATAACGGTGTTAAATTCACCTGATAACATTGACTGCCCAGATTATGCTGATAAGTCGCACAGGCATCTGCTAAAATTTCGTAACCGATAGTTTGAAAACCTATGGCTTCAAAGCCAAGAGCCAGTCCACCGCAACCACTAAATAAATCAATGACTAAATGTTGGCTATTCTCTTTTTCAGGTAATTGTAGTTCCCTTTCAATCAAGTTTAAGTAAGGCTGTTTAAATTTCTCAGTTTCCATTCAACTAAAGTCCCCAGCCAGTGAAGACCAACAGTAATCAAATCAGATATAGTAATCCTACCATATGAATTTCCACTCAACCAACATCCCCCCCCAATAAAAACCCCCACACCTAACACAAACATCCTGCTTGTCCGACCCTTAAATTTCCACTCAACCAACATCCCCACCCAGTGGGGACAGGAATTACGAATTACTCCGCAGGGTCAATGCGACTAACAAACAAAGCCAAAGGAATCATTGGTAAAGCCAAAAGCAGACAAATCAGCCATTGTTGTAAATTCAAGGGAGCAGTTCTAAATAAAGTATTCATCACACCCCATTGACTAAAGATGATTTGCAGGAAGACCGTGCAGAGTAGACCCAAAGCCATCGCCTTACCATCATTAATTCTAGCAGCTTGACCTCTGAGTTTCCTAAATACCACATTTGCTAACTGGCTGATGCTCAATAAATAAACAACTCGCCCAGCGACTAAAGCTTGAATTGCCATTGTTCGCGCTAAGTCAATATTACCTGTATCTTGACGCACCCATTCAAACATCCCAAAAATCAGAATCCAGTTAAATATGGAAACTGCGGCTATACGCTGAAATAGCGTACCAGAAAGTAATGGCTCCCGTGGGTTGCGGGGTTTGCGTTTCATTACTCGGTCTGATTTTGGTTCAAAAGCTAAGGGTACGGTCATGGTGACTGAGTTCACCATGTTTAACCACAGGACTTGCAGTGATAGAATAGGCAAATCTCTGGCTAGTAAGGCACTAATCAGAATTGTCATCGATTCGCCACCGTTCACAGGTAAGATAAAGGCGATCGCTTTGCGTAAGTTCTGATAAACTGTGCGCCCTTCCTCTACTGCAGCTTCAATGGAGGCAAAATTATCATCAGTGAGCAACATATCAGAGGCTTCTCTAGCCACATCTGTACCTGCGCCACCCATTGCTATGCCAATATCAGCTTGTTTGAGTGCCGGCGCATCATTCACACCATCTCCCGTCATAGCAACAATTTCGCCTTGAGACTGCAATGATTCCACTAACCGGAATTTTTGATCTGGAGCAACTCTAGCAAATACTACACCATGTTCTGCGGCTAGGGTGAGTTCGTTATCATCCATTTCGCTCAGTTGCTTACCCTCAAAGGCGCGGACTTTACCATCTTTTTCTAAGCCAATTCTTTGGGCGATCGCCTTAGCTGTGGTAACATGATCACCTGTAATCATCTTAACTTGAATACCCGCAGTTTTACAGGCACGTACCGCAGCGATGACCTCTGGACGTGGTGGGTCAATCATTCCCTGTAAACCTAAGAAAATCAAGCCAGTAGCTATATCTTCATGATCTACCGAATTTTGATTATCTGGCACAACTTTCTTCGCAAAAGCCAACACTCGCATTCCCTGAGTAGCCAAGGCTTCTACTTCTTGTTCGATTAATTCCCGGTTAATTGGTTCTGGTTCAGCATTAGCATTGAGCATTTGTTGACAACGGCTCAAAATTGACTCTACAGAACCCTTCACATAAATAATTTTCCCACCATTACCAGTTTGTTCTAGTGACTCATGGCTATCGTGTAGCGTCGCCATATACTGAAACTGAGATTCAAACGGAATACCATCGATTCTGGGAATTAACTTCGCCATTTCCGACTGATTCCAACCAGCTTTATTGGCAACTGTAATTAAAGCCCCTTCAGTCGGATCACCCACGACAATCCAATTACCATTCCTTTGTTCTAAATAAGAATCGGTACAAAGTAACCCAGCCATTAAACAAGCTTTGAGAGTGGGGAAATTGTCTGATGCTAAATCCACAGATTCCTGGTTAAATAGAATCTCCCCATCTGGATTATAACCTGTACCACTCACAGAAAAATTTTGTCCCCCAGCAAAAATTCCCTGGACAGTCATTTGATTTTCTGTCAGAGTGCCAGTTTTATCAGAACAAATTACCGTTGCACCACCTAAAGTTTCCACAGCTGGTAATTTGCGAATAATGGCGTGTCGTCGTGCCATCCGATCCACCCCGATAGCCATTGTGACCGTCACCACGGCCGGCAATCCTTCGGGAATCGCACTCACCGCCAAAGCTACAGCCGCTTCAAACATTGCCGTCCAATTCTGTCCTTGACCCAAACCCAAGGCAAAGGTCATGGCCGCTAGTCCCAGAATAATGTAAAGCAGTTGGTGACTAAATTTATCAAACTTGCGAGTTAGGGGTGTACTCAGATTTGTTTGCCGTTCTAGAGATTGGGATATCCGCCCCATTTCTGTAGCATTGGCTGTAGATACTACAACCCCGCTTCCTTGTCCAAAGGTAACAAAACTCCCTGCATAAGCCATGTTCACCCGTTCTGCTAAGGGAGTATCTGAACTGAGAGTTGTAGTATATTTTTCTACTGGTACAGATTCACCAGTCAAAGCTGATTCATCTACCTGCAAATTGCGGGAATTGAATAACCGCAAATCAGCCGGAACCTTGTCACCAGAAGTCAGCAGCACAATATCCCCCGGAACTAATTCTTGGGAAGGAATGCGGGATTTTTGCCCGTCACGAATGACTGTAGCCTCTGTGGTGACAGCTTCGGCTAAAGCAGCAATCGCGCCTTCAGCTTTTGATTCCTGCACAAAGCCTATAATAGCATTAATCACCGTTACACCCCAAATTACCCCGGCGTTTGTCCACTGACTCAATAGAGCCTTTATTAACCCAGCAACCAGTAAAATATAGAGTAAAGCTTGATTGAATTGTAATAAAAACCTCAACCAAGCAGGTTTTCCAGGTTTACCCTTGAGTTCATTCTTGCCAAATTTTTCCTGTCGCTTGTTTACTTCTCCTAATGTTAAGCCAGTTTCTGGGTTACAATTAAAGGCTTGAGCAGCTTCTTGTGCTGCTATGGCGTGATATTCATGTAACTGTTGTCCACCCATTGCAGTTGCAGACATAAAATTTTCCGGAGTACTAAAGTGTTCAAAATCTAGTTAGCGCAGAAATCAAGCGTGGGATAAACACTCAGAAGTTCTTGATTTCGATGTATTTTCAATAATTTGTCAACAACTTTTTTCCTCTATATTACTATTTTTATCACCCCTGTCACCTATGTAAAGTAACTTTCCTGAAGGTGTGAATAAAGCACAAAAATCATTGATAATAGGAGTTACGCATTGACAGAATAACAAAATAGTGCATTAATCTAGGGGGACTTTGATTCTCGGTTATTGCATCGGGTTGTAATGTAGTATCAGTAGCACCCGCCTCAATCAGTGAGGTGACAAGCAGGATGCTTGTATTACAGGCGCTGGCCCATTCCGCAAGAGTCCGTTTTAACGGACTTCAGCTTTGAGACGGGGAATTTATTCCCCGGATTCTTGTATTACAGGCGATTGGCTTCGCCAGTGCCGTTGGCAATCGCATGATCTAGAGAGCATAGATCATGTTTTTTGTCAATGCGTAAGTCCTATAATCCTACCATATAAATTTCCACTCAACCAACATCCCCACCCAATCAAAACCCCCACACCTAACACAAACATCCTGCTTGTCCAAACCTTAAATTTCCACTCAACCAACATCCCCCCCCAGCCAAAACCGAATTCATGCAATTTCCGCTGCCAAATCCATTAATTATAATGCCAATAAGCGGGATAATCTTAGTAAGATTTTAGTGACTTCTTATACTTATCATGAAAAAATTATTAAAGATTCTTCCTAGCCCAGTTAATAAAAGAAGTTAACTCAAAAACTCCCAACAAATTATGATTATGATCAACTTGTGTTTTTAACCAATTAACTGCTCCTTCTTTCATACCTCCACCATCTATTAAAACAATAGTTGGTGCAGGATAACAATTTTCAATATTGGCGTTTAAATAAGGAAGTTTTTCATCAACAGAACCACTACCACTTTGCCATTTACATTCAATAATTAAACCGAGAGGATGTGTAACAGAACCAATAATATAGAAATCTACAAATATATCTGTACTATAAATTCCCTTGCCTATGTGAACCTGTGTTGCATATCTTTTTGAACAGTCAGTACAGGCTAAAAGAGATTCTAAACGTTGTTTCTTTTTGATTTTATCCCCCAAATTTTTATAACCGTGTCCTGCCAAAGTACCTTCTACAGTTGTTTCTAAAATCTTACCAGATTTGTTGGCTTGTCCCCCCTGAGTTATGTTCATACTCAAATCCTTTGCTAAAAATGCTAATTATTCTAGAATTGCATAAAAGCACAAGCAAAGATTCCTCAATATTCATCCAATTTCCACTCAACCAACATCCCCCCCGGCCAAAACCAATGTAGTAGAGACGTTCCCTGGCTCACACAATTGATATTATTGCCAAGCGATCGCCCCCGCCAAGAATTTCCACTCAACCAACATCCCCACCCAATCAAAACCAATGTAGTAGAGACGTTCCATGGAACGTCTCCACAATTGATATTATTGATATCCCCAGCGAGTGGGGACTTAACTCAATTAACAATAGGAAGGCTCCTAGTCTTCCAGTTTCCATTCAATTGATATCCCCAGCGAGTGGGGACTGGAAACTTGAGGATGAAATGTATGAGGTTGACTTTTTTCCATTCAATTGATATCCCCAGCGAGTGGGGACCCCCCCATTTTAAACCCTTACTAGGCAAAGAGTCTAGAGGCAGTTTCCGAAGTTCACAAAAAATCATCATAAAATTGGGTTTTATGTCTCCTTGAAAACCGCTGAAACTCTTACCAGATAAGCGACCGAGGTTCAGAACGAAAAAATCAGTGTTTCAACCATTTGACATGACCTGCGGGATTAAACTCCTAATCGTCTCCCCCCCAGCCCAGGTAACCTAATGAGTAAATATTTTAACAGTATCTCTAGAAACAGATACTTGCACCCTTGCACCTATAGGTAATGGACTATCTGCCATTGTCCGGGCGTGAATTTCTCGCCCAGACGGAGTTTTTAAACAATAAAGATACTCCCGTCCTAAAAATCTGCGACTGTGGATAAATACCGGAGATTCCTGAACTGCTTGTAAAATTAACCCCTCTTGACGGATCATAATTTCCCCAGTATCATTGTTATGATTAACCGATAACTCAAAACTACCTACCTCCGTTTCCCAGATATCACCCTGACGACGCGCCGGGAGAAAATTAGCCTGGGTGACAAATTCCGCCACAAATCTAGATTTTGGATGTGTGTAAATTTCCTCTGGCGTACCTATTTGTTCCAAACGTCCCTGCTTCATAACAGCCACTAAATCAGAAATAGCTAGTGCTTCCTCCTGGTCATGAGTCACAAAAATAGCTGAAGTACCCGCGGACTTGAGTATATTGCGTATTTCTTCCCGCAACCGCAACCGGACTTGAATATCTAAATTACTCAGAGGTTCATCCAACAGCATCAATTGGGGTTGCGGTGCTAAAGCCCGCGCTAAAGCCACCCTTTGCTGTTGTCCTCCAGACAGTTCATAAGGGTAACGTTTCTCCAGTCCTTGGAGATTAACCAACTCAATAACCTCCCCGATCCGTTTGCGTGCTTCCTCCTTAGTCAACTGTCTTAAACCAAAAGCCACATTTGCAGCCACATTTAAATGAGGAAACAAAGCATAGTCCTGAAACACAATACCAATATCACGTTGTTCCGCAGGAACATATAAAGAACCATCGCAAACCATCTGACCATTAATTTCAATTTTTCCTGATTGCACCTTTTCAAAACCAGCAATCATTCGCAACAAAGTAGTTTTACCGCAACCAGAAGGACCCAGCAATCCTAATATGTCCCCTTGTGGCAAACTCAAAGAAACATTATTAACCGCCGGTGCTATATTTTGAGAAAATTGCTTAGTCACATAGTGTAATTCGAGAATTGCTGGCTGCATAAGTAACAAAATGATTATTTAACTTTCTGTTTTGTCAGATTTTCTTGAGAGAGAATCAACAACGTTGAACCCATAGAAACCACAAGCATAGTCAGAGAAGAAGCCGCCGCATCCGCAAAATCCACATTTTCCGTAGCTTGCCAAATTTGAGTAGCCAACGTGTTATACCCTATAGGTGCTAGTAACATAGTGGCTGGTAATTCCTTAATCGCCGTCAAAAAAACTAATACCGCACCGCTTAACAGTCCCGGTCTCACCAAAGGAAGACTGATTTCCATCAAAGTTTGCCAAGAAGTTCTACCAAGGCTCCGTGCTGACTCCTCTAAATGGGGATTTACTTGTAATAAACTCGTGCGTATTCCTCCCACCGATTGGGGCAGAAATAAAACCAAATAAGCAAATATAAGCATTGGCAATGTTTGATACATAAACGGTAAATAGTTAGCACCAAAAAAAACCAACGACAAAGCCACAACAATTCCCGGTAAACCAAAACCTAGGTAAGAACAGCGCTCAATTATAGCAGTGATTTTCGTAGGAAATCTCACTGATAAAATAGCCACAGGCAAAGCAAAAATAGTAGCACACAAAGCCGCTAGTCCAGCGGAAGTCACCGAATTGAGAATATTGGGTAATAGATTCGGAAAACTATAACCACTATTCAGTCCCCGCATTAACCAAAACAAAGCCACACCTATGGGTAGAAACACTCCGCACGACCCCACTAGTAAGCAAAAGCCCACAGCAGGCCATTTCCACATTCTCAGTTTAATAACCTTCAGAGGACGCAAAGAAGCAGAACCACGAGTGTAATAAGCCCCACGCGATCGCACGCGATACTCCAGCCATAATATTAACAGTACCAGCGTCACCAACATTAAAGATAATACCGCCGCCGAATTCCGGTTAAAGCTAGCCTTGTACTGCATAAAAATTACCCGTGTGAACACATCAAACCGCATCAGTGATGGCGTACCAAAGTCCCGCAACGAGTACAAAGCCACTAACAACCCACCAGCAATCATAGATGGTTTCATCTGCGGTAAAACCACCTTAAAAAAAGTTTCCTGACCGCTATAACCCAAACTGCGTCCAGCCTCCTCTAAATCAGGATCTATACCTTGCAAAGCAGACCGTACACTTAAGAGTAAATAAGGATAAGTAAACAAAGTCACAGCCAAAACCGTACCCGGAAAGCCATAAATATCAGGTAATTCCTCGACCCCCAAAGGTTGTAACAATAACTGTAAAAAACTACCCCTTGGCGCAAAAGTAGCAATCAAAGCAAAACTACCCACATAACTAGGAACCGCCAGAGGTAACGTTGTTACCACCAACCAAAAGCCACGTCCGGGTAAATCCGTCCGCACAGTTAAAAAAGCCAAAGGTACAGCAATCACAGTAGAAAATAAAGTTACCGTCGCCGCCATAACCGCCGTATTCACAAAAACAGCGATATTCCGAGGACGAGAAACCAACGCCCAGAACTCATTTCCACCAATGCCCAACGCGCGAACTACCAAGTAAACTAGGGGCAGAGCAATAGCCACTGCTACTACCACTGCCGCCAAAATAATCAATAATGGAGGGCGAACCGATGATTTCAACTTTTACAACACTCCCGCATCTTGCAGCAATTCTAACGTTCCTGGCAAATCATTCAAATTAGTCAGATTAATGTTAGGTGTTTTAATTTGCTTAATAGGAACTTGATTCACAGGTCCCGGTATTCCTGGAACCACAGGATACTCATTAGTTTCCTTAGTAAAATAGGCTTGTGAATTCGGTCTGAGTAGATAGCCAATAAACTTTTCCACTTCCGGCTTTTGCTTAGTAGAGTTCATAATCGCCACACCAGCAATGTTAAACATTGATGCTGCTTCTTTATTAGTGTAGTGCGGAGCCACAGGAAACTTAGGATTATCTTTTTTGAACCGCGCTAAATAATAGTGATTTACCAAACCTATCTGAACTTCTCCCCGTCCCAGAGCTTCCACTATTGCTGTATTATTGCGAAAATCTTTCACTCCATTCCTTTTCATAGCCTTGAGCCATTCCAGAGTTCTGGGTTCCCCCTCCAGCACGCGCATAGCAGTGACAAATGACTGAAATGAGCCGTTAGTTGGTGCCCAGCCTATCTTACCACGCCATTGGGGTTTTACTAAGTCCCAAACCGAATTAGGCAATTGATTCTTTTTAACCAAATTGGTGTTGTAGTTAAGTACGCGAGCGCGTCCAGAAATACCCAGCCATTGACCTTTAGGAGAGCGAAAACGAGCATCAACCTGATTAAGCAAATTAGATGATATGGGTAAAGTCAGGTTTCGTCTTTCTAGCAAGCCTAAAGCCCCAGCATCCTGAGCAAAAAACAAATCAGCCCGGCTATTTTTCCCCTCCTCCACCAGAGCAATAGCTAATTCAGCAGTATCACCATAACGTACTTGGATGTCCATACCCAGGTCTTTTTCCGCCTGTTCCAGCAGTGGAGAGATCAGTTTTTCCCCTCTACCCGAATAGATAGTTATAGTTTTTGTTTGTGCATTAACACTCAAACCGATACCGGAACTGAGGAGGAAAGCTAAAGCCGCCGCTGAAGCTTTCACCAATGGAACAGTCTTGAATTTAACAGCGTTCATTTTTGTTTAACAGGAATCTTTAGCGATAGTTTCGACAATTACTAATTATTATCATTAAGTGGCACAAATAAGCAAGAAAAATTTTCAACTGTTTTCATCACCTGATTTTTGCTGTTATTAAGCTGTTATTAGCCTGGATACAAGCTTATATCCAAGCACGCATTAAAGCTCTTAAGCAGGTGAAAGCGAACAGAGCTTCAGCCCTGATCATCCATGTAATAATCACCCATCTAACCCATTAGTAGACCATACCTGATACTTACCCATTTAACTAACATCCCAACCTTCAAACTCTAACCCATCAATTCTGCTAAACTCCCTCACATTATCACTTACTAAAACTAAATTATTCGCCCAAGCAATAGCAGCAATTTGTAGATAATTTCAACCAAAAGTAGACCAATAAGAGTACCAACTTTAGCTAAATCAGCCAGAACTTTTCCATAAACTTCTCAGCTGTTTTTTTGATTTTACAGTATATAATACGGAAAATGATTTGAGGATAAAATCATCGCCAAATATGTCCAACCCAGACCCCTCCTTACAATTTATCTCTGTTCCCCCTGCTAACTCTCAACCCCCCGCAGGTTTAATAGTCTGCTTACATGGTTGGGGAGCCAACGCTGAAGATGCTGCTTCTTTATCACCCTTTTTTAACTTACCCAACTACCAGTTTTTATTTCCTAATGCTCCTTTCCCCTTTCCCCATTCCGTTACAGGTAGAGCATGGTACGACCTGAGAATAGATAATATGTATGAAGGAGTCATGGAAAGTAAGCAATTACTCATGGATTGGTTGCTGTCCTTGCCAACTACTACTGGTGTGCCATTATCACGCACCATTTTAAGTGGATTTTCTCAGGGCGCGGCTATGACCCTAGATGTAGGGCTGAAATTGCCCTTAGCCGGATTAGTAGTCATGAGTGGATATTTACACCCGGATGTAGTCACAACTACTAAAAAAGATTTTCCCCCCATGTTAATTATGCACGGCAGATATGATGAAGTTGTGCCCTTAGCAGCAGCTTTGAAAGCAAGAGAAGCTATGGCATCTCTAGGTGTTGCTGTAGAATACCGTGAATTTGATACAGGTCATGAAATTCGCCCGGAAATGTTAAATGTACTACGGGATTTTGTTAGCAATCTTATAGTTTAGTTCCAGTCACAAATTTTTGAGAAATTATGCTAGAAAAAATGCAATCGTTACGGAAGTAAGTCCTCTTTATTGAGTAAGATTATAAAGGTGGTAGCGTTGAGCGCAACTCATATCATGCCGGGTTAAAATTCCGCATCAGGGAGGGGTAAAGATTATGCAAACCTTAAGCATTTCTCACAAAAACATTTCTGCTATGACCACAGCAGAAGTAGAACAGTTGGCTAATCGTCTGGAAGTCGATAACTATAGTAATGCTTTTGAGGGTCTAAATGATTGGCATCTCTTACGAGCGATCGCCTTTCAACGTCCTGAACTAGTAGAACCCTACATCTATCTTTTAGATTTAGAAGCCTACGACGAAGCTTAACAATTATAAAATCAGGAGTTAAGGAATATCATTCCTTAACTTCTCTTATTTTTTCCACCATCCCCCATCTCCCCCCCCAAATCCGCAATATGAAAAAAAAAGTTATTATCGGTGTAGGTGGCGGTATCGCTGCTTACAAAGTTTGTGAATTAGTTTCAAAGCTGTTTAAAACAGGCGTAGAAGTGAAAGTTATTCTCACCCAAGCAGCACAAAAATTTATTACACCCTTAACCTTAGCCACCCTTTCCCGTCATTGCGCCTACACAGATGATGATTTTTGGCTATCAACTCGCCCACGCCCCTTACATATTGAATTGGGAGAATGGGCCGATTTATTAGTAATTGCACCCTTGACAGCCAATACCTTAGCCAAACTAGCTCATGGTATAGCAGATAACCTATTAACCAACACTGTATTAGCCTCCACTTGTCCCGTGCTGTTAGCCCCAGCCATGAACACCGATATGTGGGAACAATCAGCAGTACAACGCAACTGGCAACTACTATTAACAGATGACAGATATCACGGTATGAGTACAAGTACCGGATTATTAGCTTGCGATCGCCATGGAGCCGGTAGAATGGCAGAACCCCCCGAAATTTTTACTTATATTCAATCACTACTGCATATTGGTCATCAACGAGACCTAACAGGAAAGCGTGTATTAATTAGCGCAGGAGGAACCAGAGAACATTTAGATCCAGTGCGGTTTATTGGTAATCCAGCCACAGGAAAAATGGGACTCGCCTTAGCACAAGCAGCGCTCCATCGAGGAGCAGAAGTCACCCTAGTACATAGCCCCGCCCACTGGGATGTACCATTAGGAATCCAAGCCATACAAGTAATCACCGCCCAAGAAATGCAAACAGTCCTCCAGTCACATTTCCCCATAGCCGACCTAATTATCATGTCCGCAGCCGTAGCAGATGTCAAGCCCACCCATTATAGTAAAGACAAATTACCCAAGCGATCGCTACCCAGCGCCTTACCCTTAGAACCAGTACCAGATATTATTGCTCAACTAGGACAACTCAAACAACCCCATCAAACCTTAATTGGGTTTGCCGCCCAAACCGGGGATATTGTCACCCCAGCCATAGTAAAATTGCAAAATAAAAACCTAGACATCATTGTAGCTAATCCTATTGATCAGCCTGATAGTGGGTTTGGTAGCGACAACAATCAAGCAGTATTCCTAGACAAACAAGGAAATCAAGTAGAAATTCCCCTTAGCTCTAAACTGCAAATAGCCCATGATCTATTTGATTTCGTCGCTTTGCTTAATCCCAACATCAACTAATCACCCCCGCCCCTTCCCCTAACAGTAACATTTCATAGTCAAATGTAAAACTCTGTATTAAACTCTCTATTTGCTAAGGCTTTCACCATTTTACCTATTTACCTATAATATATACATAACACCTGACCCCTTCAGGCCTAGGCCTTATTTTTTTCACCTAAAGTTGATCTTGTAAATGTTTACCTTGTCAGAAATTCCCATTATTGGGATAATCTTATTAATTGCTTTCGGTATTTTAGGTTGGGGCTTTTATCGAGCCAGACCTTTTGGCAAACTAGGAATCTTAGCCTGGTTGCAGTCAGTAGTATTAATCACCCCCTGGCTACTCTTCCTTAGTTTATTTGCCGCAGGGATTTACATCAACATACTTGGTATATTGATTTTAGTCATCACCTCCGCCGCACTCTACGTATTTTTAGGTAGACAGTTACGCGCCGCCGGACAAAATGAAATTATTAAACAAAAAGCAACAGAAAGACTAGCGGCTAAATCTTCACCAGACCCCAACCATACCCCACAACCAGTAATTGAACAACTAAACACAGCACCCTTAGCAATTCCCGAAGACGACTTAAACGCCATTAAAAGCATTTTCGGTATTGATACCTTTTTTGCTACAGAAACTATTTCCTATCAAGAAGGAGCCATTTTTAAAGGTAATTTGCGCGGAGAACCCCAAGACGTTCACCAACGGCTAACAGCCAGTTTGCAAGCCAAATTAGCCCACCAATACCGACTATTTTTAGTAGATGGTACTGAAGGTAAACCCGTAGTAATTATCCTACCCAGTCGTAATGACCCACCTCCCATGTCATTACAGCAAAAAACATTAGCAGTCATTTTATTAATAGCAACAATAGCCACAACCTTAGAAACCGCCGGATTACTATTCAATTTTGACTTATTTACCACCCCACAACGATATCTAGAAACCTTACCCATAGCCACCGGAATATTGGCAATATTAGCAACTCATGAAATCGGTCATTGGTTATTAGCCCGTCGTCACCATATCCGCCTTAGCTGGCCCTTCCTCTTACCATCAGTACAAATAGCCTCCTTTGGTACAATTACACGCTTTCAGTCTTTGTTACCCAATCGTAAAGTATTATTTGATATTGCCTTAGCAGGACCAGCAGCAGGCGGAATTCTTTCCTTATTAACGTTAATCCTCGGTTTACTGCTCTCCCGTCCTGATAGTTTATTTCAACTACCTAACCAATTCTTCCAAAGTTCCATTTTAGTAGGCAGCCTAGCACGAGTTGTCCTCGGTTCAGCCCTACAATCACCCACAGTCAGCATTCATCCCCTAGTAGTAATTGGCTGGTTGGGTTTAGTCATTAACGCCTTAAATTTAATGCCCGCAGGACAACTAGATGGAGGTCGGATTGTACAAGCAATTTATGGACGCAAAACCGCAGCACGCGCCACCACAGCCACCTTAATTTTCCTACTGCTGATTTCCTTAACCAGTCCCATAGGAATTTATTGGGCTGTAGTAATCCTCTTCCTACAAAGAAATTTAGAACGCCCTAGTTTAAATGAAATCAGCGAACCAGATGATGCCAGAGCAGCTTTAGGTTTATTAGCACTCTTTTTAATGATTACTACTTTATTACCTTTAACTCCCGGTGTAGCAATAAGATTAGGAATTGGAGGTTAATCAACTTTAGATATGAGATTTTAGACAATTTTTTCAATACCAGCCATCATCATCATCCAGGAACAAATAACCATAACTCCAAGTCCATAACCATAAGAACAAATATCAGTATTTAGTCATGGTAAATTACCTAAAAAAGTATAGTCTTACTTATCACCGTAAAATAATCACAATCTTGCTGCTGACCAGTATTTTATCTATCATAGGGGGGATGACAAGCTTTAAAAATGCCTGGGCTGATTCCCCATACTTGATATTAACAAAAAATCAGCCAACTCTGTTACCAACTTCCATACAACAAGCAATACGCCGAGATGTGGCCAAAAAAGAGGGAATTTATAGAAAAATCCAAATTATAGATTATCAGCCAAAAATTTGGCGTGATAGTTGTTTAGAACTATCTCAACCTAATGAACTTTGTACTCAAGCTTTAGTTCCCGGTTGGCGAGTTGTAGTTAATCATAACCAGGAAAAATGGATATATCACACCAACAGTGATGGGCGTTCAGTACGTTTAGCCGCCATCAACACACCCACAGACAACCCAAACCCAAAGCTACCAAAATCAGTCAAAAATGCAGTTTTACAAGCCGCATCCCAACACCTACAAACACCAATCTTGCAGATAAAACTTACTCAAGCCGAACCACAGACTTGGAATGATGGCTGCTTGAATTTAGCTACTCCCGACGAATTATGCACCCAAGCCCTAGTCCCTGGATGGCGGATAACTGTCTCTCAGGCTAACCAATCCCTAGTGTATCACACCAATGCAACTGGTTCCGTAGTCAGACTCAACAAAAAAGCCAGTTCCTTATCTAGTAGCAGCAGTTATAGGTAGTTGTGATGGAAGTGTAACTAAGCTGTTGTTGCCCCTAAATCCAATATAGCATTCCTTAAACACCTGATATCATGTCCTGGTACTGTGATTCGGGGTTAGATTATTTATCAAGAGTAGCAAGCAGGATGCTCGCACTACAATTGACTTATTCCCTATTAAACAAAACAATGACTAAATGGTTTAATACAGCAGGACCCTGTAAAGCCAACATTCATTATATGCTACCCACTAGAGAGCGCTTACCTCAGTTAAAGCGACTCATAGACCAGGAAAATTATTTTGTCATCCATGCCCCTAGACAAACTGGAAAAACTACAGCCATGCTCACTTTAGCACAGGAACTCACCGCTAGTGGTGAGTATACTGCTGTGATGATATCCGCAGAAGTGGGTTCGGCTTTTCCCGACCAGCCAGAAGTAGCAGAGCAGGCGATTTTGGCTGCTTGGCGAGATGCTATTGACTTTTGGCTACCCCCAGAACTACACCCTCCGTTGTTGACGG
>Ga0169931_10007650_pt1 | contig 15968 bp, 13 predicted proteins | sample Kivu_15m_20L_FD_129675 | JGI IMG/M metagenome (GOLD analysis project Ga0169931, IMG submission 129675) | Freshwater microbial communities from Lake Kivu, Western Province, Rwanda to study Microbial Dark Matter (Phase II) - Kivu_15m_20L... | ecosystem: Environmental > Aquatic > Freshwater > Lake...
CAATCCGAAATTTGTCCTGCCGCACATCAATCTAGGAATCCTCTACGTCGGGCAACGCCAGTACGAGGAGGCGATTCGGGAGTTGGAGGCGGGTTGTCGCCTTGAGGACAGCTACCCAATGGCCCATCTCCAGCTGGGCATTGCCTATCTCTCCCGCGAGACGCCCGACTCGGAGCGTGCTGAGAAGGAGGTCTCGCGGGCGATCGCGCTGGGCGGGAGCTCCTTTGCCTATGGGCGCAAGATTCTCTTCAACTGGTACCTGCGCCAGGATCAGCTGGCCCGCGCCGCGGACCAGCTGGAAGCCTACCTGCAGGTGGCGGGCGGGGAGCCGGACGCCGAGGAGGTCCGTCAAGTGCTCAAGCGGATTCGGCAGCGGATGGGATCCCGTTCGTCGAACTGAGCCAGCCGGCCGCGTTGTTGGCAAGGGAGGCCGTTGCACCACGTAGACTCCGCCGGAGAAGGTTCCGAGGTAGAGCTTGCCGGGATCGAAGGGATCCGCAATCAGCGTGCGGACAAGCCGACTGGGGAGCTGATCCAGCGGAAAGGGCTCCCAATTGGCGCCGGCGTCGGCTGAATAGTAGATGGTTCCGCGCAGGTCGTCCGCGACATAGAGTTGATGGGGAGCCCGCTCCTCCCAGAGCAGGGCGCCGATATCAGTCTGGAGCGGCATTCCCCCTCCCCGTGCCTCCCACGTCTCCCCCCCGTCGAATGAGCGGAAGAAGCCGGCCGAAGTGCCGGCGTAGAGAGCCGAAGGACTGCCCGGGTGAATGGCGAGGCGGCGGATCCGGGCGAGGGGGTCCGGGGTTGGCTTCCGGATGAAGCTGCGGCCATTGTTGGTGGAGAGGAAGATCCCCGCGTCGGTGCCGATGAGAATCCAACCCGGGAGTTTGGGGTGAGTGATGACGGTGTGGATATGCGGCTCGCGAGAGAGACGGCTGGGCACGGTCAGTGGAAGGCGACGCCATCCTTGCGTCTCTTCTTCTGAGAGGAAGAGCCCCTCCCAGGTCGAGGCGAGCAGCCACGTCGTCGCGACAGATCCGCGCGGGGCAGTCCCGGCTGGATCGGCCATCGGGGTCAGCGGGACGATCGAGAAGACCTGATGTCGCAGATCGATCTTGGCTGGAGCAGGGGGCGGAATCGGGGTTCGCCTGGGCTGGGCCGTCCTGCTGCCGGTGCGTGTGGGAGCAGCGCGAACGGGGCGCGTGGCGGGAGTTGGCGGACTCGACGCCTGCGGAGCGCGCTCGACGCGTCGCCAGTTCCGCCCGCGATCGTCCGAGCGGAAGAGGCCCCGATTCGTCCCGACGTAGAGTCGCTTGCCCACTTCAGGCGATTGGTGGATCGAGTAGACATCCTCCGCTTCAAGGCCGGCCATCGACCGCTCCCAGCGAAGCCCTCCATCGATGCTGAGGAAGAAGCCGCTCTCCCCCTGGTCGAAGAGGACTCCCGCGTAGACGCGCCCGGGGACTTCTCGGTCGGCGACGAGCGCGCTGATCTGGCGATGGATAAAGCCATTGCGGCTGGGCGTGAAGGTCTGCCCCCCGTCGGTGCTTCGCAGGATTCCCTGGTCCTCTGTCGCCAGGAAGACCCGATCGGGCCGTGCAGGATGGATCGCTACCCGATTGACGATCAGCCGCTCCGGGGTGACGCGCCTCCAACTGTCTGCCGCACCGCCCGCCAGCGAGACCCAGAGCCCCTCGGTGGTGGCGGCGAAGAGCTGTTCCGGCCGGGTTGGGTGGGCGAAAATGTGATGCGTCCGTCGGCTCGAAAAAGGGATCCCCTGAAACTTCGTCCAGCGCCGACTGCCGTCGAGGGAGCGGTAGATGCCGCTGCAGGCGCTCATGAGGACGGTCTCCGGCACGGTCTCGTCGAGGTGGATCGAGAAGATATCGGAATCATCGATCATCCCTCTCTCGGCGGAGCCGGCGAGAGACCAGGTCGAGCCTCCGTCGGTTGTCTTCCAGGGGAGGTGGTGGGTGCCAACGTAGAGCGTGTCGGGGTCTCGCGGATCGATCGCGGCGGAGTGGATCCCCGCGCGAAGATCGCGGTGCGCCTCTGGCGTGACGCGTTCCCATTCCTCCCCCCGGTTGTGGGTACGAAAGAGTCCGTGGAAGGCTGCGGCGACGAGCGTCGACGGGCGGCTGGCCGATTGCGCCAAATCGCGGATCGCGAAGCCCCGCAGCGCCTCGACCGCTTGCCAGCTCTGCCCCTCATCCTCGCTGATGAAGACCCCTCCAATGGGCGCGCCCGTCATCCGGTCCCGTGCCGAGGCGATCGGATTGACGCCGACATAGATCCTCCCCTTTTGCGCTCGATCGAAGTGGATGGCGGTGATGGTTCCGCCGGGAGACTCGATCCCAGGCTGAAGGCTGCGCCAGGTCTCACCGCCATCGATCGATTGGAAGAGGATTCCATCGGCCGTTCCAGCCAGGATCCGCTCGGGATTCCGCGGGTCGATCGCCAGGGTCGTGACGTCCCCCCCGAAAGGGCCAGTGACGTGCCAGGTCCACCCGGCGTGATTCGTGACAGTCTCTACCCCGGCCGGGAGCACGACACGATTACCGAAGGGCACTTTCGTGGGGGCCACGCTGGCTCCCTCCCCGTCTGTCCGGCGAGCTGGCTCCTGAGGCGCACGATCCTGGGCGGCGGCATGAACCAGCGCCCTTCTCCCATTGCCCTCTTCCAGGAGAAGCAGGCAGAGGAGCAGAATCCACGTCTGCCTGCGGCTCATCAGCTCCATCCCTCTCCACTCGCCCATGGCGACTCCTTCCCGACGCGTCGTCCGTGGGGCCTCACGACGCGTCAACAAATCGACTCTCCAATGGCGGACCGAACTTCGCGGGACCCGCGGTTGAAAAGACCGCAATGATAGGAAACAATGATACCTCTCGTCCAGGAAGCAGGACAAACTCGCTGACCGTGGACGGGGCAACCGCTCGGGCAGGTCCGGGAATCGATGAAGGAGCCCACTCATGACCCCAATGATCAACAGGAAGCCATGCCGCCCCTTGGTCCGCACTCTGCTGCTCGCGACGTTGGTTCTCAGTCAGCTGCTGCCTCTCGGGGCGGTGGGCGGCGCTGTGGCGCAAGGTAGCCAAATGCCCTCGCTCCCAGACCAGCCAGTGACGCTGCCCGAGCTGATCACCCTCCTGCGTCGCTCCGTCGGTCGCAATCTGACCGAGGCCGACCTCGCGGCACATCTCAGCCGGATCGGGATCGCCTTCGATCCCAATCCCGAGGCGATCAAGCGGTTGCGGGCCAATGGCGCCCATCAACACCTTCTCAACACCCTGCGTCGGCACGGCGAGCAACTCGTCAACGCTGGCGGCAAGGTCGTCCCGATTGGGCCTCCTCCCGTCGACCGATTTCTCGAGGAGACCCGGACCGCTGTGCGCGACTACCTCGACGAACTCCCCGACTTCATCTGCCAGCAAGTGGTCGAGCGCTACTACGATTTCGAGTCCCGTGGCGCCTGGGACAAGGCTGATGTCCTCACCTATGAACTGACCTACAACCGACGCCGCGAGAGCTATAAGCCGATCAACGCCGTCGGGCGTCCCGTCACCCGCGCCCTCGAACAGACCGGAGGCGCCTACTCCACAGGGGATTTCGCCTCGGGCCTCGCCTCGCTCTTCGATCCGGAGACGCGCACCCGCTTCAAGCCAGCCGGGAAGGACCGCCTCGGGAACCGCGCGACAGCCCTCTACGACTTTACCGTCGACCAGGAGTTCTCCAAACTGAGCGTTACCGCCGAGGGGGCCCGCACCATCATTGTCGGATACAGCGGAACCATCTGGGTCGATGAGGAGACCCACCAGGTCCTGCGCATCGATCAAGCCGTCGATCAGCTCCCCGCGGGATACCCCGTCACCAACTCCGAAAGCTCTGTCGATTACGATACGATCAAGCTCCGCGGCCTTGAAGTCGACTTCCTCCTCCCCATCCGGGCGGAATTTATCATTGCCGATCGTCGCCAGCGAAGGTATTTTCGCAACCTGCTCTACTTCAAGTTCTATCGGAAATTCGAGACCGACATCCGGATTGTCGACGATCCCCCCGACAGCCCTCCGAATCGTCGCTAGAGGCGTCTCGGGTAGGGGTCATCCCCGTTGGAAGAAGAAGACGTATTCGTGCTTGAAGATGTAGAACCCGCCGGCGAGCGCGCGATAGCGCCAGATGTTGCCCAGGTTGCGCTTCGCGCGGTTGCCCTGCATATCCTTGATGACAATGCTTTTGAGCCGGTACCCCCGCTCCATGACCGTCTGCATGCACTGAAACCCGAGCGGGGTCCAGGTCCCCTTCTCATAGAAGTCTCCGATGACGAGGACCAGGTAGCGGTTGGGAGCGAGGAAGCAGTTGGTCAGATCGACGACGCGGCCAAAGCCTTCGAGGAATGCCTCGGGATCGGCGCAGGTCGAGAGATCCGCCGGATGGTCTGAAAAGCGGATGATCGAGTGGTAGGGGGGATGGAGTAGCGCGAGTTGCACCTCCGTGCGCCCGAGCCGGCGAAGCTGCCGTTCGATCTTTCGGCTCGTTCGTTCGAGGTCGCTGCTGTCGCCAATCAGAACGCTCGTCGAGACCGGCTCCGGGGCGGGCTCTTCGGAGATTCGTTGGCGTGCGGCCCGCGCGACCTCGCGATTGAGCTCGATCCCGATCCCGTGCCGTCCCAGACGGCGGCACTCGATGAGGGTCGTCCCCGACCCCAGAAATGGGTCGAGCACGACTTCGTCGCGTTTGGAGTAGCGAAGCAGCGCCTGATGCGGGATCTGGGGAATGAAGTTGCCGTGGTAGTCCGCCAGGTGGGCGCCGGAACGATCCCGCTCCGGAAAGGTCCAGAGGGAGTCGGTGAGAATCTCCGGGTATTCCCGCCACTGGCGCAGGTCGAGGTCATTGATCGGCGACGTGGGAGTCCTGGGTCGACGTGCCATCTCAGAGGGTGTCCTTTGGGCCAAGGTGGCGTTGCAGCACGAGGGTTCGCGCGATTCCCTGTAAGTCCGGGAGCACCCGCGGCGCTTCCCAGAGGGACGGATCGACCATCGCCTTGACCACCGCGCTCTGTTGGTAGCCGAGTTCGATCAGCAGGTACCCGCCCGCTGCCAACCGGCTCGGCGCTTCCCGCAGCAGCCGACGGTGAAAGTCCAGTCCATCCCCTCCATCCGTCAGCGCCATCCGCGGCTCCCAATCGCGCACCTCACGGGCCAGCCCGGCGATCTCTTCGACGGCGATGTAGGGGGGATTCGAGACGATCGCCCAGGCCAGCGGGCGCTCGTCGATCGGCTCGAGCAGGTCGCCGACGATCCACTGTACATGGTCCATCACCTCATGGCGGCGCCCATTGCGGACGGCCACCTCCAGCGCGGCCGCGGAGCGATCCACCGCCAGGACGCGCGCCTGCGGCAGCTCGCGGGCGATCGCGATGGCCAGGCACCCCGAACCCGTCCCGAGGTCGATGACCAGTGGCGGCAGCTCTTGCCCCGCACTCCCCTCCGAGCGTTCGGCGCTCGCCAGGCGAAGGACCTCCTCGACGATCAGCTCGGTCTCCGGACGGGGGATGAGGACCGCCGGGTTCACTTCAAAGTCGAGCCCGAAGAAGGCTTGTCGTCCGGTGATGTACTGCAGGGGCTCTCCCGCGCAACGCCGTTCGAGGGAGCGCCAGAAGGGGGGGAGGACCTCCGTGGGCACCTCATCGTGGTAATGCACAATGAGGTAGGTGCGGTCCTGGCCCAGGGCATAGGCCAGCAGGGACTGGGCATCGAGCAGGTCGTTGGGGACCGACGCCGTCCGCAGCCGCTGCGCGGCTTCCCGCAAGGTCTCCGCATAGGTCGGCATGGGCCCTGCTTCTCCTCTTCGCCGTTTCCTAGGCGATGGCCACCTGGCGTTCCGTCTCCTGTTTCAGCTTTTCCGTCTGGTAGTGGGTGACGACCGCCTCGATCAGCTCGTCGATCCCGCCCTCCATGATCAGATCGAGCTGGTGGAGGGTCAGGCCGATGCGGTGATCGGTGACGCGATTCTCTTTGAAGTTGTAAGTGCGAATCTTCTCGGATCGATCCCCGGTGCCGACTTGCGAGCGGCGCTCAGCGGAGATGGCATCCTGCTGTTTCTGCTGCTCCAGTTCGAGGAGGCGGGAGCGGAGGATGCGCATGGCCTTTTCCCGATTCTTGATCTGCGATTTCTCGTCCTGCATCGAGACGACGAGTCCTGACGGGAGGTGCGTCAGGCGCACGGCGGAGTAGGTCGTGTTGACCGACTGGCCGCCAGGGCCGGAGGAGCAGAAGGTATCGACCCGCAGATCCTTGGCGTCGATGCGGATGTCGACCTCTTCCGCTTCCGGGAGAACGGCGACGGTGATCGCCGAGGTGTGAATCCGACCGCTGGCCTCGGTCTGGGGGACCCGTTGGACCCGGTGGACCCCCGACTCGTACTTGAGTTTGGAATAGACCCGGTCCCCTTCGATGAGCGCTTCCGCTTTCTGAATCCCGCCGAGCCCCGTTTCTGACACGTCCGCCACCTGAAAACGCCACCCCTGCTTCTCCGCGTAGCGCGCGTACATCCGCAGGATCTCCGCGGCGAAGAGACAGGCCTCCTCTCCCCCTGTTCCCGCCCGCACCTCGAGGATGACGTTCTTCTCGTCGTTCGGATCTTTCGGCAGGAGGAGGATCTTGATCTCCTCCTCGACCTGGCCGAGCCGTTCTTCCAACTCTGGAAGCTCCGCCGCCGCCAGCTCGCGCATCTCCTCCTCGGCGCTCTCGCGGATCAACTCGCGAGCCCCGTCAATGTCCCGCACCAGCTTCTTCATCTCGCGGTACTTCTCGACGATCCCTTCGATCTCCCGATGTTGACGCGCGACGCGGGTGTAGCGCGGCTGATCGCTGATCACTTCCGGATCCATCATCTGACGCGTCAGCTCTTCGTAGGTGGTCTCGATGGCAGCAAGTTTATCGAACATCGCGGATCAACTTTCTCTGCTCCTTCGTCGTGAGCGGGTCTGTCACGCAGAAGGGGCGGTAGGGCAGGGGGGCGCCGCCAGTTCGCGGCCCGCAGGTTCAAGCGCGAGCGATGCCTCAAGGGCCTGGATCGCCACTTCCAACTGCTCGCTCGACGGCTCGCGCGTCGTCAGATGCTGCAGCCAAACCCCCGGTCTGGTCATCCACTGAAAGAACCTTCCACTCTCGCGGGCGCCGGCCGCCTTGATCACCTCGTAGGAGAGACCGGCGATCAGGGGAAGGAGGGCCAGTCGCGCCACGAGGTTGGCCCACCATCCGTCGAAACGGATCCAGGAGAAGACGGCGAGCGAGACGAACATCACCACCATCAGGAAACTGGTGCCGCACCTCGGATGTTGCCGGGGCCGCGCCTGAGCGCTCGCAACTGTCACGGACTCTCCCGCCTCCCAGGAGGCAATGGTCTTGTGCTCGGCCCCGTGATACTCAAAGATTCGCTGGATCTCTTTCAGCCGGGAGAAACTCCAGACCATCCCCAGAAAGAGCCCCATCCGCAACACCCCTTCCACCAGATGAAAGGCCGGCGTTGGACTCACCGGACGGAAGAGCGTCTGGATCCAGGCCCACAGCGCCCCCCATCCATCTCCCACCTCCGGAAAGGGCGGCAGCCCTGCCTCAAGCGTGAAGAGCAGGTTGGTCACCAGCAGCGGCAGGACGAAGAAGAGCAGCAGATTGAAGGCGAACGCGACGACGATCGATCCCGAGGTCGAACTGGCCTCGACTGGAGCGCTCTCCTCCCCGCGGGCCTTCTTCTCCTGCGCCTCTTCTTCCGCGACGGCCAAACTCGCCGAGAAGTTGAGTGCCCGGACCCCAATCGACATCGACTGTGCCAGGACAACGCTCCCCCGCACAATCGGCCATCGCAGCAGAGGGCGGCCTTCCCCTGGAGGCCGCAGGCGCTCGGCACGGGTCTCGATCGTACCATCCAGGCGACGCACCGCCACGGCATAGGCGTTCGGGGTCCGCATCATGACCCCCTCGATGACGGCCTGGCCTCCGACGATGATCTGCTTCTCGGCTGGCGCCACCGCGTCCCCCCCCCCACTACCCCGGTCAAAATGCCGGAGCGATACCGAAATAGAGAAGAGGGCCCGGGGCCCTCTTCTCTTCCTGGGAAAATGAGCTCGTGAGAGTGCTGGCTCTCCGGAAATCTTCCTTCCCGCTCCTGCTCAGCCCAACTCCGTCGATCCGCCATGCCGAGCCGCCCGCGACGGGCATTGGAAGACCCCGAAAGCCGGTGGGACAGCAGACCTGGGGCTTCTCCCTCTCGCCGGGGACGCTCCACCTGTCTGGGCAGACCTTCTCTCCCCCTGCTAGGCGGTCACAGCTTCGGTCTTCTTACCGTACTTGCGCTGGAAGCGCTCGACCCGTCCGGCCGTGTCGACCAGCTTCTGCTTGCCCGTGAAGAAGGGATGGCAGCTCGAACAGATTTCGACGTGGATCTCCTTCTTCGTCGAGCGGGTCACCCACTGGGCCCCACAGGCACAGACCACTTGACACGCGATGTAGTTAGGATGAATGTTCTCTTTCACTGTTGCTTCTCCTCTAGACAATTGCTGATTCGCAATTGCTGGTCCTTTTTCGGGTTGGCCCCGGATTGACTCCGGGGTGGCGGTCAGGGAGCGAAGAGACCGTTTGGAGAGCCGCCGTTCAACCGGAAATCCCACCTCTCTTACTTTCCCCTAAGCACAATTGCCAAAAGTACCCGATCCGCTCTTCCACTGTCAAGGATCGCCTGCCGCTGCCTCCCGATCCTGGCGCATCCGCGAGTCCATCTTCAGACGATCCGGCAAGGGGTCTCCTCACCAGATGAGGGTCAAAGCGCCATAGGCCAGCGCAGCAACCAGCGCCGCCATCGGAATCGTCAGGATCCAGGCCCAGAGGATGCGCCCCGCCACCGCCCATCGGACCGCCGAGAGGCGGTGGGCCGACCCCACGCCCATGATCGCTCCAGTGATGGTGTGGGTCGTCGAGACGGGAATGCCGAAGAAAGAGGCGAAGAGAATCGCCACTCCGCCCCCCGTCTCGGCGCAAAAGCCCCCGACCGGGCGGAGTCGCGTGATGCGGGTCCCCATCGTCTTGACGATCCGCCACCCGCCAGAGAGCGTCCCGAGCGCGATCGCTCCGTGCGCCGAGAGGATGACCCACGTTGGAATCTCCTCGCCCCCGGCGAGATACCCTCCCGTCACCAGGGCCGCCATCATGATGCCCATCGTCTTCTGCGCGTCATTCAACCCGTGGGAAAGGCTGTACAACGACGCCGAGAGCACCTGGAGGACACGGAAGAGCCGATCGACCCGTCCCGGCGCTACCCGCCGAAAGATCCACGCGACCGCGACCATCAACGTCGTCCCGAGCGCCATCCCGAGCAGCGGCGCGATGACGATGAAGGAGAGTGTCCCCGGCCACCCTTTCGGCCAGTTCGCCCAGAGCAGCACGCCAAACCCGGACTTGGCCACCGCCGCTCCAGCGTAGCCTCCGACCAGCGCGTGGGAAGAGCTCGTCGGAAGCCCGAGGTACCACGTCAGGATGTTCCAGAAGATCGCGCCGAGCAGCCCCGCGAGGATCACGGCAAAGTTGACCTGCGCGATGTCGATCAGCCCTTTGCCAATCGTCGAGGCAACATAGGTCGGAAATCCGAACGCCGCCACAAAGTTGAAGAAGGCGGCGAGCATGACCGCCTTCCCAGGGGTCAGAACGCGCGTCGAGACGACCGTCGCGATCGAATTGGCCGCGTCGTGAAACCCGTTCGTATAGTCAAAGATCAGGGCGACCAGAATGATCAGTCCCACGATCATCAGCGGAGCAGAGAGAGCGAGCATAAATTCCTCAAAATCGATCGCCTGCGGGGGCGCCGGCGAGACAGCGCGGGTCGGTTCCAGTTCATTCTGGATCCTCTACCCGTCATGAGTTCTTGAGGACGATCGCTTCGAGGACGTTGGCGACATCCTCGCAACGGTCGATCGTTCGCTCCAATTGTTCGTAGAGCTCCTTGTACTTGATGACGATCAGGGGATTCTGCTCCTCCGCGAAGAGGGAGTCGATCGCAGCGTGATGGAAATCGTCGCCTTCGCTCTCGAGCACGTGGATCTGGTGGCAGTTCTTCATCGTCTTCTGCCCGTCCTTTTCGAGGGAGCGCACCCCCTTCTCGATCTCGTGGGCGAGGCGTTGCAGGACGGCCGTCATCTCCTGCGCGAAGCGCGTCGGCCCCTCGATCCGGTAGAGCATCACCCGGACCGCCGTGTACTCGATCGAATCGACGATGTCGTCGAGTCCCCCGGCGAGGGCGTGGATGTCCTCGCGGTCGATGGGGGTGATGAAGGTCTGGTTGAGCTTCTTGATGATCTCGTGCGTCACTTCGTCGCACGACTTCTCGAGGGCGGTTATCTGCCGAACATACTTCTCGCGGTTCTCGAAGTCTCCGAAGAGACGCTCCAACAGGTCAGCCGCCTCGACAACCGCTGCGGCCTGCTGATCGAAGAGGGTGAAGTACTTCTCCTCCCGGGGCAATAAGCGAAACATACGTAGGTCTCTCTCTCTTTCTGAAGGGAATCCGATGAGGAAGCGCCGTCCGGATTACCCGGATGGGAGGGCGGTTGGAAGCAACTACCCGTCCCAGCATACTGCAGGACCTTCCCATTCACAATTTGCGGCCCGTGCCTCTTCCTGGGTCAAGGTCTGGCACGGTGATTGCATTCACTCTCGGCGGGTCGCGAGGCAGAAGCATTGAACGCGATCGACCGGAGTCAAAGATGCCGAAGAGGCTGGAAGCGAAAAGGAGTATCTCACCATGAACTGGGCAAGCTTGGGAAGTAAGATCTGGCGAGGAATGAAAGTGATGCCGATTATCGGGTACGTCTTCATTCTGGCGGAAGCCCCGCAGGTCATTCGCCGGAAAGGCGTCTGGTTGGGGATCTTGTCGATTGTGCTCGACATTCTGCCGATTGTCTGCCTGATCAAGGCAGCCGTCGAGATCTATCTTGGAGACCTCATTCCGGACCGGCTGCAGATCATCTCCAGCGAACCCCTGCCTCAATCTCTCTCCTAGTCCCCCGTCATCGAAGAGTGACGGTTGTCCCCTCCTGACGACAAACTCCCTTTCACCGCCTGAATGTCGCGCTGATCCGGGATCTCCTACGCGCCATTTTTTCCTGGTCTGAAGCCATTTTTACCTACCTCAGGGGAGAGAAGACCGACAATCAGTCGGGGATTCGATCTCAAAGCCTGGCCGCTACACCTGATCGAGAATCTCGCGCATCTTTCTGGCGGCGTCCTGCGGCTGAGCTACACCGGCGATCGCCTGCCCGACGATGACGCCGGCCAGAGGGAGGGGGCGCAGGTGGGCCAGCTCCGTGGGATCGATTCCACCGGCAAGGTAGACCGGGAGTTCGATCCGCGTGACGAGCTCTTCGATCTGTTGGACTCGCTCCTCGTGCGAGCGGCCACTCTTGAGGCCACGTCGGTTGAGGCAGAGCGAATGGACGCCGAGATCGAAGAGTTCGGCGGCGCGGCCGACGATATCGGCGATGCTGAGGCTGTCAGCCATGACCATGCCCTCGTAGCGCCGGGCGGTGTGAACGACTCGCTGAATGACGTCGTCCGAGGCGCAGCCAAGCACAGTGACGATGTTCGCGCCGGCGGCGAAGGCGAGCTCGGCGATAGGTTCGCCGGCGTCGATCACTTTGATATCGGCGACGATCGGGCGGCCGCGGAAGCGGCGGCGAAGCTCACGGATCGCGCGAATCCCTTCGCGGATCAAGAGAGGCGTCCCTGCCTCGATCACATCGACATACATGGCCGTCTTTCCCGCCACCTCCAGCCCGGTCGCCAGGTCCGGCATGTCCAACGCCAGTTGCAACTTCATGTGCGCTCGGTTCTTCTCTCGTTGAGGAGTGGGTTTTTCACAGTCCCTGTGGAAAACCCTGTGGATAATCTGTGAATTGTCGGCTTAAATCCAACTAAATTCACTACTTATAGCACTTTGCACACTATTTCGACAGTTGTATAAGCTCTTTGTCTTCAATAATTTAATCGGAAAATCTTTTCGATTCAACGCGGAGCGGGTCCAGGTTCAACGGTGCCAGACATTTCCACAGGGGCACGGCGATTAGAAGGGGGGATCGTCCCGCAGTTGATCCAGTCGTTCAAGGAAATCGCCCTTAATGAGGACCTGTCTAGGTTTGCTGCCGTCTTCGGGGCCGATGATCCCCTCGCGGAACATCATATCGATGATCGAGGCGGCACGGCCATAGCCGATGCGGAGGGTGCGCTGGAGAAGGGAGGTCGACGCCTTTCCGCTTTGGAGGACGACGCGGAGGGCATCGTCGTACTTTTCGTCGCGGACGAGGTCGCCCGCTTCGCCGCCTTCGGCCTCTTTCTCGCTGAGGACGACCTTGTCGTCATAGACGGGGTTGGCCTGGGAGCGGACGAAGTCGCAGATGCGAGTCACCTCTTTTTCGTCGACATAGGCGCCGTGGACACGGACGAGCCGGGCGGTGCCGGGGGGGAGGAAGAGCATGTCCCCCTGGCCGAGCAGCTGTTCGGCGCCGTTGGTGTCGATGATCGTTCGCGAGTCGACCTTCGAGGAGACGCGGAAGGAGATGCGGGAGGGGAAGTTGGCCTTGATCAGGCCGGTGATGACATCGACAGAGGGGCGCTGGGTGGCGAGCACGAGGTGGATGCCGACGGCGCGGGCCATCTGGGCAAGGCGGGTGATGCTCTCCTCGACGTCGCGCGCCGAGACCATCATCAGGTCGGCCAGCTCGTCGATGATGACGACGATGAAGGGGAGCGGTTCGGGAGAGGTCTCGTTCAACTCCGCTCCCGGGGTGCGCCGTTTCGCCTTTCCCGAGACGACCTCGGTGTTGTACTGCTCGATGTTGCGCACCCCAAAGGCCGCGAGGTGTTTGTATCGGTTCTCCATCTCGGAGACCGCCCAGCGGAGGGCGTTGCTGGCCCGTTTCGGGTCGGTGACGATCGGGGTCAGGAGGTGGGGAATGTCGGCATAGAGCCCCAGTTCGAGTCGTTTGGGGTCGACGAGGATCATCTTGACCTGTTCGGGTGTCGCCTTGTAGAGCAGGGAGACGAGGATGGTGTTGAGCATGACCGACTTGCCCGCGCCGGTCGCGCCGGCGATCAGCAGGTGGGGCATCCGTGCAAGGTCCGCGGCATAGTTGCTGCCGTCGATCGTCTTGCCGAGGGCGAAGGTCAGCTTGGAGCCGCTCTCCTGGAAGCGGGAGGACTCGATCACTTCGCGGAGGTGGATCATCTCGCGATGGCGATTCGGGACCTCGATTCCGACGGTCGACTTCCCAGGGATCCGGTCGATGCGGATCGACTCGGCCTTCAAGGCGAGGCAGAGGTCGTCGACGAGGCTGGTGACCCGGCTGTATTTGACGCCTGGATCGGGTTTGAACTCGAAGGTGGTGACGACCGGGCCCGGGCTGATGTGCATGACGCGCCCGGAGACATTGAACTCGAAGCACTTTTCGGCGAGTTGCCGGGCGCGCTCGACCAGTTCCGCCTCCTCCATCTCCGAGCGGGGCGGCGGGGGGGAGAGCATCTCGGTCGAGGGGAGCAGATAGCTCGACCGGGAGCGGGCGGCGGGCTTGACAGGGCGGGAGGCGGCCTGGGCCTGGCGGCTGACGCTCGGCGAGGCGCTCGCGTCCGGACGGCGAACCACCGTCCCCGCCATCATCTCCTCGACAGTTCGGGTAACAGTGGGCGGCGCTCCCTCCTCGTCCTCGTCGAGCGGGTCATCGGGCCCGTCGACCGACTCCCCAACGGGCCGCTTGATGGGTCGCTTTGCGCTGGAAGGCGCCTCCTGACGCACGGAGCGGGTGCCGGGCAGGGATTGGTCGGCCTCGGCCGCTCCGGCGGACGTGGCGGCCCGGCCACGAGCCACTTTGCGCCGTTCGGACTCGCCGGCGGCAGGGCCCCCCTCGATCTCTGTCTGGAAGGAGGGGTACTCCTTCTCCGGGAGGGAGCCTTTGGTCTGGGTCGTCAATGGGCGACCCCGCTGACCGTCCCGGCCCTCAGGCTCGGTCGAGCGTCGCTCCAAGGCCTCCGGGCGTGTGGACGCGGCGTTGGCTAGCCGATCCCGCCGCGACCAGAATCGCCCCCCGCTGGGGGAGAATTGGGCAAGCCGCTGTTCGAGCGGCGTGAAGTGGAGGACAGACCCGACGACGGTGACCGGGGTTCCAATGACCAGCCCGATCACGAAGATCGTCATGAGAACGAAGATCGTTCCGAGGGGCCCGAGAACCCCTTCCAGCCCGACGAGCGGGCCATAGACCAGCCAGCGGCCGAGGATGCCGCCGAGGTAGAAGGATTTGGGCGCTTCCCGGCCTCCCATGAAGGTGAGGATGCCCGTCATTGCGACAAACATCAGCAGCAGTCCGAGCAGATGGCCCTTGGTCAGTTGGGACTGGCTCTCCCGCCACTGGATCCAACCCGCGGCGAAGAGGGCGAGGGGCAGGAAGAGCGAGGTCAGACCGAAGAGCTGGTAGAGCAGATCGGAGAGATTGGCCCCAAACGGCCCCATCAGGTTGCGGATGCGCGTCTCGCTGCGCAGGGCGTTGATTGAGGGATCGGCCGAGCTGTAGCTGATCAGCGAGAGGAGCAGGACCATTCCCGCGGCGAAGAGCAGCAGGCTGGCAATCTCGTTCCACGGTCCGTCATTCCAGGGATCGGGCGCGCGCTCCGGCTCCGGCGAGGGAGCCCGCCGCTCATCGATTGCTGTCTTGCGTCTTCCCCTCTCATCCGCCATCGTCTCTGCCCTCTCTCCTCGTGCCCCTCCGGCAGGTGGTCATTGCTTCGAGCTGATTCCGGGGACGTCGACAGGAGTCCGTCCCCGGGTCGCGGTCGATTCGAGCGGGGCCGTCAGGCGGTCTGACGGCTCTTCTCGATCAGGTACTCCTTGATGAAGGCGTCGAGATCCCCGTCGAGGACCGCGTCGACGTCTCCGCGCTCATACTTGGTGCGGACGTCCTTGACCAGCCGGTAGGGGTGGAGGACGTAGTTCCGGATCTGGGAGCCGAAGGAGATGTCGCGCTTCGATTCGGCCAGTTTGTCCGATTCGGCCCGCACCTTGGCCATCTCCAGTTCGTAGAGGCGCGATTTGAGCACCTTCATCGCGACGTCGCGGTTCTGGTGTTGCGACCGCTGGTTTTGGCAGGTGACAACGATGCCGGTCGGGAGGTGGGTGATGCGGACGGCCGAATCGGTGGTGTTGATGTGCTGGCCGCCAGCCCCTGTCGAGCGGTAGGTGTCGACCCGCAGATCCTTCTCCTGAATCTCGACCTGAATATCTTCGTCGATCTCCGGCGTGACAAAGACCGAGGCGAAGCTGGTCTCCCGGCTCTGTCCGGAGTTGAAGGGGGACTGTCGGACGAGGCGATGGACGCCGACATCGCAGGCGAGAAGGCCGTAGGCGTAATCGCCTTCGACGCGGAAGGTGGCCGACTTGATGCCGGCCTCTTCGCCGGGTTGGTAGTCGATCAGTTCCGACTTGAGTCCACGCCGTTCGGTCCAGCGGAGGTACATGCGCAGGAGCATCCCGGCCCAGTCCTGGGCGTCCGTTCCTCCGGCTCCGGCGTTGATGGCGACGATGGCGTTGCGTGCGTCATTTTCGCCGCCGAGCAGCATCTGGGTCTCGCTCTCCTCGACGTGCTTCTGCAGCTGCTGCAGGCTCTCCTGCAGCTCGCGGGCCGAGGCGGCGTCCACCTCGGCGAAATCGAAGAGGACTTCGATGTCGTCGACGAGGCGGGCGTGCAGCTCAGCGGTCTGAATTGCTCGTTCCAGCCGTGCACGGTGCTGGAGCGTCTTCTGGGCGACCGCCTGGTCCTGCCAGAAGTCCGGCGCCGCGGCGATCTCTTCGACCCGGGTCAACTCCGCCTGCTTCGTTTCGACGTCAAAGAAACCTCCGCAATTCGGCTACCCGCGGTTTGAGGCTCTCGAACCGGTCCCGTA
>Ga0169931_10007651_pt1 | contig 15967 bp, 9 predicted proteins | sample Kivu_15m_20L_FD_129675 | JGI IMG/M metagenome (GOLD analysis project Ga0169931, IMG submission 129675) | Freshwater microbial communities from Lake Kivu, Western Province, Rwanda to study Microbial Dark Matter (Phase II) - Kivu_15m_20L... | ecosystem: Environmental > Aquatic > Freshwater > Lake ...
ATAATAGATCTTGATTATCCGTAGAATCTACTGTCTTAGTGATTTGTATTCTTTCTTATCGATATTGAATGCTTATAGTACTTATCGATCAAACTAGGTGACTGTTTTCTATTAACAATGTGGTTTATTTATTATATAGTAGTTATATTGATGAGTTTATTATGTCATAGGGGTTTGTTGAATAAGCAAAGTGAATTTAATTATATTGCTTTTGTTGAATAACTTTGTTATGTCTCGTAGGATCTATTCTTTCGAAAGATGGGACATCTATATTATCTATGTCTAACTCTACATATTGCAATAGAAGATTATCAAATTATCAATATAATATATAGTACGATCAATATAAAGCATGCTCATTATATGATTACATATTAAAATAGATTAAAATTACATAAGGATTATAAATTCACAATATATTTAAGAAATGATTATTAAAGGATTTTATATGGCAGATTTAAAAGATTGATAGATATATTAAAAATATGTAAGTATCAATTTATATCTCTGCTGACATCTTTTAAAAAACTATACATCATCACGCTATACAACAGTTTTATATTATTATTTTTAAACTTAGGATGCGTAGTAAATTTAACCCAATCATTTTTTATTACATTTTTTAAGGTTTAGTAACAGCTTAAAGTAGCAAGTCCTCTTTATCTTGCTATAATCTTAACGTCACGACTACTATCTTTAAATATTATATACTAATTATCATATAATTGTATGATTATTATTTATTTGAATACAACAATATATGATTATATATCATAGATTGACTATCATTAGTAATGCATGATTAAAACATGATAAATATGTTTGATTGGGTCCAGTTAACCTAATACAAACAGCATTATTACTCCTATCAAAAGATATCTATGCAATCAACTTAACCCCATTCGATAGCATACATGCATATACCATTATTTCATTATTACCATTTTCTTGTCGAGCTATCTAATACAGATTATTATTTTTCAATCTTTCAATAAAATCATTCAGTTATAACTAGTTCCTTAGGACTTATTGCTTATTTACATTAGAAGAATTGCTTGTTATTTATTTGTAGTCCTTGAATGTCATATTGAAATTGTGCTACATACCAACTGATAAACTACATGGCACTTTAAATATTATGAAATCATCATTAATCTTCAAACTACAATCAATAACATATGGATAATTATTTAATTATCCCTATGCGTTCTAATTATTAAGTTTCAATTTCAACTATCTTGACTATCCTTTATTAATAGATATGTTTGGAATTAAAGTAGGTCCATAATTCAATTTAAACGCGTTTGAATTTATTTTTAATGCTAAGTCCTATATATAATATTTATATATACATTGAACACATATATTTAGCTCATATTTGTTAGGATAAACTGCAAGTAAACATTTTAAGACTATCGTTGAAAGGCTGCTTTTATATTTAGACCGTTATATTTATTCTAGCGACTATATGTATCTTCATGCAGAACTTAAAAGAATGGAATTATTATGTTTTTATGAGCTATAGCTGGTTAGAAGAACAGAACTGATGAACCTTGGTTAGATTGACCTTGAATAATAGATGTCGAATAATAATTATCAGATATATTCTGTTATATACCGTAATTATCAGGGGACAATGATGTTTGATAAGATTTTTGTTGAGGCTCTGATAAATCTAGTAAAGAATTGCCAGATTGAGGTTGATGGACTGGATTAATTTGCTGCTTTACTTATTAATTCATGTTCAAAAGATCATTATTAGTTTATGCAGTTTGATTATGGGTACTAGTTTGATTTGTTTGAGGGTTATTTTAAATATTTATGAGATCAACTTGATTATTAGATATAATTTGTTATTATTTTGATATGAAATTGACCTGTTTTTATTAAAAAAACTAGACTTTTTCTTCTTGTTTATTCTTAGCAAGCAACTCTTCAACATCTTCTTCGACAGCCTCCTTCGCATTTATATTATCTTTTAATCTTTTGACAAAATCTTATGGTTTTTTCACATAAACACATGATAAATATCCTATATTTTATATTAATTTTTATAAAAATTATGTTTATAGTGTATAAGATTGATCTGATATTAGTGGCCGTGGACTAAGCACTATCTTTTTAGCCAACTGAGGATTTGTCGACAATAATCTCCAATATATAAACCCACGATCTCTTAAATCTGGATTTTAACACTATTTTGTAATGTACCCAAATAGATCTTTTAAAATTTATTGACCTTCTTGTGGTTTATGAAGATATAGTTTCATGAAGCTGACTAGAATCTGTTGCTGGACTACATCAGGCTAATCTTTAAAGTTCTAGACGAAATTAGCCATTAATTAATCAGCATTATCTATCATTTAAATATATTCCCCTATGATCCATACAATAGATGCTTTAGCTTATGGATCATCTAAGTTGTTCAAATTTTAACAAATGTCAGCTAGCAGTCCATCATATTTATTAGGATATTTTCTAAATATATCTCGTATGACTATCACAGCCTCTTGCACAACATAGCTTATCTTAGTCTTCAATATTTCCCAAAGGCATTGTACACATTTATCTGCCATTTTTTATAACTTTATAGCGCATTTGCCCATAGTATTCACAGTCTTCCTGACAAACTATATGTCTACTTAATGAATGTACTCTTTCAGTTCATGCAGAATCATTAAAATATTTTAATTGTTAGCTATTTTAGACAAAACTTATAATTTTTACAATTTGATATAGAGAGGATCATGATAATTAATAAAAAAGATTTTAAGTTCTTTTGGTAATAACAATGGTCTCTTTTGTAATACTAAATTTATAGTTTTTAATACTAAATAACTGATCTAACTTTAACGTGATATCATAGTTATCAAGGGTGCAGATATTTTATTATTATAAGTTCTAATAGTCTACGCATTTGATAAGAAATCCATATATTTTATTATAAGACGAATCGATGACAAAGCAACTGCTGAGTTAGTATGCGCCAATCGACTTGATACTCTTTACATTATATTCTACGCTTATTGAGGATCCTTTGGCAAATATCCAGTTAATGTATCTAATATGTATACCAAACCCCATTAGTTACAATCAGTCATCGTCCTTAGTAATTGCTGCACCAAATTCTAGTTCAATTTAACTAAAGGATTACCTTTGAGTTCACTGCATATAGTTAATGCTATCAATGCATTTGTAACCACTGAAGCATTACCATCACTTAATAAATCCTATAATTGTTTTAAAAGTCCCGATCCCTATATCAATTATGGTGCGATTTAATACAATTTAGGAACACATAGAGCGCCTGTTTTCCTTACATAGGGCTATTAATCACTCAGAGATGTTTGGACAGATTTATAAAATTATTATGTAACATCTTTGATCCTGATGCAACCCATGGTTCTTATAGCAAGCGCTCTTAAAAACGGATTATTTTTATCTAAAGCATCCTGAATATATAAATATTTTACTTTTCTGAAGGTATTGACGCCGAGTATGGCTAGATCTGGATGATACTTGGCATAGCTCATGACATAGAGATATATTAATTTTTTGAGTTGAAGGGAGGGCGTTGTGATGTTTTTGAGTACATCCATAAATAGAGATGATACATCTTTACCATTGGACATATACGATATGATTCCTCTGATAGCTTATTCTTTCATTTTAACATCGAGACTATTCAATTTATCTTTAAGGAGCGCTATTTAGGTCTTCTTCTACTATTTTTTATCACTCATAATTTAAATTAATTTATATAATTTCAATGTATAAATATCATTTATATCTTATCATTCATATTGACATATTATACTTACATTATACTTATATTATACTCCTCCCCCAAACTATTATCAAACTATCGTCAAACTACCATCAAACTATTATTATTATACATACTATAATAAATATCCTCATCATTATAAGTAATATATTGTCATATCTATATATGATATATGCTATTATGATATTATGCTTATTTTAACTTGATATTCTATACATATATTATATCTTCTATTATAGAATTTACCACAGTGCCTATAAATGCAATTAAAATTTTACAATAACAAACCATCAACCTCTTCTCACCTCCTCAAAAAATGTAACTCATAACCCAGCATCATCGAAACAGCTCATTCATCCTCCCACAGCATATAATATAACCACCACGAATAATATAGAAAATAAATAATAAAATGGATATTAAGCTTCAACAAAAAAGTAGGAAGAGACACACAGTACATCGCCATACACTACTTCAACCTACTATTAAAATAAAACATTACCTTACTATAATCAAATTATTAACAAATAGCAATATGCGTACTACTTATCGCTAGTAAAATGAACTAAATATACCCTCCAAAACTATCTCACCTTCTCTCCAAAACTAAAAAAAATATAAATAAATAATAAATAATCATACTTTAGTCAAAACTACTATAATACCTTAACTATAACATCGCTATTTAATCCACTATTTATTCATCAATACGATCAATGCTCAGCGATGAGCATATCAACAAACTAGAATAATGCTAAAAGTTATTAAGAATTATTATATCGTATAAATAAGTCTACTACTACGGATAGAACATACTAGCATATGCAGTCATATACTTGATTATACCAAAATACATCAAATAACTCAGACTAAGCGAGGGACATCAAGTAAAAACACTAGCTATCAAAATATACAACATATACTTTTAGACGAAGAAAGAATACTAAAAACAAAAATAGAATAAAGGGTATATAGTATGATTTTATATAATATTATCTATTTTAAATAAAGCATTGAATCATAATACATACATACAAATACATTTTATCATATATTTGAAACATTCTTTCATCAAATACACAAAAGTAATAACTTATTCTATACAAAAAAAAAATAATTATAAAATAAAGCTTTATTACATTATAATTCAATCATAATGTCTCAAGATTGTATTTGCTATGAGGATGAGGATAAATTTTATATATTCATCAGAAATTATATAAAAATTATAAGTAAAAATATATGAACAAAGTATAAAAAAGATCAAAAAGCTGTACTGTCTATTAAAAAATATATTAAGCTAAAAATTTCTTTGATTTCTATCGTTTATAATGCTTAAAATTTATTATAGTAAAATATTTATATTTTTATAATAAAAATGCTTAAAGATTTTTCAATACTTTCATGCATTGGAAAAGGCACATATGCTAAAGTGCTATTAGTCCGTCATCTCAAAGACAATCAGCTATACGCTCTTAAAGTATTAAAGAAAAAATATATACTATAAAAAAATCAATAAAAACATATAATGACATAAAAATAGATTTTAGCAGGGATTGAGCACCCTTTTCTAGTCAAAATGAAAATGAGTTTTCAAGATTAAAGAAAATTATATTTCTTATTAGAGTATTGCCCTGGAGGATAATTATTCAGTCTACTAGCAGCTAAAGATAAATTAACCTAAGATCAGTATTACTAATTATATATAGATCAAAGTTTTATTGTGCACAAATCATTTTAGCCTTGTAAAAATTACATTAAAATAAAGTCATCTATCGAGAGTAAACATCAAATAATCATAGTTTAAAACCAGAAAATATCATCATTGATAGTGTTGGATATATCAAACTTACAGACTTTGGACTCTCTAAAGTATTAACTAACTAATAAACTGCCACTTCAATATGCGGAACCCCAGAATATCTAGCCCCTGAAATCATCAAAAAATCAGGGCATACAATAGATGTAGACTGGTGGTGCTTAGGATGTCTTCTACATTAAATGCTCACAGGGTTCCCTCCATTTAGAAATTAAAACAGAATGTAACTTTTTGAAGCAATAGTATATAAAAATCCAGATTTATCAAAAGTAATTTCATTTATATATAAAGTTTTCACCTAAGCTTCAAGATCTTCTTAAAAGGCTCTTACAAAAGGATCCTTCAAAGCGCTTAGGGCATTCATCAACAAAATAATTGAAGTAGCATCCTTGGTTTTAAAAGTTAAGTTGGTAATCAGTGATGAAGAAAAAAATAAAGGCACCTTTTGTTCCTAAATTAAGCTCTGACATAGATATTACTAATTTTGATGTGTAGTTTACTAGTTGCTCTGTATAGTCTAAAGGTGATAAATAATCTGGATAATTCGATGATAAATTCAAAGATTTTTCTTACGAATGATTGTTTAAATTCTTTAGATGAAATATATAATATTAATATTATACTCATATACGATCATTTTACTTGTTATTTGACACAAATTACCTTGAATTATTGCCCAAAGCTAATCTTCTTATATGTCCATTATGAATTTATTAATCATCTAATAAAAATTGTCTTTCTCCTATCGAAAATATCAAATTTTCATCTGAATAACATATACTACTAATACAAGACTTATCAATATCACTATATTCAAATAAAATTTCATTATTTTTTATACTCCTTGCTTAAATTTGACCTTTTTAACCTCCTATGAATATAGTTTATCCATTTTAATGAATATCAAAACCTGTCCTTTGATTTCCATATAAAGGAAATTCATAATACGATACAAAAGTCTCTAACATTCTATTATCCCAAAGATAAATATAGTTATCTTTTCTAGCCCTCGTTATAAATTGATAAGGTTGATACTGTATCAATTTAATATGAGTAATTTGATCAATATGGGTCTTAATCAACATCAATATACCTTTAAAGAATAATTATCATTTTTTGATCTTAAATCAAGCATTGTTAATTATCCATTAAATTGTCCTGCAATTACAGTATTGTTATTCATAAGCTACAAAGATGAAATTTGCCTTTTGTTCATTTATTATACCCTATACTTGACTGTCATTTTATTAAGATCATATATAGACATGAATTTTAGACCTCCACCTACTATTGTATCTTGCTTTTTTATTATAAAAATACATATCTAGCCATTCTTATTGGAGTAAGATACTTTTCTGAATTTAATTTTTTATCAATAATAGACCACCATTCTAAATTTTATTGATTTTATAGATTGAATATGCGTACCTCATTATAATATATATTACTGGCATATTTTTATTACTTACAATAACTTTATCATTAGTGACGAAAAGAGCATCATATATATTAGTTTAAAAGTCGATATGTTGATAACTTTTATTACGAAGTTGATCACAAAAAGATTAACTTGATACATCGATTAGAATATCTATGAAATTAGTTTAATGAATAATGATCCATGAATGATTAGTCTTATTATAAATGATATTATTGACAAAATCTTATGTGTTATTAATCTCCTAACTTTCCTCTATTTTTGCCTTCATATAATTATATATTATGTCTATATCTTATAAAATAATTTGTATTAATATCAAGTAATTTTGCTATTAATAATATCAATAAATTATAATTTTGATATTTGACAATATCAAGATATTATAATTTTACCATTCATAACTTCATTCTATATAAGATTATATATACTAATATTTATTTATCGATATGATCATACCTAACAGGTATCAATAAATAATTTTAGTTATTACTATAATATTTACGCCAATAACTGCTCATGCTCCAGCCCTAGGCATCAAGCTCGTTTAAATCCTTAGGCAAAGGGTTTAAAATTGCTAATTATTATGTTTAAGGTGAAACAAATAATGAATTATATAATGTTTTTGATGTCATCTAACCAAATATCTTTCTTTTATATTGATTTTCAAATATTATCTAAGTCGCCTTGCCACCTTACAACAAATTTATCTATTTTACTATATTTTGATTATGCATAAACTTCCTGGTGGTCAAGAAGAGTACTATATATTATAGAGATTACTTGTTGCTAATGCTGCAACATACATATGCTTAGCTATTGGGTACGTATCTACATCTATATTTTATCTTTTATATACATTTTTGACTGTAGAGTAAATACAAAAAGTAGAATATCGATGAGATATAGATGAAATATGATTTAAATATACGATAATATGCATGTTTAGATCGATATATTAAATATCTTCCATCTATAAAATTTATCTTTCTCTTTATCTTATAACTTAAATTTCTATATTATTATCATATTCACTTCATGTCCTCGATATTACTATTTGCAAATCCAATCGTTTGAATCTTCTTTACAGATTTATTATTAGAAAAATAATTATATGAACCCATCAATAATTGATTCCTTTTTAAAAGACTAATCTTTTGCATCAAATGACAAACTATATAAATTATAATTATAATAATATCAACCAAAAACAATCAAAAAATCATATTTTTCTTATTTTTACTATAGTTCCTGGTGAAAATAAGCATTTTATTTGATTATGAGATGCTCTATCAGTATTTTGTATGATATTAGTACCAGATGCCATAGTTTTATGCTTTTTGCCCATATCCATATCGTCTTTATATTGATTTATCAATTTTTATTGATTTTTAATAATATTTTTAAGCGCTATAATATTCTGCTTTTTTCCGTTTATCTATGATTAATTGTTAATATCATCTATGTTACAATTTATCGATCTATTCTGTACATGTTTCATGATATCTTTTTGAGGTGAATCAATATACTGTGTTAAATTTTTACGTGAACATGATAAATCATGTTTTTTATTAGACTTTTGCTCTAATTTGCTATTTTAAATAACACTTTTGGTTCTATCTTTGTTTTAATCATATAAATTTGATCGATTATGGTCATATTTCATATCAATATCATGATTTGAATCTTAATTATATATACTTCTTTTTATTCGAATCTTATTTATTTGATCCTGTAAATACTTATTATTTTTATTTATTTTATGTAATTACTCCTGTAATTCAATTATCTTTAATTGTATATCATCTTTTTTTTATAATTATTTATGCTTTTTCTTGAATTATTTATTCAAATGAGATATTTTTTGTTTCAATTCATTATTTTATTGCTGAAGTTAAAAATTCCATATTTTTTAAGGCTCTATTAAACTATTTTGCTACTGGTTTTTATAATCATAAGGTTTTTTTGTATTTCTTATAAGAACTTTTTAAATTATTTAATCGACCGATATTTATTTAGGTGTTTTAAATAACGTCTTCATTCAAATTTTAAAATTATTATAATATGATTTCATGAAGAATCAAGGTCTTGTACTACCTACAAGTGGAGGAGCACCGTTTCCTTATAAATTTGTATTAACCCATTATAAAACTTGTTGTTATTATTCATTCTCAGAGTCAATTACTGAGTCTTATGATTATTATTACTCATTACTGCTTCCACCTTATGTACTTGATCCTTTCTTTAACTTTTTATCTCTTTTGTCACCATTATCTTCTTAATTATCATCAGGTTCATCTCCTTTACCAGTTTGATGAGCAGGATTACTTGAGATCACACTTTTTGAAGCTGGAAGTGATTTTTAATGTGGTTTTGTTGTTGATGCTGAACTTTTGCTTGATGATGTTTGGGAATTTGTTGATTATTTTTTACTGGAATCAGCATTTTGTATGATTTTTTCATGACTATTATTGATTCCACTTTTGATTTACATGTCCTGTTTGGTATTCATGAATGAATAAGCCCCAAATCCGATGAGAGCGATCAAACAAAGCATGATAAGGATATTTGGCAAAGTAAAGAAAGTTTTTTTGTTTGATCTTTCAAGGTAATTTTATCTGAATGATTGATTTCTTGTGAATCAATGGTATCATTGATATTAGGTGATGAGAGTTGATTTGATTGTTGTTCTACAAGCATTAAATAATTATAAGTGAAGAATATAACAAATAATAAATAAAATCGATGGTTATCAATAAGTTTATATAGTATAATAAAAAGATCAACACAATATAATACATATTATAGTAAAAAATATATGTTTTATATGATAATTGTTTGTTGATGATAAAAACATTGATGATCACATTAGCTAGCAACAAGATTTATCTTAAGGTACTTTATTATTCTTATTCTCTTTAGACTTTTGGTTTAATTTATTTACTTATTCTTGTAGATTTCTGTATCTTTATTATTCTTGCCTCAATTTTTGATTCAATGACTATAAAGCACTTGCATTTTATGATTATCTTATCTTTTTCAATCGACCTATCTACTTCTATTGATCATTTATATTATTTCTATATAATTATAATCAATACCTTAAAGAATCCATTTTTGTCTATATCTATTTTGCTTAATTAGATAAATTCATCTTTTTTTATTGTGATATTCCCTGTTGTTTCTTCAATTCTTTCTATAATAATACTATTTAGCTCTATCTCTATTGTATAATCTCTTTTATACTATTAGTATCGACTTGCTTCATCTTTACATTCATATCTTTTTAATTCTGCACCCTACTCTTCATTTAAGACAACTCTTATTATAACTTTTTTATCCTAGAAGACTATGACTATGATGAGCTCTGCGTCTTCTATAACCCTTTCAATTTCTTATCGATTATATTCTCAAAAGATTATAGTAATGTCTATGATTTATTATCGTCTAATTTAGAATTACAATATTGCTGAAGTAACTTTTAACAATTTTATGGTCTCAATTAAGAAAAAAGATGTTTAGCCAATTAAGTATTCTTTTTTATCGATTTTTGACGATTAATCTATTTTATTATTTTTTATTTATTAATTATTTTTTCTTATAATTTTTATTTATACTTTTAAAATGTATTGTCCCCTGACAAACTATTGAAGCCTTCAACTCTAAATAATATAACAAATACTTTTTATTGACAGATCGCTTTACTTTTGTTAGTTTTTTATATAAAGTATATTTATCTGAAGGCTATTAATCTGCAAATTGATTCTGTAATTATTATGAATATTTCTTTATATAATAATTATAAAAACCAACTGATAAAGTTTATATCACATCGTTCCATCTATTTTAATAAATATATACATTTTATTTGAATCTATTTTACCTGTCTTGTTAATACTCTTAGTCAATGGCTATAATATAATACCAGTTATTTTAGAACCTAGCACATTGCCCTGTATAGTCTTAGGCCTCGTTGATTTTATCTGCCAATTTAAGTTCAAAGCATCATTTACAAATGCTTAACTCAATAAATTCTAAGCGACGTCTCTTATATCCTTAGAACTTACACTAGAATTCCCAGGATAAGCCTACTTTATATAATAAAAGTACTATATTATGCGTTGTTATATCTGAAAATAATGAATAGCTTTAGACCTTACTCATAAATGCTTGATAATTAGTATTTTTTTAATTAGAATCACGTCTAAGTATTATAAGTTGAGGCAGGGATAAATCCTAATGATTTATAATAATCTGTAAATTATCTAATTTTGAGATAAATAGTTCTTATCCTCGTTTATCAACTGACCATAAATTTAATACTATTATACTCGATAAGAAATATGTCCATAAAAAACATTCATTTGATATTTCATCATGTACATCGAAATATATAATTTTTTATCCATTTTTACCTCTGACCTAATAAGAAGGCATGTTGATATGCGCTTTACCGTTTTTACTTAATAATCTACTAGGCAATTTTTATTATTTGCTTATAAGAAAATCAATAAGAAAACTTTTGCCGATTTGTTTGGTCCCCATGAAGCTTACTATACTTAGATTTGAATTGGGCTAATCCAAAGCTAAGTACTATTGAAATTATTAATTGAATTAAAGTTTGTTTGTTGATTTATTGGAGGTCAATATGTTGATAATATGATTGATTGATTTTTGGTTGAGAGTTCTATTAGTATATATTGGATTTTTAAGGATATTGTTAGTATTATTTATTGGTCTTAGTTGATATAAACTTTCATTTATAAGAGATTCGTCTTAATCATTATGATATTGTTATGTCATTTGAATTTATAATATATCATAAACAATAAAGATTAACAATCATGAATAAAATATAGAAAATAAATGATAATTATAACAAAATAATGGATGAATATATGAAATAGATCATATTGAGATTAATTTGTAGCTTTTTAATTAATATGCATAAAGTTGTAAGTCTTATCTTTGAATAAGCTACAAACATAGAAAAAAGTACATTAAACATCAATTTTGTTATTAAAATAGTCATTATAGTCATTTCTTTCATCAATCATAGAATCTATTAGTTATTTAAGTTATTTGTTACCTTTTTTCTTATATATTTATGATTATTTCATTAGAAATATATATGTTTTTTGATACTTATATTGTAGTAATTATAATAATATACTTATTGATTAGATGGATGAATAACCAAATATAAAATACTCAAGTAAAATATCATTATAATCAAAAAAATCAAATATATCTAGCTGTAGATCACTATAAAGACCTAGTTTTGGTTCTAGATAGCATTCCCTAAACAAAACTCATAGCCTTATATAGTAAAAATTATATGATATATAGAGTTATGAGCTTATAAAGCTCTAAAAAATCAGATTTCTATTAAAAAATATTAAATTAAATATAAACCATTAACTAAAAAGATAAAAAAGTATATGGAAGTGGATTCAATCCTTCAAAAAATGTATATAACTATAAAAATAATCCAAGACTATCATATTAATAGAATAAATAAATAGATCATATATGTTTATGCCAGCTAAAATGCAGAGGATAATCATGTCCTTGCTATAATATTGATTAATAATGTATCTAAAACTTATGCTGTAATTAATGCATAGAGACAAAAAACAAGATGAAGAAATAAAGAAAGAATATGTACTGTACATGTAAAAAGACTAAATGTAATAAAAAATATTGTTCATGTTATGCAGCTGGGATAAAATGCGGTATTTATTGTACATGTACATAGTGTATAAACTGTGATAATGACGTATAGTACAAAAACTAACATATTATTATCGTAGATTAGAATATAAAAAGATTATAAATGCCTTAGAAAATGGATTTCTAACCTGTTTAGTTTGATTTCTAAAATTTATGATAAAATAAACTAATCATAAAGACTATTTAATCATTAAATATTAATATCTATGATCATTATTTTATTTTAAAGCATTAGTATTCTATGAGTTATCTATTCTTCTTCTTAGTCTACTAAATTTTATTAAATTAGTGAATTATCCATATTTCTTTATCATTTATTCATGATTCTTGCATAATACTATTTTGATCTTTATATACTTATTCTATTATTCAAAACCTAACTAAAATTGATAAAATGCATCATTTATATTACGAAAGTATATTTAAAAGATAAAGATTTGATAATAATCATGATTAATTCAATACATAATTATTATGCTATTTAAATATTATTAGTATATTATATCTAAAAATAATTTTTATTTAACAATAAATTTAATTTAAGTTAGTTTAAAAAGGTAATGGTCAAAAGGACTAAAACTATGACCGCTACGCTAAAGGAAGCTAAAAAATTATTGAATAAAGGAAAAAAACAAAGAGCTTCAACTATTGATCAAACTATTGCAAGTGCACAAGCAGGATTCAAAAAACAAAAAAAAGCAACTAAAACAAAAACTATGGTCTAAACCCTTAAAGCTGCTTCAGCCCCACCAAAAACAAAAAAAGTTGCAAAAAGACCAGCAAAACAAGCAAAGAAAGCTAAGAAAACAAAAAAGGCCAAGAAATGATTTCTTCCAATTTATTTTAAATAATCATTTTTCTTAAATCAGCTTAATAGTGTTAATGAATACATTAGAACTTTGAATAAAATAATTTGAATACTTTATATATAATTGAATAAATAATTGACTAATCATTGTTGCTGACATTGTATTCCTTATCCTTGTTGCTCTTGCTCTTATTCTTCCTAATAATTACCAGCTTTACTATTAATTAATTCTTAACTGAACTATTCCAAAGGACATGCATACTATCCTTTCTTTAAAACTTATTCATTATTCTAAGTATACTTAAAGACTGAACGTAAACGCTGTTGTTAATCAGAATTGATCATTTTTTCTATAGGGAATATGACATTAAACTAAAAATGAAGATTACCATATGACTATGAATCTTTATAAAAAGGAAGTCCCAATCTTTTTATTGATTTTATCTATTTATTTGATAAAATTTATCCAGGAGCCGTCGCTATTGTATATTCAGTACCATTAAGATGAGTTATTTTCATTGTTATACCCGTTAAGGATTATAATAGTGTTATTGTCTTATGATAAAATAGATCAGCACCTCTTCGTTAATATGTCTCATGTTTTAACAAATTCAATCTAACATAGATATCTCCAGCTAAAACATTTGGATATTCATCACTTTAACCTTAAAAAATATAATCATGAGTATCAGGAACACCCTTTTATATTGTTACTTATATAGTCTTTTGATTTTATATAACCCTTTTACCAAGACAAATTTTACATCGATCTTATTAACTAAATATTTGGCCAGTTCCTGAACATTTTTAACAAACAACTTGACTTTGAGTATACATACCAGCACCTAATTGCACCAATTTTACTTGTATTCCAACTCCTTTACATATTTAACATGCCTTAGAATTATGCCCTCCTTTGCCCATACAATCTATACATGTTCTGAATCTTTTTACTGACACTTATTTAATACATCCTTTATATACTTCTTATAGAGTAACATCTAAGCTTATCAATTTTGGTTTTGCCTTCCTTGGTTTATTATCACTATGACCAAATCCACCAAAAAAGTCATGTTTATTGGGTGGACCACCATTTTTAACACCTTATTATCCATAATCATCATACAATTGCCTTTTTTCTGGATCTAATAGCGTATCATATGCTTACTTTAACCTTTTAAATTTGTTTGGATCACCACCTTTATCAGGATGCTATTTCAATGCTTTTTTTCTAAATGATTTTTTAATTTGTTCAGATGTTGCATTTTTTTATATTTCTAATAACTAATAAAACTATGTAGTATTTACTTTATCATCTGTTTTAACATCTTGCTGCTAATGCTAATGTTAGTCTTACCAATCATCATCTTAATCTCCTTGATTAAAAAACATATACTCAATCAACAAATACTTATATATAATATAATAAATTACATATAGATTAAACTTATATGCTATCAATGATCTAACTTATATCAAAAGTATCAAATAATAATTATATAATCAATTAATAATCATCTTTCTTTAGATAAATCTATAAATAAATTAAATTATATATGTTATGATGTTTTGATGTTCTTTATATTATTTTTAAATATAAATGAACAAAACCACATATTAATCCTCAAAACTATATTCCACAATAACCTACATCATATCTCAATAATAAATACTATAACCCTTACGTCAATAATTAAACCATCACCCCACTTTCAACCTCAAAGACATCTTCATACACATCACCAACCATCAAAATATCATAGACATCAAAAAATTCATTCAATTCTTCAATCTACATCAACAATAACCATCCGTCGTATCATTATTTCATTGGAATAACCATAACAGCAGTCTCAAGTAATACATAAATTATACAGTCTCACTTTTTCATAGTTTTCAGCATTGATAGTATCGAGATAAGATAAACTCCTTGCCAAAATGGTAATATAAAGATAATAGATGGGTGCCATACCCAATTACATTATATAAATAGTCAAAAAAATAATAACATAATAAATAAAAATACATAAACACTGCATAAACAATCCTATCAACTAATAATAACTCAATTTTCTACTATATGACATAAGTGATTAATAATAAAAGATAAACCCTTATAAATTATAATAATTGATTAATAATCATCATTAATCATAGCCTTATATAGATATAAATTTATTCATAAGATACCTTTAAGCTTCAGGCAATCTCTACATCTAAGACATAAAATCCTTATGGCACAAACATAAAAAATCATCAATATTATAATAATATATATATAAATCAACTACTAATCTCAAATCACACAAATCCTATCTTATAAATAAGACGTAAGTACGTACATAGTACTATGATTGCCTTAACAGACCATAAAATATATAA
>Ga0169931_10007652_pt1 | contig 15965 bp, 12 predicted proteins | sample Kivu_15m_20L_FD_129675 | JGI IMG/M metagenome (GOLD analysis project Ga0169931, IMG submission 129675) | Freshwater microbial communities from Lake Kivu, Western Province, Rwanda to study Microbial Dark Matter (Phase II) - Kivu_15m_20L... | ecosystem: Environmental > Aquatic > Freshwater > Lake...
ATTTCACCGCGGCAGCTGAGATGAGTGTGAACGGGGTGGTACACGTTAAGACGGTTACCCGTGGCCGTCAGGTTCAGTCGTACAACCCGTTCTTTCATTTCTTCCAGGATCAGGGAATGTCGCAACCGCGCATGGGGAGCGGGTCGGGTGTCATTGTATCGCCCGCAGGGCACATCATAACCAACAACCACGTGGTGGCGGGGGCCGATGAAGTGGAGGTGACCCTGAACGATAAGCGCAGCTTTGCCGCCAAGGTGGTTAGTACGGACCCGAATACCGATCTGGCCGTCCTGAAGATTGAAGGCTCCGAGCTTCCTTACATAGTTTATGGCAACTCTGACGATGTGCGAGTGGGCGAATGGGTATTGGCCGTGGGCAATCCGTTCAACCTCACGAGTACCGTAACAGCCGGTATCGTTAGCGCTAAGGGCCGTAACATCAACATCCTGCAAGAGGAGATGGCCATTGAGAGCTTCATTCAGACCGATGCTGCCGTGAATCCCGGAAACAGCGGTGGAGCTTTGGTAAACACGCGTGGCGAACTGATAGGTATCAATACCGCCATCGCTTCTAACACCGGGTCCTATGCGGGATATTCGTTCGCGGTGCCGGTCAATATTGCCCGCAAGGTGGTGGACGATCTTATTTCCTTCGGGGAAGTTCAGAGGGCCTTCATAGGGGTGAGCATACGCGATATCAACGGTAAATTCGCTGAGGAGCGTGGCCTTGCAACCACCGAGGGTGCCTTTATCAACGGCCTGACTGAAGGTGGGGCCGCAGAGAAGGCCGGACTTAAGGAGGGCGACATCATTACATCGATTAATGGGATAAGAGTGCGCAATGTGCCCGAACTGCAGGAGAAGATAGGAGCTCACCGCCCAGGCGATGTGGTGGCTGTGGAAGTTGTGCGCAGCGGGCAGACAAAGACCTATGAAGTTGAGTTACGCAACCGCGAGGGAGGCACCGATATGGTGGCTGCCAAGACTACCGATGTTGTCAGTCAATTAGGTGCGCAGCTCGCCCCAGTGAGCGAGCAGGAGCGTACCCGCCTGCGCCTCGGGGGCGGCATGAAAGTGACCAGCGTTGGGCAGGGCAAACTGCGTAGCGCAGGCATACGTGAAGGCTTCATAATCACGAGGATAGACCGCAAGAACGTCAATACTGCCGAGGATGTGCTGAGTGCCCTTGACAAGAAGCGCGGTGGGGTACTCATTGAGGGGGTATATCCGAACGGGATGACCGCCTATTACGGCTTCGGAATGTGAGCCGAGATCGACCGCTGACGCCCCTGCGAACCATGCGTTCGTTGGGGCGTTTTTCGTACCTATATTCTCACTACTTTTGCACGCTTAAAATTCCTATCACATTCAGCCCGGATGAGACAGCTAAAGATCACCAAATCCATCACCAACCGCGAGAGTGCCTCGCTTGACAAATACCTGCAGGAGATTGGCAAGGAGGAGCTTATCACGGCCGAGGAAGAAGTGAATCTGGCCCGAAGGATCAAGGAGGGCGACCAGTGGGCACTTGAGAAACTGACCAAGGCCAACCTGCGCTTCGTGGTGTCGGTGGCTAAGCAGTACCAGAATCAGGGCCTCAGTCTTCCGGATTTGATCAACGAGGGTAACCTTGGTCTGATCAAGGCTGCGCAGCGTTTTGACGAGACGCGTGGTTTCAAGTTCATCTCGTATGCTGTTTGGTGGATCCGTCAGAGCATCCTCCAGGCCTTGGCCGAGCAGAGCCGTATTGTGCGTCTGCCCCTCAATCAGGTAGGGTCGCTGAACAAGATCAATAAGGCATTCTCCAAGCTGGAGCAGGAGTACGAACGCGAACCGACCGCTGAGGAATTGGCCGCTGTGCTCGAGATTCCGGAGGAGAAGATTGCTGACACCATGCGTGTATCGGGTCGCCATGTGAGCATGGATGCCCCATTTGTTCAAGGTGAAGATAACTCTCTGGTCGATGTTCTTGTCAACCACGACTCGCCACGTGCCGACACCCAGCTCATCAACGAATCGCTCTCGAAAGAGATTGAGCGCTCGCTGAGCACCCTCACGGAGCGCGAACGCGATGTGGTGAAGCTCTTTTTCGGCATCGGTGTGAACCATGGCCTCACTCTCGAGGAGATCGGTGCCAAGTTCGACCTCACCCGCGAGCGAGTGCGTCAGATCAAGGAGAAGGCCGCTGTGCAGCTCATGGGCATTGTGGGCCAATTGTGGTTCGACCGCTCGGTTGAACTCATGATGTTCCACCTGCCGCTTTACGACCAGAGTGTGAGCGAGGTGCTGAGTCACCATGATTATGCCACGAACGTGAAGGGCAAACCCCTGACCGTGGCCGACACACTCCGTGTGGCTGAGCAGCTCGTGGGCTTGAAATTGGCTCCTGCCAAGATTGACCTTGGTAAATTGGCCTATGAATGGAAGGAGAGCGGTAAAGGACTGAAGGAATTCTTGGGCTCTGAACTTGCAGATTTCATCGGTGCAGATAAGATTAAACTTGAGCCGCGCGATGTGGTATTGTACGGTTTCGGCCGTATCGGTCGATTGGCTGCACGCGAGCTGATAGCCACCGCAGGCAAAGGCGAGCAATTGCGCCTCAAGGCCATCGTCACACGTGGCAATTCGGACGAGGAGATCAAGAAGCGTGCAGCCTTGTTACGTGTTGACTCGGTGCATGGCCCGTTCCCAGGTACCATTGTCGAGGATCTGGCAAACAAAGCGTTGGTGATCAATGGTATCACCGTGAAAATGATTCACGCGAACACCCCGGCCGAGGTGGATTACACCGCTCACGGAATAAACGATGCGTTGGTTATTGACAACACGGGTGCCTGGCGCGACCGCAACGGATTGGGCGAACATCTGAAGGCCAAAGGGGCCGCTATGGTATTGCTGACAGCTCCGGGTAAGGGCGACATCCCGAACATTGTTCACGGGGTGAATCACAAGAACTTCGACCCCAAGGGCGAGCGCATCTTCTCGGCTGCATCGTGCACCACCAATGCCATTGTCCCTGTTCTGAAAGTGATTGAGGATGCATACGGTATCGAGCACGGCCACATCGAGACCATCCACGCCTACACGAACGACCAGAACCTGCTCGACAACTACCACAAGAAGTATCGCAGGGGCCGTTCAGCGGTGTTGAACATGGTCATCACAGAGACCGGTGCCGGCAGTGCCGTTGCCAAAGTGATTCCTCACCTAAAGGGAAAGTTGACAAGTAACGCAGTGCGCGTGCCGACCCCCGATGGTTCTCTGGCAATTCTCAACCTGACTTTGAAAAAGAAGACCAGTGTTGATGATATCAATGCCACTGTTAAGCATGCGGCCCTTAATGGCGAACTCGTGGAACAGATTCAATACTCTGTTTCGAACGAGTTGGTCAGCTCGGACATCGTGGGCAACTTCTGCGCATCTATATACGATAGCCCTGCCACCATCGTGAGCGAGAGCGGCCAGAATGTGGTGCTTTACTGTTGGTACGACAACGAGTATGGCTACACCCGCCAGGTGCTGCGCCTGAGCAAGTACCTCGCAGAGGTGCGCAGGTTGCAGTACTATTGATACCTATCCGATCTTTGAAAAGCCCAGCCCTATTAAGGTTGGGCTTTTCTTTTGTCGCACTGACCCATTCCAGTCCGGATTCAGAGCCGAATCCGCGACAGGTTATCACAACCTATTGAGGAACGCCCTGAGCGGGTTGTCGTCCCCGTCCTCAATTTTCTTTATTCGGAGCTTGGTAATCAGGATCTCGAGGCGAGTCTCAACCATATTCCGCACCTCCCAGAGCGCCTCTTCATCTTTCTCTCTGCCTGCGAATTCCTTGGTACTGATTCGTTCACCGAAAGCGTAATAGTGCTTCTCTGGACGCGGAATCAGTGTCGGGCCTATGCCACGTACCAAAGGAGGAATACTGTCGCCTCCTTTCAGGTACCGGTCTAGAATTCCACGCTCTTTGAGCCATTCGCCCAGCGGTGATTTCATTAAATCATTCGCATCGAGGAGAATATCATACGAATCATCGGGCCCTACTTGTGCCACGGGTACAATATCGTAGCCCATCTCAATGGCCATGGACGCGAAACCGGTGCGTTTCTTCCATGTAAGTGAGTACTTCTCCCCTTTGCGCTTGCAGGTCTCACGGCCACCGCCCGGATAAACAACGATATGCTCTCCGGCCTTCATCATGGCCAGACAGTTCTCTCGCGTGCCACGCACAAATCCGCCCAATTGCTCGCCAATGTCCCTCCAGCCTGGCAGGTTGTAGTGCATGTTATCGACCAACGGGCGGGTGAATATGTCCTTTTCCAAGTAGATCTCAGCCACCCAGAGTGTACCATCGAGCAGGCCAATGGCCGAATGATTGGTGACATACAGTGCCGGTCGGTCGCGGTCAACATTATCCCAACCCGAATAAGTAGGGGAGAAAATGGCCTTGGGCACCGCAACAATGCTGCGCACAAGGTCCTTTAATGGTGGCGTATATCCGGGCACATAGTCGCCCATTCGGTGTGTCGTGGTCTCTTTGGCCGCCATGCCGCGAAGATACCTGCCCAGCCTTGGGTTCTGTTATTTTGCAATATGAATGCGATTGGCAAAGGCGGGCTGCGCCTTTTTCATACTTCGGGACTGATAGAGGCGGGGTGCGATGAGGCCGGACGTGGGTGTCTGGCCGGCCCGGTTGTGGCCGCTGCGGTCATCCTCGACCCGAAACGTCCGATCAAAGGGCTCAACGACTCCAAACAGCTGAGCGAGACCAGACGCGATGCACTCAGACCCCTCATTGAACGTAATGCGTTGGCTTGGGCCGTGGCCATGTGCAGCCCCGAGGAGATAGATCGTTTCAACATCCTCAAGTGCAGTTTCATGGCCATGCACCGAGCGCTCGACCTATTGGTAGTCAGGCCACAGCATATCGTAGTAGATGGGAATAGGTTCATTCCCTATGATGCGATCCCGCACCACTGCGCCATTGGTGGTGATGCGTTGTACGCACATGTGGCGGCTGCATCCATTCTGGCCAAGACCCATCGCGATGAACTGATGATGAAACTGCATGATGAGCATCCGGAATACGCTTGGGATCGCAATAAGGGCTACCCGACCCGACAGCATCGGGCCTCAATTGCAGCACTCGGCACAACTGTTCACCATCGCCTCAGTTTCACGCTGTTGCAGCCTGAACTCCCGTTTGGTACACAGGGCTAGGGCTGATCTACCTTTATCGCCTCTCACAGCGAACGGGCAGTGACCATCCGCAAGGCGCTTTTCATCGTAATCCCTCTGGTGTTTGTGCTGTCAGGTGCCGCCTATTGGTGGCTCATGATCAGGCCGTTGAGCACCGCAGATAGAGCACGGCCCGAGGCTGCTTTGCCATTGGAATCTTCGGTGGTGGCGTATTTCCCGGATATGGGCGCCACTCTTGCGAGGTACGGTGGCATGCCGTATTACCCGCTTTTAGAGGGCATCACGGCCGTCAATGGCATGTCAGCTGTGGCGCGCGGGCTCGATTCGCTGGCACGTGCCGACTCTGAGTTCTGGGAGATGCTCGATCACCGTTCGGTGTGGATGGCCTCGGTACCTCGTCCGGGCAATCTGGCCGCCAATTTCGTTGCAATGCCCATTGACCGCCTCACTCAAGATGAGATGGCCAATATGCTTCGGAAGCTGGTAGGCGAGAAGGCAGGAATTTCGACCCAGATATCAGGAGCCAACACGATATTCAAGATTGTTGGCGAGCGGCCCTACAAGAACGCTTTTTTCGCCTTGACCGATGGGCTCGTACTGGCCAGCAATGATGAGGCGGTTCTGCTTGGCTCATTACAGCAGCTCACCGATGGTGCTTCGCTCCTCACCGACCCTGACTTCGCTAAATGTGTGGCCGCTGCTGGTCAGCGGGTCGATGCAGTTGTTCTCCTGAACCACGACCGCATGGACGAGCACATGGGCGTGCACTTGAAGAAAAGCGTCCTTGCACTTCCTCCTTTCTCAGAAGAGCTCGCCACATGGTCGGTACTCGATGTTACCATGAACACCGATGGACTTGGCATGAACGGGTTCACATACACGGGTGACAGCCTGAACCGCTACACGGCCATATTCAGCAAGCAGCCACCACAGCCGATCACATTCCCTGCTGCAATGCCCAGCAGCACTGCGGGGTTCGTGATGTTCGGGGTCAACAGTATGTCGAGGTTCTATACCGACTACCGCACGCACTTGCAGCTCACCGAGGGCGTGGTGCGGCACGACTCTGCCATTGCACGTATAAACCGGCAGTACGAAGTCGATATCGAGATTGAACTCTTCTCTTGGGTCGAAGGGGAATTCGGGGTGTGCATCACCACTTCTGCTGGGGGCGACACTGTACCTGAAAGCTATGCCGTATTTAAGACCCGGAGCACAACTCAGGCCGATGAGGCCCTGAGTGGCCTTGTGCTCAAACTGGAGCAGCAACGTATCAGACAGGTCACCGATTCGGTTAGTGATATCACCATTCACCGGATAGGTATCGCTAACGTTTTGCCAGAACTACTTGGTGAGATATTCGAACAGTTCGATGAGACCTATTACATGATTCTTGGCGATCATGTCGTCATGGGCACATCGATGGAATCCATGAAGCGTTATGCCCGGCAGGTGTTGGCGCATCGTACTCTTGGCAACGATCCGGCATTCACCGGGCTTGTTGGCAAACTATCGAGTAATTTCAACATATTCCTTTACGCCAAGCCCGCAGCAACAAGGCCTATATGGGAGTCGTACCTGAACCATGCAGCCCTCACTTCGATGGGGGAACAGGAGGAGCTCATCAATGGCTTCTCGGCTGTGGCGGTGCAGCTCAGTTCATCGGCTAGCGGTCTGTACACATCGGGCCATGCCTTGTTCGGTGGACAGTCTGTAGGCAGCGACAATGTTTGGGAAGGCGCCACTGATAAGGAGGCGATAGCCGGCCCTTGGCCTGCAACGAACGAATTGACCGGAGAGCCCGAGTTGTTCGTGCAAGATGCGGCTAACACCCTCTACATGCTCGACCGTTTCGGACAGCCTGTTTGGAGCAAGGAGATTGACGCGCCTGTGTTGGGCGAGGTACATCAGTTCAAGGCCAAAGACGGCCAGATGCGAGTGGCTTTCTGCACCGAGGCCGCACTGTACCTCGCAGACCGTGTTGGCAAGGACCTTTCTGGATTCCCTGTCAGATTCGGTGCGCGAGCCTCGGCTCCTCTCACCGTAGTGGCCTACGATGGTGGCAAAGAGTATCGGCTGTTGGTTGGTTGTGCCGATGGCAAGGTGCTCAACTATGACCTGACCGGTAAACCCGTGCAAGGCTGGGCATTCCTCGGAGCCCGCAAAGCCATTGACCGCAGCGTTATCCATGTCGTGGCGGGCGGAAACGACCATCTCATCACCCATTCGGCCGATGGCACACTGCACATTCTCGACCGAAAAGGGAAATCGAGATTGAAGTCTGATATCCGAATGCCCCTGGCATCCGGGTCAGCTTTGAATGTTCTGAAGGCCAAGGGTGGTGCAAGGGTACTTGGTACTGATAGCTTAGGACAACTGATGGCTGTGGGCCTCGATGGCAAGATGACCGTGAGTAAGGCCGAGCGATTCTCCGATTCTCATCGTTCACTCAACATTGAGAATGATGGTGTGCAACTATGGGTGATGACCGACCTGAACACAGTGAAGGTGATGAACGGGAACGGAAAAGCCATGTGGGAGGTGCGCCTGGCACCCGAGGCACTTGCAGCATTCGCCACAACAGGACATGGACCCACTTACATCTGCACCCACGACCCTGAGAACAAGAAAGTGAAGCTACACGGTGCCGATGGTAAGGTGGCCCGCGAGTTCGGATATAGCCGAGGGTCGGTTGTCACCTTCAAAGACCCCGATGGAGGAATGGGAGTAGCCGCCATTGATAGCGATGGCCGATTGAGAGTCAGATATTTTGAGTGATAGTCTGAGGTGGCCATGACCAAGCACACAGAATGTACCGTTTGCGGGGGCACCCGCCTCAGACCCATGTCAGGGTACGAGCGGTTCCACCTGGGGCAATGCGCCCGATGTGGTTTCGTCTTCGCATTGGCCATTCCCACGCTCGAGGAACTCGAGAGGCACTATCAGGGCTATGGCCGCAACGATTACCTCTCGCCCCTCACCATTGCGGCCTACCACAAGGTGCTCGACTCTTTCGAACCTTATCGCAAGACCAACCGCCTCATTGATGTGGGATGCGGCATCGGTTATTTTCTGGAAGTGGCCAAAGAACGCGGATGGGAAGTACACGGCACTGAGTTCACCGATAAGGCCGTGGAGATCTGTACCGCCAAAGGCATATCCATGCGCAAAGGCCCGCTAGATCCAGCGAATTACCCCGAAGGATCGTTCGATGTGATCACTTCTTTCGAGGTGATTGAGCACATCAACAATCCACGGGAGGAACTATCCTATTTCAACACCCTGCTGCGGAAGGGCGGACTTGTCTACCTCACCACGCCAAATTTCAACTCGCTCGAGCGGCTCTACCTCAAGGACCGCTACAATGTGATAGCGTATCCGGAGCATCTGTCGTATTACACGCCATCAACCTTGACCCGAGTGTTCAAAGGGGCTGGGTTCAAGCGGAAGAGCGTACAGACCACCGGCATAAGCCTGTCGCGGTTCAAGTCGAGTCAGGGTAAGGCCACGGCCAAACTGATATCAGCAGAGTCTGATGATGAACGATTGCGCCAACAGATTTCATCCAACCCTATGTTGGGCATTGCCAAGGACGCGGTGAATGCCACGCTCACCCTGTTCGGGGTAGGCAACAGCCTCAAAGGCTGGTTTGTCAAAGCTTGATCAGTCCTCGACCCGGTTCACCGAATAGCCGGTGAGGGTGTGGGTGTCGGGGCCGCTGTAGCCGACTCCTGTGCGGCCGCTGTAATAGAGTCCGAAAATGATTCCGCGTAGCCCGAAATCGAGCTGACGGAAGGTACTGGACAAAGGGCCGCTGCTTTCGTGGCTCTCGGCCATCTGCCTGACCACCCATTGCAGCACAGGTTGTGGCATATAGGAAAGGATACTTAGCAGAAGGCTAAGGTCACCGATATCGGCTGCTGGGGCGTATTCCAGGGGAATGTCCACATGCTCCACACATCCAGTGGCTGAGAAGGATGGGAAATGACCATCGCCCGGGCACAGGATGTCGCCTATGCGTGTCATGCCGCGCACGGCCGCTGGGCTGAGGTATCTGGACCGGAAACTCATTCTCCCAGAAGTTGTGCGCTGAGCCTGTACGACAGGGTCATTGCGGTGAGCGATGGATTGATGCCCGGAGCACTGGGGTACAGGCTGGTATCGGCTATGTACAGGTTTTTGAGTCCATGCACGCGGTAGTCGGGTGCAACTACTGAGCGGGTGGCATCGACACCCATCTGGCAGCCGCCCATCAGATGCAGCCCGAAATAGAAGGCTGTCTCAACCACCTCTTTGGCGCCTTGGGCGTGCAGGATCTGGCGGATGGTATCAAGGCCGTCCACGCGCCTGCGGTTGTCCTGATCGGTGAGGGTCTTCTTGACCAGCAACTTGCCATTGTTGTCCAAACTCATCTCTCCACCCTCAGGCTCATCGCGCACAGCCACTTCGAGCGAGGTCATCTTGCGGTATTCCCGCATGATGCGGTGATGCTCCTTACCGTAGAGCTTGAATAAGAACGCGGTGCTCACTGGGCCTGCGAAAACGTTCTCCAACTTGAATCCGCGCTTGCGGAACCCGTGGTCGTTGCTCGCCACGGTCTGGAACGAACTCCTCCAAGCATCCATGATATCATCAAACACCCCGAACAACATGTACTGTGGGTGTTGGCAGAATCCTTTGCCCAAGGCAGGCATTTGTTTCTTGAAGCCGCTGGCCAACATCAGTTTGGTTGTGCCGAAACTGCCAGCGCACAGAATGACCTTGGCCCCGCGCACCTCCACTTTTTCGCCTTTGTGGTGCCCGAAGACCCGCACATGGTCGCTATGGTGCTCTATCCGACCCACCTCGAATTCACTACGCAATTCAAGCCCCTCAGTCAGAGCCGGCTGTATGCTGGTGACCAGCGAACTCTGCTTTGAATCGCGGTAGCATCCACCCAGACAGCCCACACAGTCGTTGCCACGCCCTAGGGCGCAGTCGTCCATGCCTCTGCGCAGGTACTTCCATTTGTAACCTAAACTGTCGCTCGCATCGCAGAACTTTTGTGCGTTGCTGTTGCGCTCTTCGCTGCCGAAGGTGTGCAGTTTCAGATTGGCCTCGGCTTTCTCGTACCATGGGGTGAGTGCATCCAAAGAGAAGAAATCGACCCCCGAGCGTTGTTTCCAGTCATCGAGGGCATCGGCATCGAATCTGTCCATCAATGCCTGGTTCACTATGGTGGTGCCACCCACACATCGGGCGCGGAGAAAAGCTGTTCGCGCCTCGGTGTCGAACTCGATGCCTCCACCCCAGAAGAGTTGGGCCGAATACTCCAGTTCGCTCTGAGGAAAGTTCTTCCTTGTGTAATGCTTGCCCGCCTCAATAAGCAGCACCTTGGCCCCGCTGGCATTCAGCCTGCGGCTCATGATACCACCGGCCGATCCGCTCCCAATGACGATGTAGTCGTACATGTTCAGGTGTGCGAAGTTATGCCAAATGCCATGGGAGGAAAGGGCTATTGGGCTCAGCGTTTTCTGCCCTTGCGTTCCGACCTTCGCACCCATGTCCTCTACCATTCATTTGCCCGAGACACAGGCCCGCGCGGAGCTGTACACCGCCCTGCTGCCGCAGGTGGCAGCGTTGATAGAGGGCGAGACCGATGCCACGGCCTCCATGGCCAATGTGGCCGCTGCCCTGAGGCAGGGTTTAGGTTTCTTCTGGGTCGGATTTTATAGGGTGATAGGGCAGGAGCTGGTACTCGGGCCGTTTCAAGGCGATGTGGCCTGTACGCGCATAGCCTTCGGCAAGGGTGTGTGTGGTGCTGCATGGCAGCAGGCCGAGGCCGTGGTTGTGCCCGATGTAGATGCATTCCCTGGCCACATAGCCTGCAGCAGCCTCAGCCGCAGCGAGGTGGTAGTACCTGTGATGCAGAATGGCCGCGTGGTGGCGGTGCTCGATGTAGATAGCACCCGTCTGGCCGACTTCACCGATGTCGATGCCCGATATCTGGCGCAGGTGTGCGCACTTTTGCCCCCGCTTTGATTCCCTACCGCATTCTCAGCATCGGCCTTTTGGCGCTGTGCACCGGCTGCGCACAGATCGTGTCGCCCACTGGTGGGCCCAAGGACGAGACTCCGCCTGTGGTGGTCAGCATGGATCCGCCAACCCTCAGTACGGAGTTCAGCGGCAAACGGGTCTCAATCACTTTTGACGAGTACGTGCAGCTACAGAGCGCCACCGAACAGGTCATGGTGTCGCCACCATTGGGCGTTCCGCCCGATCTGCGCCTTGACCGAAGGACCATTACCCTGAATCTGCCCGACTCACTCCGACCCAACACCACTTATACTGTCAACTTCGGTGAGGCCGTGCGCGACCTTAACGAGGGCAACATCATACAGAACCTCACCTACGTGTTCAGCACCGGTGCGGTGGTCGACTCGATGCAGATCACAGGGCGGCTAGTGAAGGCCGAGGATGGATCGGCAGTGGAGGCCGCTTGGGCCATGCTCTATGGGGCTGACGTGGATTCACTGCCGCGCACCGCCCTGCCCGATTATTTCGCCAAGACGGGAAAGGACGGCCGGTTCACCATCTCAAACATCCCCGACAGGCCATTCAAACTCTTTGCTCTGAAGGATGAGAACGCAAACTACCGTTTCGATGCGGTGAAGGAGCTGGTCGGGTTCCCGGATTCGCTCATCAGGCCCGTCTACGTGGCCCCGCCAGCGCCCAAGGATACCACGGCCGCTCTAGATTCGTTGGCCATCGACAGCATTGCTCAGCCTGATACTCTTGTTCTGGGTAAGGGGATGAAAGGCGCGAAACAGGCCGATGCCAAGCCGGGCCTCGTGGTGCGCATGTTCACCGAGGCCGACACCAACCAGTACCTCAAGAAGAGTTATTGCGAGCATTACGGCAAGGTGGTGCTGGCCTACAACCTGCCCGTGGGCCGTGTTCAGATCAGCCCCAAGGACCTCAGCTTCAAGCGCGAGTGGAAGATAGTGGAATACAGTGCCAAGCGCGATTCCATCACTGTTTGGACCACCGACCTGCCCGATGACACGGTCACATTCTTCATCATGCGCGATGGCCAGGGCCCCGACACCGCTATGGTGGCCATGAAACCCCGTACCGAAAAGGTGGACGTGGCCGGTCCGGCAGGTGGCAAGGGTGCACGGACCAAAATGCAGAAGGATTTCAAATTGGAGGGGTCAATCGATGCCGCTGTGCCGCCACGTCCTGCCGAGCGGTTGTCCATCCGTTTCAATCACCCGGTACGCGACCTTTCATTGAAGGGGGCTCTGCTTCTGCGCGACTCGCTGCCGGTGGCTTTCGACATGCAATTGACCGACACCGCTCTAAGCACATGGCATGTAGTACACGACTGGAAGTTGGGCTCCACATATAGCATCTGGTTCCCGCCCGGTGCGTTCAAAGATCTCTATGGGTTGATGAGCGACACACTCAAGGCCACATTCACCCTGCCGAAGGCCGATGAGCTTGGCCGAATCACATTCACACTGAAAGGCCCTTCTGACCGACCCTTGGTGGCCGAGGTACGCGACAAAGGCGGCCGCACCGTGGGCCGGTTGCCATTCACGGGCCAGGCTGTGCTTGATATGCCCATGTTGCCTGTAGGAACCTATAACCTGCGCGCCATAGACGATACCGATGGCAACGGCCGCTGGGATACCGGTAGCTACCGCCTTAACCGCCAACCCGAACGCATCGTGCTTTACGATAAAGGCATTGATGTGCGCGCCAACTGGGATCAGGAACTCGAGTGGGACATCGGCCCCGACCTCGGTAAGTGAAGTTGTAGACGCGGGGTTACATTTGCCCCTATCGCGCCCCGCGCATTGCCCCACACCACATCACCATGGCCCGTTTGGAGGTACTCAAGACATACAAGATTTACATAGGCGGCCAGTTCCCGCGCACCGAGAGCGGCCACTATTACCCCGTTACATTGGCCGATGGCACCGTGACCAACATATGCCTTTGTAGCCGCAAGGACGTGCGCGATGCCGTGGTGGCCGCCCGAAATGCCTTCAGTGGTTGGAGCGGCCGTAGCGCTTTCAACCGCAGCCAGATCCTGTATCGCGTGGCTGAGATGCTGGAGGGGCGCAGGGCGCAGTTCGTCAGTGAGTTGCAACAAGGCGGGGCAACGTCTGCCCAGGCCACCAAGGAGGTGGATGCAGCCATAGACCGTTGTGTGCATTTCGCTGGCTGGTGCGACAAGTACTCGCAGCTTTTCAGCAGCGTGAACCCGGTGGCATCATCGCACTTCAACTTCAGTGTGCACGAACCCACCGGAGTGGTCACCACAATAGCACCCGAGGCGCCCGCTCTGCTCGGACTTGTGAGCGTGATAATGCCCATCATTGCCGGAGGCAACAGTTGTGTGGTGCTCGCCTCTGAGAACCTGCCACATACGGCCGTGACATTCGCGGAGGTGCTCAACAGCAGCGATCTGCCAGGCGGTGTGGTCAATATCCTGACGGGCAAGGTGGCCGATCTGGCCGCACATCTGGCCTCGCACATGGATGTGAACGCCTGCATCAATGCACGTCAAGCATTGGCCCAATGGCCCAAGATGCAGGAACATGGAGCAGCCAACGTGAAGCGTATGGTTGATTGGAGCACCCGCGACTGGACTCGCCAAGGAGAGGACCCCTACCTGATCCTCGACACGCAGGAACTCAAGACCACCTGGCACCCTATTGAGCATATCGGGCCGGCCAAAGCGGGGTATTGAACGGGGTGGGCCGTATCCTACTTTCGCGGCCCCATGAACAATCCACTTATAAGCACAGCGATCCGTGCGGCATACGAGGCCGGCAAGGAGATTCTTGATGTTTACGCTCGTCCCATTGACGTTGAGCAGAAGGACGACAAGAGTCCTCTGACCGAAGCCGACCGCAGAGGCCACCTCCGTATAGTGGCTTTCCTCAACGACACCGGACTACCTGTGCTGAGCGAGGAAGGGAAGACGATCCCATACGCTGACCGTAAAGGCTGGGCAAGGTTCTGGATGGTGGATCCGCTCGATGGCACCAAGGAGTTCATCAAGCGCAATGGCGAATTCACGGTGAACATCGCCTTGATCGAGGACGGCCGCGCCACGCAAGGCGTCATCTATGTGCCGGTGATGGACATGATGTATGTCGGAATCATTGGCCAAGGAGCTTGGAAGGTAGAGGCGTTCTCGAAGTCGGCCGGGTCCGACCTCGCTACGCTTCTTGCCAATGCCAAGAGACTGCCCGAGGATAAAGGCCGCACAACGTTCAGCATGGTGGGCAGCCGTTCGCACATGAGCGATGAGACCATGGTCTACTTCGAACGGATGAAAGCCCAGCATGGCGATGTGGAGATGGTGAGCATGGGCAGCTCCTTGAAGATCTGTCTTGTGGCCGATGGAGCTGCCGATGCCTATCCGCGTTTCGCCCCAACCATGGAGTGGGACACCGCTGCCGGTCAGGCCATTGCCGAGGCGGCCGGTTGCACTGTGACGCACCCCGATGAGGAGACACCCGTCCGTTACAACAAGGAGGACCTTCTGAACCCTTGGTTCCTGGTCAAGCGCAGTGTCTGAGCGGGCACGAGGAGCAGCGATTGCCTTTCTTGTACTTCTTGCAGCACTTCTTCTTTTTACCCTTCAATTCCAATTGTGGGATGATGAAGGGCAACACGCTTTCCCACGTTTGGGTGGTCGGTGTCTGCTGCGGTGTTGACATGGTGCAAAAGTGAGGGCCGAGCATCTCGCGGTGCAATACCGCGATTAGGTCATTCGATGACCAAGATCATACCACCGTCACCTCCTGTTTCGGCCCTGTCATGATGTATGCGGCCACGGCATCGGTGAGGCGTAGGGCGCTGAGGCGGTAGGTGCGCATTTCGCCAGCGTGGTGCAGGACGGCTCCTACACCATCGGCAGCCCAAATATCCCCACGTATCACTATCCCGTCCCTGAATGGCAGGCCCGCCATGGCTGCGGCTTTGTACACCGCCTCTTTGGCGCACCATAAGGCGGTGGCGGCATCTAGGCCACCGCTCAGGGCCATGTGCTGCTCCTCTTCGTCAAGGTAGCGGTCCAGCATGGCCATGAGTTTGGGCCGCACGGTCTGCACATCAATTCCTGCCACCGTACGGCTCACCATTGCCGCCACATGGGTCTGGGTGTGAGAGATTGAAACATGCAATTGCGAACCGATGAGGAACGGCTTCCCATCGGGGTGAGCGGCCAGCTCGAACTTGCGGCCCAGCGCGGTGTGCAGTGCCAATCGGGCGGCCATGCGCTGCAGTGCTGTACGCGGATACACCAGCAGCGCATCGGTGGCCTCATCTCCGAACTGCCTGCGGAATGCAGCCTCGGGCTCGGGGTCAAGCGGACAGATATGCACGCGCTCCATCGGGGCCAAAGAAAGCGGATCTATGCCCCGATGCGCTGCGGCACCTGCTTCGTTGGGTTCGTCTGCTCAACAAGGATCAGAATCGCACAACGGGTCTCCCCGCCCTCTCAAGTCTCACTTAGGATTCCCGCATCTGGCGGGGTTTGTCTCGTCAATTCGGGGTTTTCAACCCCCTCCTGCCTTTCGCACATCCATATAGACAGTACGCGGCCCTCGTCCCTCGCCCCTTCCTATGATTGACCCATGCATAGCGGCTTTATTGCTTCGGAACGATTTGGATCGGATTTCAAGCTGCGTATCTGACATTGGTTGTCAAGAAGAATTTCTTGACCCTATCCGGATTGGCCTGTAGTGTCATGAGGTGTTGGTTTACGGCAGC
>Ga0169931_10007653_pt1 | contig 15962 bp, 9 predicted proteins | sample Kivu_15m_20L_FD_129675 | JGI IMG/M metagenome (GOLD analysis project Ga0169931, IMG submission 129675) | Freshwater microbial communities from Lake Kivu, Western Province, Rwanda to study Microbial Dark Matter (Phase II) - Kivu_15m_20L... | ecosystem: Environmental > Aquatic > Freshwater > Lake ...
GAACCTGAACCCGCAGATCGCCAAGGAGTTCGCGAAGGACACCGCGGGCGTGCTCGCGAAGGCGCAGACCGAGTGGAAGAAGCTCGCGGCGGCGCCGCGCGAAGGCAAGTTGCCGAGGCTCCTGAACGTCTCCGGTCCGGCGAACATCGCGGTCGGCGGCTATGACGTCGTGGCGTTCTTCACGGCGAAGAAGGCTACGGCGGGCGACCCGGCGATCGCGCTGCAGCACGCTGGCGCGACCTACTTCTTCTCGAGCGAAGCGAACAAGAAGACCTTCGAGAAGGCGCCTGAGAAGTACTTGCCGCAGTACGGCGGCTACTGCGCCGTCGGCATGGCCTTCGGTGCGCTGTTCCCTGTCGAAGTCGACACGTGGGTAGTCGAGGACGGCAAGCTGTACCTCAACAAGAGCGCGAGCGTCGCGCAGATGTTCGCGCAAGACCGCGCAGGTTGGCTCGCGAAGGCCGACGCGAAGTGGCGCGAGATGCAGGCGGCCGCGAAGGACGCGAAGTAGCGACTGGTGCTGCCCCAGGACTTCGGTCCGTTGGGTGCGCACCGTCGGTTGACGAAACAGCGCCAAGCTCGCATCCATCGCCCGCGTGCGGGTGATGGATGCGAGCCTGGCGACGTACCGTCAACCACCGCGTCGAAGGGACCGCGTGGCGCTCGCGATCGTGGAAAGCGCGCCTACTGCACGACGACGGAAACCGACGAAGTCAGGTTCGTCGTTCCGCCGCCCGCGGTGTCGCGGTACCAGACCTGGAAGCGCCACGTGTCGCCGATCTGCGCCGCTTGAGGTCCTTGCGGCGTGGGCATCGCGGTGAGGTCGATGCGATACGCGGCGCGGCCCTCGCTGCTGGAGGTGACCAGTGCGCTGCGACCGATCGGCGCAGCGAGGCACAACGTTCCTTGTCCGCCGGCGAACGGCGCGACGAAACCTGCGTTGCGCGAGATCGCGCAGAGCGTGGCCACGTTGGGCGGCAAGTTGGTCGCGAACGGAACGAGCGCGTTCGCGCTCAAACTCGCGCCGCCTGCGAGGCGCAGCACAGCGGGCGCACCCGTCGAGTTCGGCTGACCAGCGCAGCCCTGCGTACCGACGTCGCCGCGCGAGAGGCGTTGCACGGTAGTCGTCGCGGTCACAACTTCGCCGTACCGAAGCGGCACGAAGGTGCGAACGACGTTGGAGTCGGCTTGGCTCCAAACGACTTGACCGGCGTTGTTGTAGCGGTTCAGTCCGACGAAGGCGGGCTGTCCGAACCACGTGGGCAAGAAGTCCGTGACCCAGGCGTAGATCCCGCCTTGACCGTCGTCGGCTGCGGCGTGGAACTGCGCATCTCCGCCGAACGACTCGCCGAGGGACCAGAACGTGCTTGCACCTTGAGCCGTCGTGCGTCGAAGCTGCGCGCCGGCGCCCAAGCCCGAGCCCGAGAAGAACTTGGCGTCGGTGAACACCGATTGATTCGGGGTTGTACTCGCCCAGCGGAACTCGCCGAATTGTCCGAACAGATTGCTGCTTTGGACCGCGCCGCTAGAGGCCAAGGTGGCGGAGGATTGCCACGGGAAGGGATCCAGTGGGCCGAACAAGGAGCCAAAAACGCGAATGTCGCCGGGTGGTGTCACAGCGACCGCCTTGAGGCGCACCCAGCTCGAGCCGGCGTCGATACGCCGAACCCAAAGCTCCGCACCTTGCGCGTCATGGAGGGCCACGAAGCCGCCGAAGACTCCCGGCGGCGAGGTGGTGGGCGTTCCGTAGCCGCCGTCGGAACTTCCGACCACCGCGTAACCGCCGCTCGGATGAGCCGCGATCCCTTCGGCCTCGTCAACGCCAGAGCCGCCATAGGAAAGCGTGCCCACGAGCGAGCCGTTCGCCGTGAAGCGCGACACGGCGTAGTCCGCTCCGTCTTGCACCAACACGACCACATCGCCATTCGCCAGAACTGCGACGCCACGTGCTCCGCTGGCGACGAGTGGCAGCGGCGAGATCCACCGAACTGCGCCGACTGGGTCCAGCGCGCGCACCTCGCCGAGCGCCCCGGCCGTACTCGCGATGATCAGTCCGCCATCGGCGGTCGTGGCTAGCCGCGGCGTCGAACCTGCTAGCCCCGCAGGAACGCGCCACACTGGCCAAAGCTCGTTTTGCGCCAATGCCGCCGTGGCGGTCCACGCGAACAGCGCCGCTCCCAACACAGTGCGTCTGAGATTCATGCTCCTACCTCCCGATGGTGTTTCAGGATTCCGCCGGTTCGAACGTAGCCGGAGTCTCGCGAATCCGCCACACCGCTGCGGGCCGAGGCCGCGCATTCGGGGACGGGAAGTCGATCGCGCAGCGCCCACGCGAGCGCCGTCAAGCGCGACGAGCAGCGTTGACGCCTTCGGCCACGAGCTTGTCTCGCGTTGCGCTGCGCGTCGTGCGCTGTTTGGTTGTGCTCCAAACGGATTTGCGCAACACGTCGGACCTGGATGCTCTGGGAGCGCTATCCCGAGTGGGCGAGCGACAAGAAGCTGACTGCACCGTCAACCGCAATCGCCACACGCTGCAGCATTGAACCGCTGTAGGCGCCAGCGCGTTCGACGACTAGGGGGAGGACTCGATTTCCTGCCTATCCCCGCAGAGCGTGAGCATGCTGGCCCTCGTCGCCTTCCTTGCCGTGACAACCCAGTTCGGGCCCCCGACACTGCAGCCAACGACCTACACCTCGCCCTCGGGCGAATGGCGTTTGTCCGTCGACCCCAGTTCGATGCTCGGCGCCGGACCGGCGCAGGTCGCGGTCACACACAAGGGTGAGCGGGCGTGGGAGCGACGCGCAGATTTCACGTTCTGGAGCGCGCTCATCTCCGACAGTGGGTACGTCGCGGGCTACGGCTTCAGCACTGGGTGGTCGGACATGGCCGACGATGGCGACGTCGTCGTCGCGATCCACGGTCCCGACGGCAAGACGCTGCTGGAGGAGCGCGTCAAACGCACCTGGAGCAACTTCCTGCACTGCCCTCCGAACCCCAATCCTGATGGGCTGTTTCTGCACCCGCAGCTCGACCTGTTCGTGTTGCGAGTGGGGGATCCGGACATCAACGCCGCTGACGAACAATGGTGGACGTACCGTCTGTCGAGCGGCGAGAAGCTCGGCCTGGTGCACCCCAAGCACACACTCGCGTCGCCCGAGGTCCTGCGTTCGGCGATCGCCGTGCGCCCGATTCTCGGCACGCCGCTGACGCTCGCGCAGTGGTACCACTTCAACTGGCAAGCCAAGGGCGGCCGCGAACTCGGAACGCGCTTCGTGCTTGTCGGTGCGGACTGGAAGCCCGTGTGGACGCTCGAGTTGCCCAAGGACTATCGCGTAGCTGACGACGACGCAGAGACTCGACTCCTGCATGACATGTGGGAGCGGGGCGGCATCCTCGCGGCGGACGCGCCGCGACGCTTCGAGTTGCGCCACGTGGCCGAGAAGCTGCGCGTGACGTACGAGGTGACGGCGGATCCTGCTGTCGAGCTTGGCTGGACAGTCCGCGAAGTCGCACGCGCCCCGTACGTCGAAGCCGTGGCCGCGTCCGAGGCTGCGCCCGCGGAGCTGCCCGTGCTGGCGTTGCGCAAGGTTGCTTCCGTGCCGCTCCAGGTCGGGCCGCCAGTGCAGACTGGGCCGATCCGCGACATCGAAGCCTTCGACTTCGATGCGAAGGGCAATGTTCGCTTCGTGCGGAGCGAGCGGGAGAAGCTCGAGTTCACCGTCGTGCAACTCGACGCCGCTGGGGTGGCGACGCGTGAGACGCGGATCGCTCCCATCGCACCCGAATTCGAAGGCCATCGTCGCTGGGATCCTCTCGTCGGCGACGATTGGCTGTTCACGATCTCGCCCCTTGGCGAGAGCGTCACATCACGCGCCTGGCGCATCGATGGCGCGTCTGGCCGTTCCGTTGAGTTCGAAGATTTCAACGGACCGTCCGTGGATGCGGTGGCAGCCGCGCGCGACGGCGGTTTCGTCGTGCTTGGGACGTGGTGGTGGAAGTACACCATGTCGGAAGCATTGACCTGCTTCGACGCCTCCGGAGAGGTGCGCTGGACGCTGGACGAGTCCTCGGACACGGACGATCCGGCCAGCCTGTTCGCGAGCGAGGACGTGGCTGTTGCACCCGACGGGTCGATTCTCGTGCTCGACAACATCCGACACGTGGTCCAGTTCTTCAGAGCCGACGGAGTCTTTGAGCGCGCGATCGAGCTCGAGCAGGCATGGGGCGGAGACGACATGTATCCGACCGACGTGCTGGTCGAACCAGCCGGCACGCTGATCGTCCACGACTTCCACGACGTGCGCACTTGGCATCGTCTAGATCGCGGTGGCCGCGAGCTGGCCAGCTTCGTTCCACGGCGCGAGACGGGCAACACCGACGTCGGCGAGAGCAGCGACGTGCGTATCGACTCGAGCGGACGGATCTGGGGCACGGACGGGCAGGAGCTGTACGTGTTCAGCGCGGACGGCGTCGTCCAAACGCGGTTCGGCAGCGCGCCGGCGGCCCACTTCCTGTCGAAGGTCGAGGGTGTGTTGCTCGATGGCCGAGGCCGGATCGCGCTCGAGGACGCGCGCACCCACGCGCTGCACGTGTTCGCGGCGAGCGGCGCTCGCGAACTCGTGCTCGAACCAGGGCCGACGGACTTCGACCGCGGCGACAGCGTCGACGACCTCGTCGTAGCTCCCGACGGCCGCTTCTTCGTGCAGCCGAGCACCTACAAGGATCGTTACCTCGAGTTCGCGCCCGACGGCAAGCGCATCGGCTGGACCGAACTGGGTGGTGAACGCGTCGCGTTCACGGCCGGCACCGGCGAGCGCTGGGGAGCGTCGGGCTCGGAGTACGACGCCACCTTTGTGCGCAGGATTGGCGGCGACGGCGGCATGCTCAAGCAGATCGAGCGCCGGCCGGGGAACGATTTCTTGGTGGAAGTGCTGGCGATCGGCGCAGCGCCTGACGGCAGCGTCGCGGTGTTGGCGCGCGGGCCCGAGCTGTGCTTCTACTCGAGCACAGCCGAGCCGCAGCGAACGATCAACTTGGCCGCTGCGCCGCGGGGCTGGTGGAAGCACCTCGACCACGGTCGGCGTTGGGTCGTGGTCAGCTCGTACACGAACGAGGCGGTGCTCGTCTCGCTTGCCCAAGGCCGGGCTTTCCTTGTGCGCGTCAGCGACGGCGCGGAGGGCACGACGCACGCGTTCGGGCTCTCGCCCGACGAGTCGGAACTGTGGTGCGCCACGCTCACTCCGCCGGCGCTCCATCGCTTCGCGCTCCCTCAGTAGCGCGAAACGAGTTCAGGGCTTGGCGAGCGCCGCGCGCGCCGGCGCCGACGCCGACGGCGTGCGGAAGCGGTGGTGGTGCTGGATGCGCTTGACCAAGTACTCGCCGTCGTGCAGCGCGCCGAGCGCTTGGACGAGCGCCGAGATGCCGGCGCGCGTGGTGATGCAGGGGATGCCGCCCATGATTGCGGCCGAGCGGATCTGCTTGTCGTCGTGGCGCGTCTGCTTGCCCAGCGGAGTATTGAGCACCAACGTGATTTCGCGGTTCTTGATGCGGTCGACGATGTGCGGGCGCCCTTCGTGCACCTTGTTGACGCGCTCGGCCTTGATGCCGGCGTTTTTGAGCGCGTTGTACGTCCCGTCGGTCGCCAGCAGCTCGTAACCCATCTGCGCGAGCAGCCGCGCGTCCGAGATGATCGCGCGCTTGTCGGCGTTCTTGACCGACAAGAACACCCGGCCGCGGCGGGGGAGCTTCATGCCCGCGGCCTCGAAGGCCTTGGCGAAGGCGAAGCCGAGCTTGTCGTCGATGCCCATGACCTCGCCGGTCGAACGCATCTCGGGGCCCAGCAGCATGTCCGCGCCAGGGAACTTGTTGAACGGGAAGACCGGCGCCTTGACCGAGTAGTACGGCGGCACGATCTCTTCGGTGAAGCCCAGTTCCTTCAGCGTCATGCCGCACATCACCTTGGCGGCGAGCTTGGCGAGCGGCGCGCCGATGGCCTTGGAGACGAACGGCACAGTGCGCGAGGCGCGCGGATTGACCTCGAGCACGTAGACCTTCTCGCCCTTCACCGCGAACTGCACGTTCATCAAGCCGATGACGCGCAACTCGAGCGCCATGGCCTTGGTGATGCGCTGGATTTCGCTCAGCAGGTGCCGATCGAGCGTGTGCGGCGGCAGCACGCAGGTCGAATCGCCCGAGTGGATGCCGGCCTCTTCGATGTGCTCCATCACGCCGCCGATCACGACGGTGTTGCCGTCGCTGATGCAGTCGACGTCGACCTCGATCGCGTCCTCGAGGAACTTGTCCACGAGCACCGGCCGGTCGGGCGAAGCCTGCACTGCGTTTTGCATGTAGTGATCGAGCGAGTCGTCGTCGTAGACGATCTCCATCGCGCGGCCGCCGAGCACGTAGCTGGGCCGCACGAGCACCGGATAGCCTATGCGGCGCGCGATCGCGAAGGCCTCGCCGGCGTTGGTGGCGATGCCGTTCTCGGGCTGGTTGATGCCGAGCTTGACGAGCATCTCCGAGAACAACTTGCGGTCCTCGGCGCGGTCGATCGACTCGACGCTCGTGCCGATCAGCGGCGCGCCCGCGCGGTGCAGGCCGCTCGCGAGGTTGAGCGGCGTCTGTCCGCCGAACTGCACGATCACGCCCTTGGGCTTGGTCGCGCCGAGCACCGCCATCACGTCCTCGTGCGTGAGCGGCTCGAAGAACAGGTGGTTGCTCGTGTCGTAGTCGGTCGAAACCGTCTCCGGGTTCGAGTTGACCATGATCGCTTCGTAGCCGATCTCGCGCACCGCGAAGGCCGCGTGCACGCAGCAATAGTCGAACTCGATGCCCTGTCCGATGCGGTTGGGGCCGCCGCCGAGGATCGCGATCTTCTCGCCCTTGCTGGGGCGCACTTCGTTTTCGCTCTCCCAGGTCGAGTAGTAGTACGGCGTCGAAGCCTCGAACTCGGCCGCGCAGGTGTCGACCAGGCGGTAGGTCGGCGTGATGCCGAACTCCTCGCGCTGCGCGGCGACCGCTTCGGGCGTCGCGCCGACCGCGAGCGCGATCTGGCGGTCGCTGTAGCCGAACTGCTTGGCCTTCAGCAGCAGCTCTTTGGTGAGCAACGCGCCCGAGAGCTCGCGCTCGAAGTCGCACAGCTCGCGGATGTTCTCGAGGAACCACGGGTCGATGTGCGTCGCCTTGTGGATCTCGTCGGTGCTCCAACCCGCGCGGTACGCGGCGCGCAGCGCGGTGATGCGGCCCGCGTTCGGCGTGCGCAGCGTGCGCGTCAGCGCCTCGTGGTCCTGCGTCAGCGGGTCGGCCGGGTCGCGCGGGTCCAGGCCCAGGCCGGGCCGCCCTGTCTCGAGGCCACGCAGCGCCTTTTGCAGCGCTTCCTTGAAGGTGCGGCCGATCGCCATCGTCTCGCCGACCGACTTCATCTGCGTCGTCAGCGTCGTGTCGGCGCCCTTGAACTTCTCGAAGGCAAAACGCGGGATCTTGACCACGCAGTAGTCGATCGTCGGCTCGAAACAGGCCGGCGTCTTCTTGGTGATGTCGTTGAGCAGCTCGTCGAGCGTGTAACCCACCGCGAGCTTGGCCGCGAACTTCGCGATCGGGAAGCCGGTCGCCTTGGAGGCGAGCGCCGAGCTGCGCGACACGCGCGGGTTCATCTCGATCACGATCATGCGCCCGTCGTCGGGGTTGATCGCGAACTGCACGTTCGAGCCGCCGCACTCGATCCCGATCTCGCGCATGATGCGGATCGAGGCGTTGCGCATGTCCTGGTACTCGCGGTCGGTGAGCGTCTGCGTCGGCGCGACCGTGATCGAGTCGCCGGTGTGCACGCCCATCGGATCGAGGTTCTCGATGCTGCAGACGATGACGACGTTGTCCTTCACGTCGCGCATCACCTCCATCTCGTACTCCTTCCAACCGACGAGCGATTCCTCGACCAGGATCTCGCTGTTCATCGAGAGCGACAGGCCGCGCGCAGCGATCTCTTCGAACTCCTCGACGTTGTAGGCGATGCCGCCGCCCGAGCCGCCCATGGTGAACCCGGGCCGTATGACGCACGGCAGACCGATTTCGCCGAGCACGCGGCGCGCGTCCTCCATGTTGTGCGCCACGCCGCTGCGCGCGCACTTGAGGCCGCAGCGCACCATCGCGGCGCGGAACATGTCGCGGTCCTCGGCCTTGCGGATCACGTCCGCGCGCGCGCCGATCATCTCGATGCCCAGGCGGTCGAGCACGCCCTGGTCGAACAGCGCCAGGCCGGTGTTGAGGCCCGTCTGGCCGCCCATCGTCGGCAGGATCGCGCTGGGCCGTTCGGCCTCGAGGATCTTGGTCACCGCGCTGACCGTGATCGGCTCGATGTACGTCGCATCGGCCGTCTCCGGGTCGGTCATGATCGTCGCCGGGTTCGAGTTGACGAGGATGACTCGATAGCCCTCCTCCCGCAGCGCCTTGCAGGCCTGGGTTCCGGAGTAGTCGAACTCGCAGGCTTGGCCGATGACGATCGGCCCGCTTCCAATGATCAGGATCGACTCGAGGTCGTCGCGGCGCGGCATGTGGGGCTGGTGGGGAAAGGGCTGCGCGTCAGGGAACCAGCTCCGGCGCTTTTGTCAGGCAGCCCCGAAGCTGGCGGATTGAAGCAAAACCGCTCCGCGCTGTCGATTGCCGACGGGCCGTGTGAAGAGCGCCGCCGCCGCGCTTGCACTCGGAAAAGCGCTCTGCGCTACGGATTGGGGCGGGCGCTGGCCGATCAACGTGCTCAGTTGGGCCGCCACCACGCCTCGTTCGCCGCCGCCATGCCGATCCTCACCTTCCCGCTCGCCCTGGTTTTCTCCACTTGCTTCGTCGTCGGGTGCCTCGTCACGTGGGCGCTGCAGGAGCGCCGCCGCCGGCAGGAGCGAGACGAGCTCGAACGCCAGATGACGCGCGCGCTTCAGACGCGCTACGAGGTCTACGAGGGCCTCGAACAGACGGTCGTCAAGCTGGTGACGAAGTTCGACGCGATGGAGAACGAGTTCAAGCAGCGCCTGATACAGGCCGGCGCGCCGCAGCGGCCGATGGCGAGCGCGCTCGAGCAGCCCGAGCGTGGTTTGCGCGTGCGCAGCTCCAACCCGGAGCTGTGGGACATCGAGCGCGAGCACCATCGCGTGACGAGCGAGCAGCTCGCGGAAATCGCGCGCCGCAGCACGCGCATCACCGAGCTCATGGAGCAGGTCCAGGCCCTCGAGCCGGCGAATACCAAGCTCGAAAGCGAACTGACCGGCCTGCGCCACCGCTTCGAGAACGCGGTCGCGAACGCTGCGGAGTTCGAGCAGGCCTCCAATGCGAAGGTCGGTCGTCTCGAGGCGCGCATCGGCGAGCTCGAGCCGCTCGGATCGATGCTCGAGTTGGCGCAACGCGACCTCGAACGCGCCCGTGCGGAACACGCGGAGCTCGACAACGCGGCCCGCGAGCGTGCGGAGCAATACGAACAGCGCTTGCGCGAACTCGAGCCGCTGGTCGAGCGCGTGGCGCAGCTCGAAGGCGTCGTGCAACGCCGTGACGCCGAGCTCGGCGAGCAGCGCCAACGCGTGGCGGAGCTCGAGCCTTTCGCGGTGCGCAGCGCCGAGCTCGAAACGTTGATCAGCGAGCGCGACAGCGAGGTCGGCGACCAGAAGCTGCGCATTCTCGAGCTCGAAGGCGAGTTTGCGGGGACCAAGCTCGCGCTCGACAAGCAGCGCGCTCGCGCGCTCGAGCTCGAGAGCCGCGCCAAGGCCATGGAGCAGGAACTCGCCGGCGCCAACGCTCAAGCCGCGGCCGCGCGCGGAGCGCAGGAGAGCACGCGCGGCGAGCTCGAGACGCTCAAGAAGGACCTCTCGCTCGCCAACCAGCGCTGCGAGGTTTACACCGCCGACCTCGCCAAGGCGCGTGCGTCGCTCGACGAAGCGCGGGCGCAGGCCGTTGGCGCGAGCAAGCGTCTCGACGAGGTGCAGCTGCGCGTCGTCGAACTCGAGGGCGAGTTCGGCCGCGTGCAGGGCGAGCTCCAGGCTCAGCAGGCGCGCGCCGAGCAGTCGATCCGCGAGTTGCGCGAGCAACTTGGCGCGACGCAGGAGCGCGCGCAGTCGAGCGAGAAGCAGCTCGAGGAGCTGCGCGCCACGCACACCGCGCAGGTGGCGCAGTCGAACGGGCGCATCCAGACGCTCTCCAAGGAGCTGGAGCAGGCGCGCGGCGAGCTCACGCTGCACCGCGCCAAGCTCGCGGCGCACTCCAGCCAAGTCGTCGAGGCCTGGTCGGTGTTGAGCGAGCTCAAGCCGATGCTCGAGACGCTCGAGCAGAAGCTCAAGGAGTCGGACGAGCCGAACGCGGCGCTGCCGAACACGGCGGACTCCAACGCCTCGGCCAAGTCGAACTGATCGCGACGCGCTCGATCAGGAGCCCGGATTCGGGCTCGAGCGCATCCTCCGCGCGCGCCGGGCTCGAGCACGGCGCGCGCGGCCTTGTTTCGCGGCCGGAGCGCACACCGCCAGCACCAGCTCCTCCGCGGCCGCGACGCGCAGCTCGAGCTTGCCCGCGCGCACCGGCAGCACGAAGCGCGGCTCGGCGCGCACGGACTTCTTGTCGCTGCGCATGGCCGTCGCGAGCGCGCGCGGCGCGAGCGCGAGGCCGTACTCGCTGCGCAGCTCGTCGAGCGATGCGGGCAGTCCGAGCGCCGCAGCCAACGCTCGCACGCGCGCGGGGAGCGCGGCGTCCGCGAGCACGCCGGTGCGCGCCGCCAGCTCGAGCGCGAGCGCAAGTCCGGCGGCCACCGCGATTCCGTGCGGAACCGAGCCGTAGCCCGCGACGTGTTCGATGGCGTGCGCGAACGTGTGTCCGAGGTTGAGCGCGCGCCGCGGGCCGCGTTCGTGCGGATCGCGGGCCACGATGCGCGCCTTCAGCTCGACGCAGCGTGCGACGAGCTCGACCAGCGCCGCTTCGTCGCGCGCCACGAGCCGCGCCGCGTAGCGCTCGAGCTGGGCGAGGAAGCGCTCGCCGCCGAGGAGCGCGGATTTCAGCGCCTCGCCCAGGCCCGAGCGGAACTCCGCATCGGGCAAACTCGCGAGCCAGCGCGGATCGGCGTACACCGCGCTCGGCTGGCGGATGACACCGACCAGATTCTTGCCTTGTTCGAGGTTGATCGCGGTCTTGCCGCCGACCGAAGCGTCGACCATCGCGAGCAGCGTGGTGGGGCAGTACACCGCCTCGACGCCGCGCTGGTACAGCGCCGCCGCGAGGCCGCCGAGGTCGAGCGCGGCGCCGCCGCCGACCACGAACAAGCGCGTGGAGCGGTCGCACGCTTCGTCGGCGAGCGCGGCGAGCACGCTGGCCAGCGTGCTCCATTCCTTGGCCTCCTCGCCTGGTGCGAGCGCGATGGTCGTGGCGGCGTGGAGCTCCGCCACGCCGGCCGGCACGCCGCTGTCGCGCAGCACGACGTCCGTCGGCCGCAGCTCGCGCGCCGCGCGCTCGTGCGCGCCTACGCCGATGCAAACCTCGTAGGCCGGCTCGACGTCGACGCGGATGCGCTGCAGCTTCGCGCGCGTGCCGCGGGTGCGCTGCGTCATTGCGCCGTGGCGCGCGCGTGCTCGCGCCGCGCGCGGCGGCGGGCGACGAGTTCGCTCTGCAGCGTTTCCGAGCGCTTCTGGTCGCGGCGCATCAGCAGCCAGAACATCACCAGGACGACGAAGAACGTCGAACCCACCACGACCAGGATCGTGTTGAGCGTGGTGTCGGGCGGCGTGGTGTGCGGCGCCATCTCGGCCAGGATGAACAGCGGCGCGATCTGCGTCCCGCGACCTGCGGACTCGTAGGCGTGGATGCGCAGGAAGAAACCGCGGGCCGTCATCTCGCCGCTCTTGCGCAGGCCCGGATGGGGCAGAGGCGAGTCGAAGCGCACCACGCGGTGGATCGTGTTGAGCCACTCGTATCCGCCGAGCCAGCCCTCGGTGAGGTGCGTCACGCGCGCGGGATTTTCGCGCTTGGCTTGGCTCCAAATGTCCTGGATCACCACCGGCGGGATGCGCATCGGCATGCCGCGAAAGCGCGCGGGATCGGCCGCGAGCTGCTGCATGGTCGCGCCGTCGAGCAGCGGCGCCTTCGACCAGTCGATCGACTTGGGGTCGAGGTCGCGCGCGTAGGCGATCATCTTCCAGTACACCGCGGGCGTCGGGCGGAAGCCGCCCTCGATGCTGTCGTCCTCGACGTCGAGGAAGTCGTCGGGGCTCAGCTGCGTCACGCGGCCGAGCGCGGGGAACGAGCGCACCGCGCGCGGGCCGACCACGAGCGGACCTTCGATCCAGCCGACTTCGCGCACTTCCTGCGCCTGGTTCTTGAGGAAGAAGCCCTCGAGCATCACGAAGTCGCCGGCGCCGAGCTCGATCTCGCCGGCGGTCACGAAGGCGACGAAGCAGCTCGCGCCGTCTTCGAGCGTCATGCGGCCGCGGAAGTGGCCCGAAACGCCGGGTGCGGCCTCGAACTGGATCAGCTCCTCGATCACGCCGCGCGCGCGCACGATCTTGCCGCGCTGCTCGAGCGAGTTGGCGGCGAGTTGTTCGCACACGCTGCGGTCGAGCTCCACGCCCTGCATGGGCTCGAAGTGCTGCGTGCTGTACAGCCGCGCGTCAGCGAGCGCCGTGTCGAGCGCGTCGGTCTCCACCACCGAGCGTTCGGCTTGCGTGCTGTCCTTGGCCTGCTTGCGGTAGTCCTCGATGCGCAGCGCGGGCAACGCGATCTGCGAACGCAACTGCTCGACCTCTTCCTGCGCGCGCTGCTCGCTCGAATCGGCGCCGGAGCCGAACTTGATGTACGTTGCGCCGAAGCCTCCCAGGATCACGAGCAGGCCGAGCACGTACGCGAACATGCGCTTGCGCTCGCCGTCGTTGAACAGTCCGGACGGCGGCGGTTGGCTCGCGCCGCGCGAGGAGAAGGGCGAGGGGTTGACGTTCGGTTGTTTGAACATGCGCAGGAGCGGACTCAGCGGGTTGCGCCGGCCACGGGGTCTAGTCCCGGGGCGGCGCGCGGGTACCGAAGCTGTGCGGAACGCACGCCGGCGGCGAACACAAATGCACGGAAGAGCCGGTCGTTCGGCCCGCCCTCGGGCGAAAGTTCGGGGTGCCACTGCACGCCGAAGGCGAAGGGGTGCTCGGCGCGCTCGATCGCTTCGATCAGGCCCTCGGGGTCGCGGCCGGCGACGCGCCAGCGCGCTCCGACCGCGCGCACGGCCTGGTGGTGGCGCGAAACCACGTCCACGCGCTCGACTTCGAGCAGCGTGCGCGTGCGGCTGGACGCCTCGAGTTCGACCGGGTGGACCACTCCGCCCGAGTGCGGCGCGCAACCGGGGCGGTCCTCGGGCAGGTGCTGGTGCAGCGCGCCGCCCTCGACGAGCGCGAGCAACTGCATGCCGTAGCAGATGCCCAGGATCGGCAGGCCCGCCTCGAGCGCTGCGCGCGCGAGCTCGACGTCGAAGTCCTGCTTGGCCGTCGGAACCGGCTTGGCGGCCGGGTGCGTCGGCCCCAGGCCGAGCCGCTCGGTGTCGAAATCATCGCCGCCCGAGAGCAACAGGCCGTCCACACGCTCGAGCAGGCGGCGCACATCCGCCGGCCCGCCGACGGGCGCGATCACCAGCGGAATCCCGCCGGCCTTGAGCACCGCATCGGCGTAGCGGTTCTTGAGCGCGACGCCCGGGCTCTCCCCGGGCGTCATCTCACCATTGATCGCGATCAGCGGACGTCGGCCGTGCAACATGCCGCCGATTCTACGCCCGCCGCGCGCCCCCGCGGCCGCCGGGGCCGACCGCTCAGGCCGTACCCCAGTCCGTCACTGGGCCTTGGTGGTGCTGCACGAGAAGGTCGCGCGACCCGCGAGGGTCAAGGCCTCCTCGAAGGAGACGCTCTGGCCCTCGATTTCGCCGCTGGAGGTGCGTTTGTCGACCAGGCGGGCGTCGCCTTCGAGCTGGTAGCTCACCAGGCGGCCGCTCGCGAGTTCCCACACGAGCTCGCCGTCGAGTTTGAAGTCGACGTCGAGGCGCTGCACGGTCGTGAGGGGTTCGTCGCTCGTTTCGTTCTCGCGGAAGGTCTTCAGCTTGCACTCGAGCTTGATCACCGCGAGCTGCGCGCCGTCCTCCTCGCGCGTGCCCTCGAACGTCGCGCGGATCTCGCCCGCGAGGTTGTCGTTGAGCTGCTCGTCGTTGTCGTCGTCGTCTTGGCTCTCGTCGTCGGACTCGAAGTGCAGCTCGCCGCCGGGGTCGATCACGTGCCGGAAGGCCTTGGGCTCGATGCTCCACGAGTCGCCCTTCGCGAGCTTCGCGCTCGGCAGGAAGGTGCGCAGGTCGGTGTCCTCGAACAGTCCCTCGAGCAACTTCTCGTCGGCGCCCTCGCCGTCGAACTTCGCGCTGTGGCGCTGCTCTTCGGCGTCCCAGGTGAACACCACCGTCTGGCCCTCGAGCTCGCTCTCCTCTTCGGTCGTGTCCTCTTCGACCTCGCCCGCAGGGCCGGCCTTCTGAGTCCGCGTGCGCTCGAGCGTGTCGAAGCTGCGGGCCAGCACCTTGGGCTGATCCTCGCCGCCCTCGCGGTAGTGGTCGGTGTAGACCACGCGCGTTGCGCCGTCGATGTCGATCTGCAGGTCGCCCAACTCCTCGGCGGGCATGTCCTCGTCGTTCACCACGACGCGCATCTCCTCGAGTTTGAGCGACAGTCTGTCCTCGAAGGTCTTGGTGACCTTCTCGCCCACCGGGGTCTTGAAGCGCAGCTCCTCGCGTGCGAGCGGCGTGAGGGCGAGGGCGAGCGAAAGCGCGACGGACGAAAGGCGTTGCATGAGCAGGTGACTCCTGCGCGGAGCATACCCGCCCATGCACTTGCGCGGGTTTTCAGCGGATCACGCGGAAGATGAGCGGATAGCGCCAGCGTTCGCCGTCGCTCGCGCGCACGGCGCCGGTGATCAACATCACGATCTGCACCAGCGGCGCAAGCAGCAGCACCGGAATCCCGATCAAGCACAGCGAGAAGGGAATCGCGACGATCTGCCAGAACAGGATGTTGAGCTGCAGGTTGAGCGACTCCTTGCCGTGGAAGTCGATCTCCGGGTCGTCGCCGCGCTTCATCAGCCACAGGACGAGCGTCGCGATGAGGCCGGCGCAGAAGAACTTCACGCCGAAGTCGAGCAGGCCGACGAGGTGCGCGGCAACCGGCCAGGCACGCGAGCGGCCCGCGGGCGGCGGCAGCGGCGCTTCCGGCGGCAGGAAGGGGTTGGGCGGCGGCTCGTGCGGCGGCGGGCTCGCGGGCGGCGGAGTGGAGCGCGGAGCGTTCGAGGGCGGCGGGCTGGAAGGCGGCGGCGCGCCGGCGCCTGCGCGAGTCCAACCCGGCGGCGGCGCGTCGTACACGCGGCCGGCGCTCGAGGCGCCGCTCGTCGGCTGGGCCTCGACCTCGATCTTCTTCGGCGCTGCGGCCTCGGAAGGTTGCGCGGGCTGTTCGTGCGGGGGCGGCTGCGGGTTGGAGCTGTCGTTCGACATGGCGAGGTCGCCCTACAGGCTCGAGTCGCGGCGAGTTACTGCGCCGTGACCCGCTGCTTCTTCTCCGCTGCGTAGGTTCGAGGGTGCGCGAGGGAACGAGCCTTGCGGAACGAGATCAACCATGAGCGCCAACCAACGCAACTTCTTCCGCGGGGCTTTTCGCTGGCTGACCGTGGCGCTCGCCGCGGGCATCGGCGCGTATCTGGTCGTCAACGCACAACGGCGCGCGAATCCGAACGCGCACGAGTCCGCGCCGCCGCCGGAGGGTGCGGTGCAAACGAGTTCGACTCCGGGCAGTGCGCCGGGCCAGGCCGCCGCGGGCGAGCTCACGCCCGAACAGATCCTGCTGTTCTCGTCGAAGTCGGCGCCGATCGATCCGGCGCCGGGACAGGACGCTGCAGCGCCGACGTTCCTGCATTCCTCGAAGGATCCGCACCTCTCGGCCGAA
>Ga0169931_10007657_pt1 | contig 15958 bp, 22 predicted proteins | sample Kivu_15m_20L_FD_129675 | JGI IMG/M metagenome (GOLD analysis project Ga0169931, IMG submission 129675) | Freshwater microbial communities from Lake Kivu, Western Province, Rwanda to study Microbial Dark Matter (Phase II) - Kivu_15m_20L... | ecosystem: Environmental > Aquatic > Freshwater > Lake...
AAGAGAATTAAAAAAATTCCTTGAAGAAATTAGTGAAGGAAATCATAATTTTATTGAAATGTCAGAACAAGAAGCCACTGAAGAGAATTTATCTAATTTTTTGAATGTTGGAGAACAATTACAATGGCCAGAAACAGAAGAAAATCCAAATTTATGGCAACAATATCCACATATGGCAGGAAAGTTTGCAAGAGTTGCAACGACAATGAGAGATAGATTTTTAATAAATGCGGGACCTGGTGTTTATTTTGTTGGTGCGGGACATTTGAAAGACATTGTAGAAATGCCCGAAGGTAAAAAATTGGGATTAAAGTTGATAGGAGGGAGTAAAATATGAAAAATAACAAATGGAATAGAAAAGATGCTGAATTAGGTAAAGAAAAGTTACTTAAAGAACTTAAAGAAGAAAAATCAGGATGGACAAATATTTTCCGTTCTGAAGAAGATTTTGAAAATCTTGAAAAAGACCTAAATAGGTTAATTGATGAAGAAGAATTAAGGCAAGATAATAATTAATATTTATCAATATGAACTTACAAGAACAAACAAACAGAATTAAACAAATGATGGGACTTCTTGCTGAAGTAACTAATCCATACAAAGTAGAATGGTTGGAACCAACGCAAGAATACTTTACACAAGAGTTAAGTGAGTTATTGGGTAATCCTGGTAGGTTTACAGAAAAAGAGTTCTTCAACCCAAAGAATTACAACACCGTCTATGGTATTATGCCAAATACATTTAGAACAATAGCAGAGTTTGTTAAAGGCGATGATGTGGAAAATGAAAGTGAAATTAAAGATATATTATTAAATCAAAGTTTGACAGAAACAAAATAACAAGACATGGCGTACAGTGAAAAAGTTATAGACCATTATACAAATCCAAAAAATGTTGGAACCTTAGACAAGACAAAATTGAATGTTGGTACAGGTCTTGTTGGTGCACCTGAATGTGGAGATGTAATGAGACTTCAAATCGAAGTAAATGAAGGAATAATTACTGATGCAAAATTCAAAACATTTGGTTGTGGGTCGGCTATTGCTTCATCGTCATTAGCGACAGAATGGTTGAAAGGTAAATCATTAGAGGAGGCGACATCGATGGACAATATGGATATAGTTGAGGAATTAAATTTGCCTCCAGTAAAAATTCACTGCTCTGTTTTGGCGGAGGATGCGGTTAAAGCGGCTGTGAATGACTTTAGAAAAAAACAAGGTTTAGAAGAACTGATATTCGAAAATTCTCATATATGATTACAGTTTCAGAATCGGCCGCGAAAAAAGTAAAATCACTAATTGAAGAAAGTGGTTTTCGAACTCCTTATCTGAGAGTTGCTGTCAAAGGAGGAGGTTGTAGTGGGCTTTCTTATGACCTTTCATTTGATACTGAACAAAAGTCAAACGACACTCTTACCGAAGATAAAGATGTGAAAATTTTAGTTGATAAAAAATCATTACTTTATCTTTTTGGCACCGAATTAGAATTTTCTGACGGATTAAACGGAAAAGGTTTTGAATTTGTTAACCCAAATGCAAGTAGAACTTGTGGTTGTGGTGAAAGTTTTGCAGTATGAGAGACAAAAAAATAAGGAAATTAACTAAATATCCTGACCCGATTGTATGAGATGGTAAAATAAAAAACCCCTCTTTGTGGGGAGGGTATACACAAAAAAGAATGAAAACCATGTTCGGTAAACAATACCCCAACTGTGTAAAAATTAAAAAGAAATAATCATGGCAAAATCAAGAAAAGAACACCCAAAACCTAAAAGTAGAAAATCTGTTAAGAAGACCTCTCGTAGAATCGAAAAAAACAATGAGATGTTAAGAAAGATTTGGGAAGAAATGCGTAAATAAAAACTATTTATATACATGGGACAAAGAATTATTATATCAGAAGAGGAAAGAAGTAGAATAAAAGGTTTGTACGAACAATCCAGTGGTAAACCATTTAATTTATTTACATATAGCAATGCGATTAAAAATATGATTGAATCAATGATATCATTAATGGAAAACATTGAAAGGAGTAAATTGTGTGGAATTCTCGATGACCAACTAAAACCAACTTTTGGTTTGGTGGATGATTTGGTTGCAACAATGGCGAAGGATAATCGTATGAGTGAGGGTGAAGCCATCGAATATGTTTACAATACTTGGAAAGACCAAAAAGCGGGTGGTATGACAGTTTTAATGAGACTAATTGGTCGTAAAGTGAGTGTCCCGAAAGAAATGGTGGACAAATTATATGCGCACATAAGAACCAAAGAAAACGGAAAGTTATTAACATCAATTATTTCAGACATATTTGGAGAAGCTGGTATTAAACAGATACCAATGTGTTCTTAAACTATTTATATACATGAAACTAAAAACTTTAAACGAACAAGTAAGTAGAATTCACCGTATGATGGGGCTCAATGAATCCATCGATGACGTTACAGGTGAGACTACAGAATTTAACGGGGAAAAATACCCAAGTCATCACGGTAGTCCTTTTGATAGAGGTAGAGCTGATAGTTGGTATGGTCGTGGAACCAACCCCCATAAAAACCATCCCGAATATTCTGAAGATTTAACTCCTGAAGAAATTGACGCATATTATGCCGGATATTATTGGAACGAAAGACACGGTGGTCATAAAGATTATGGTGACGATGACGATAGAATAAGTGATGATGATTTGGGTGAATCAACAATACGTGAAAGTTTTTGGAATAGTGTTTTTGGTAAACCCGATGTAAAAGATGCTGCCAGTACTCAAATGAAATCTCAAGGTTATAGTCACATAGGTAGAGATGAAGAAAGAAAAGAAGAAAACTATCTTGTGTTTAATGGAGAAAAATTCTACCCAGAACAAATTGAATATGCTGACTACCAAGATTTGGGTGATTTACCAAGAGTAGAAGACGGTAAATTAATAATAGCAAACCCCGCTTGGAATATGTAACTTTTATAAAATTAAAAATATTTATAATAAAAACGACTATGTACAAAAATTTTAGAATTTCAGAAGATGAGAAAAAACAAATTCTCGAAATGCACAGAAAACAAGGTTATAAAAGAGCAATAAACGAAGATGAGGAATCGATGAACCCCGAAAGTATGGGTTCACAAGATACATCAGTTGCAAGTCCCGAAAGTGGAAATCAAGGTATAAAACCTGATATCCTTAAAGTTATTAAGTTATTGGCACAGCAATCTTTCCCAACAGTAAGAGAATTTCAAAGACATCCGTTTGAAAAATATACGAACGCGGAAGGTGTGACTTATTATGGTGAATTTAACCTAAAAAACACACCTGACCTGCAAAGAAATCAAAATGTAAAATATGAAAGTATTATAGATGCCAGTATACAGTTTACTATAAGACCAACCGGTATTAATGCTGGTATTTATGGTGAGGTTAGACTTAACACTTTTACATACACCAGTACAATATCTGCCAATGAAATTAATAAGTATAGTGCAACTGACCTTCATAGCCAAGTTACTGATGGTGCAAAAACACCAGGTGGGTTGATATCAGAATTAGGACAACAATATGGTGGTATACAAAATGGTGTAGGAAAACAAGAACTACTGCAAAGACTCAAAAATAAAGGTTTCAAAGAAAGATAACTTACAGTAAAAACATAAATAAAACCCCATCTAAAAAGGTGGGGTTTTTTATTTGTGTTTGATAAAAATCAAAGTTTATTGATATTTTTCTCAAAGTTTTGTGATATTTTAAAAATATTTCAAAAAAAATTTGGTTTATACAAAAAGATTGTTTTATCTTTGTACCCACATAGATGAAATATGGAGAATTACTTAAAATTGGCTAAGGGTAAGAAGAAAACCCTAAATAAATTAACAAAGGAAGAAATGGACCTTCCAATGAAGGACTTCATTCCTTGTATATATTACAATTGTTCACCAAATCTATACGGTGTAAGATTTGCCAAAAAAATCTTGAAGGAGTCTAAGGGATTCTTAACGGAAACGAATCAATCCATGGATAACGGAGATTTTATGTTTTTTGACGACACAACCAAAACGTACAAATATGGTGAAATCAAAATATCCTATAAAGGAATCAATGGTAAGTACAGAGTTACCAACATACGAGACCACCAACGATTAGATTATTTCATTTTGTGTTTCGTAGATACCGAAAATGATTTCAAACCAAAATATTATGTGGTACCAAAAGAACACGTAACTAATGGTACCTTTTTTAAATTAAGTGCCATGAATGGTACTTTTATTGCTAATATGAATAATGAGGTTGTACCAAAGTCGATGACTGTATCCGAAGACGATGTTGATTGGTACTTTAGTCAAAAAAATCTATTAAATGGAAATACATATTCAAAACTCAAATCTTTTATCACTAAATCCGTAAACAATGAATACACAAAAATCAAAAATTAAAAATCAAAGTAACATGTCACAAAAAACAAAACCCACCTTTTTCAGACAGGAAGTGTGGTCAACACAAAAATTCCTGTCTGTTGAAACATTCGAGAAAAATCGTGTTATCGAACCACGAATCAAAAAACTCACAAAACTTCTAAAACAAACCGACAACAATCGATTGTATGAAGTGGCAATTGGTATCGCAACCAAACCATTCAATAATGAATTGTCTCGGTACAAAAAGAATGACAAGTTTTGTCTTGATGGTAATGCACGTGCCGAAGTATGGCGTAGAAACCCATCACTAGCCCCTGAGTATGTTTGTGTTAAAATCTATGATATTGACACAAAAGAAAAGGCGGATGAAACTTACTACACATTTGACAATTCAAGTGCAGCAGAAAGTTCAAGTGATAAGTTGAGTGGTTTTCTTCGTGAAAGAAACTATAACGCAGTAAGTGAACCGATTCGTTATGGTAAGATGAATACCTTTTTGAAAAAGGCAACCCGTTACGTACACGACGATGATGGGTTATACTTATTAACAGCACCAATTGAAAAAATGTTGGACTATCATTGGGATGAATTAATTTTCCTCGACCAATACCAAGACATTTTTAGAAAAGGTGTTAAGAATTCTTGTAACATATACGCATCACTTTTGATGATTGGTAAAAAGTACGGTGTTACACATCCCCGTTTCAAAAAACTGTTGGATAACTACTGTAGTGAAATATCAGAAATCAATAATAAAACTGATATGGACGGTGTTACCTATGTCTTCAATACTCTTTATGGTAAGAACAAAGAGATTTGGGGTAACAACGCATACAGTGTGAATAAATTACCGTTGTTTGGTAAAATCCTATTTGCGTTTGATTCATTTATGAACAAACAAACAATCGTTAAAGGTTCCAAGATTATGAAAAAGGAACAACAGTTTATCGATTACTATAAAAACTATTATCACCCAATCGACTAATAATTTTTATATCATTAAATTTAAAACCCTCCAAATCGGAGGGTTTTTTATTTGTTCTTGGTGTAATGGTCGAATAAAACCATTCCCCATCCCATAACAATTATCCCTAAAACGATACACGGTAAAATCATAATACTAAGTTATTTATAATTTATGGAATACAAAAACAAAATCAAATTAGTTTTACAATATATTTTAGGTGGTATTGGGTTTGTAATTGTCTTACCCTTTGCGGTAGTTTATTTTATATTGACTATGTTTTGGCACATATTCGGTTCTTCGGTCATTGCATTTGTAATTCTAACATTGATGGGTGCAACCATGGAAGAATGTTTTCAATATTCTGCGGGTCTTGGGTTTTTAATCGGTATCTATCTGAAGTACCGAGAACTAAAAAATAAAAACGAATAGACTATTTTAAATCTTTATTCTTTTTACATTATCTAATTCATAGTCCCTGAGCGCGTATGTGGTTTCTATGGTATTATCTTCATGTAAAAGACGAACTATATAAACACCTAATTTACTGTCCTCTATTTGTATTTTTTTTCCCTTTATAAACCCCAACTCTAGTAATCTTAAAGACAAATGAGGAAAACATTTTTCACATGGTATGTTTTCGGGAATATCTATTATTCTATAAAGAGTTGACCCCATTATTTATAAATAGTTAATCTCGGGCGCCGGAACCGGGAAAATTTGATGGTCGTTTACCGGGTCAGAAATAATTGAACAAATGTAGTATTTATAATATAAAGAGTTTTAATGAAAAGAGTCATAAGAATCACGGAATCAGATTTGGTAAAGATTATAAAGAATGTGTTGAATGAGCAACCTTCTAGTGAGTTTCAGTATAAGATGGGTAGAGCTAAAGACGATAACTTTAAAGAACCAACCACATTTACTGAGATATATTTTAAAAAATCGGGAGGTAGTTACATGGTATATGCTAAGAAGCCCGGTTCTAATATGATTGGAGATACGGGTATAGTTTTACCCACTGAACAACAATTACTCGCTAAGTATGATGGTGGTACTGAGGGGTTTAAGAATGAAGGTGCGACTATTGATGGGAGTGATGTTGCAAAATCTATTATGACTAACTATAAATCCACTCAAGGTAACTTTATCGTTTACACAAAATCTGACGGTATACCTGCAATGGGTAAATTTGTATTGGGTTATAATCAACCAATTGACGTTTTAGTGGGTGAAGGATTAACCGAAAAACCACTTAAAACGGGTCAAGTTTTATCATTAAGTGATTATATAGTTGTTGACAAAAAGAAAGGATTTGGTCGAGCATTGACCATTCGAGAAATTGTCAATGCGGAAGTTGCTTAGTAGTACATCTGTACTGTAACTTTTTTTACCCCATCGTTGGTTGTGATTAAAAACACTTCAAACTTTGGGGTAACCAAACACATATTACCACGATATTCTTCAATCAAGGAAGTTACCAAATGTGGTTTTTTATACCTATCGTCCTGAAATTCTTTATCCCCCTTCACAACCACTTTTACACTATATAAAGAATCTTTTTGTTTAAAAGACGGTAAACCTTTTGATTCGATATTATAATCAACCCCTTTCATTGAATCCAATGGAGTATTAATCATTTGTGAACAACCTAACAACAAATCCCTGTACTGCGGATAGTTATCGTACGCCTCTTTTGGACTCATCGGACCCCAACCATTACTCTGCCCAAAAACCGCTGAGTTAGTGAGGATTACCACGAATAACAAGATTACTTTTTTCATAACTTATTTTTTTATGTTGATTCAAAGATAAAACAAGTTTTCGAATATTCCAAATTTTTTTTGAATATTTTTATTTTTTTCACAAATTATTGATTTTGGTTGGTTTATATTTTGGATTAATTAAGTGTTTTTTATTAAACCCTGTAATATTTATATAAATCAACTGTTACTATGACAAAAATTATAAGACTTAAGGAATCTGATTTGGTGAATATTGTTAAGAACGTTTTGTCCGAACAAACAAAACCCGCGCCAACAACAAATACAGGTCCTTTTAAAACACCAAATGGTGGTACCGCTAAAATAAATAACAAATATGCTGCAGGATATTACTCTGTTGTACACACAGACAAACGGGGAAATACCTATGACAACACAACACAATTTAAACCAATATTAACACAAGCGTCACAATTTTTAACCACTAACAAAGGGACTTACATCCCAAAGGTTATAATAAGGGCCGGTGAATCGATTATACCTAATGCCGATGTTGAGGGTAGTGGTGCGATTTTAAAAAGAGGTCAATTATCCGATAAAAGAAAAGAGAAAATAACCACATATGTTCAAGAACAAATGGGTCCACTTGTTCAAAGTGGTGCAATAAATAAATTACCCCAAATTGTTTATTATTTTGAGGATGCTAAGACCATCGAACAACCATCAGGAGGTTGGTCAGATTATAGAAAATGGAGACTGTCTACACCCGAACAACAAGCGACTAACCCAAAAAATGCTGAATATACTAAACTCAAAGCGGGATACGATGCGGACCAAAAAACACAGATAGAATTTAGTATTATACCTGATTTAGGACCTAATCAATGTTCATTTAACGTAAGAATAGGTGTACACTATGATGATGTTAGTCTTGGTCACAAATGTAACTTCGCTAAATATGAAATTACCGCAAACGGCGTGGTATTGACCACTGTTAACGCCACTGCGGGAGCCGGTAAACCATATGCTGATATGAATAATGGTGGTGGTAATGAAGATTCGCAGGGTAACAAAAGTTTTGGTGGTGCTAGAATGAACTACTTCAAATTAAACAATAAAAAATTAGTTGATGATATTTTAGCAAAATCAACTGACGGTGAAACTATAGTACTAAAAGCCAGATGTTTAAGTCCAGGTTATAATCGCGGACCTGGTTGTCACAAAGATGCACCACACGTAACGGTACACGATACAGACGGTAACTTAACAATTGACACATATCCAAAAATTGATGATGGTGAATTAATCACAATGGATAAGTGTGGTAGAAAACTAATTAGTGGTGGTGGTGCTAAAACAAAGAGTGCCGATGCCGCGAAATCAGGTGAAAACACGGGTGAAAAATCAATAACAACAACACCAAAGTTGACAGGTAAAAAAATGAATTTCACGGCACCAACAGTGGGTACATTAACCGCACAACAAGCAATTCAAAACCAAGTTTCCGCTGGTAATGTACAAAAACAAGTAAACGGCACTTATTTAGTGATGAAAAATTTTACTTACAACAATGTACAGTACAACGCGGGGGATGTTATTGTAAAAGTAATATAAATAAAAAAGGGGTTAAAAACCCCTTTTTTTATGTTGATAGTTTTGGTTTTTTAATCTCTGAACATTACAGAGTAGTTAACAAAAGTTCCAAATTTAATATTGTCAATTGAGACGGTGTGGGAGAATCCCTGTTTTTCGGATACCCATTTTTCATTTTCCCAAATACGAATCTCATATTGTTGATTATCACTCTTGTTGGTTGCATACATAACATTGATACTTGCAACTTCTTTGGGTGGTGTAACGACACTGTCAATTACATAGGTAGTTCTAACACCATCTTCATAAAGAACAACAGAGTCTTGGTTGTAGATATTCAAACCCGAAGGGATATCAAGAGTATCTGTCTTTTTGTTAGAGTACTCTTTGAAGATGTAATGACCAACTTTTACGTCTTGACCATAAGACAAAGTGGTACACAGTACGATTCCGAGGATTAATGATAACTTTCTCATGACTTTTAAATTTAATTTGTTGATTCAAAGTTATGGCGGAGTTTAGAATATTCCAAATTTTTTTTCAAATATTTTTAAATTTTTTTTAAAATATTTTTTAACTTACTGAAAAACAGTGAGTTATGGTTTAAAATATTTTACCAAAAAAGTTGAATACATATCATGACCACCGCTAAAATCAATGTTATGACCGTCTTCAAGGTCATTACTTCAGAGAATAACCACATAGACATAAAGGTAAAAACAATCATACCCGAAGCAAACCCTATTAATCTGGCTGGCCATAACTGAAATCCAAAATATGTCACAATAAGCCGAACTGATTCCAAAGTCAAAAATATTGATGGTACACCAAAAACGAGAACAGTAAGAATTTTATTGTCGGCCATGCACTTATATTTAAGTGGTCCTTGATATTGTATAAATGTCAACATATGGGCACATATACCGTAAAATAGTCCTAAAATTAATTTCATATCAAAAAGATACGAATAATATCTGTTAATACAAAGTAAGGGGGGGGTAAAAAAAAGATAAAAATATTTTAAATTTTTTTTGGATATCTCAAAAATATGTTTTAAGTTTGTGGTATGAAAAGGTTGATATTGGTCTTATTTGTTTTTCCGATTATAGGTTATTCACAAGTAAAAGTGAATGAAGATTCCGTAAATTATTATTTTGAACAAATTTTAAATGAATATCGAGGTAGTGTCGGTGGTGTATCAATTAATAAAGAATATAAACCATTTACCGACCATTGGACCGCGTATATTTACAACTTAAAAAAGACAAAGGACAGTGCGAGTTATTATAGTGAATACTTGATTCACGGTAAGGGTAATGAAAGTCTTGAAAAACGAGCAGAAAGATATTCATCTTTAGGTATGTGGTTGTTCGAAAATGAAATTGAGACGTTTAATTTAAACAAACCGATGTCTTTTGACAACTATAAATTTAATAACTTAAAAAATATAGATGATAGAAATTATTTAAAATATGTTGGTGGTAAATTTGGTGGTAACTACACAAATCGTGATATTGCGTGGTTTATCTTTTTAATGTGGAAAGACTCCCCAACACACAATGAGGTATTATTAAACCCAAAAGCGACAAAATTTTATATTACCACATATATTGTTGGTAATCAAATTACAGTTTCATATGTTGGACTTTCCGATATTTATTAATAAAAAACCATGACGAAAATTATATTAACAGAATCTCAATTAAGGAATTTAGCAAAAAATCTAAACGAAGATTCAATGGACAACAAATACAGAATGGAATGTGAAGTTGATGTAAATCACTTTGGTGCAAAATACAAAGGATTCGAAATTGATGATATTACAACCTCAAACATGACCTTAACTTTTGATGTTTATATGGAGGGAAGAAGTTGGGGTATTAAAGATATTAGTGTTTATAACGTTCAAGGACCATCTGAAATTGAAGTAGAGATTTTTTATTATCCTGAGGACGGTGAAGATTCTGTAGACGAAACAATTACTATCCCAATTAGTTGGGAAAATGTAGATATGCAAAAAGATGATGAAATGGGTTATATTGGTATCGGTAGAGACATTCAAATAGATTTAACCAATAATGAGAATGGTGAATTGGTATTTGATGGTGTTATTGTGAATTATAATTCAATTTAAGATTTACATTTTTTTAAAGTAATCATATACTTATAATAGACCTTGTGGTTGAAGTCGAAGTGTCCTTGTGACATTTGAGTTGGAATTGATACCAACAAATTCGGGTTCAAATACAAAAAAATATAAGGAATATGAATTACACAACCTCAAATAGGTATGTTGTACCTCAATCTTTTATTACCAAGGGTAAACAAAGATTAAAACAGCACGTTGACACCGTTTATATGAATAACGGTGATGAGTTCGAAATCGAACTTTACAATCCCACACAAAATAAAGTTTTAGCTAAGATTGAACTGAATGGTAAATCCATCGGTAATGGTATCATAGTTCGTCCTGGTGAGAGAGTTTTCCTCGAAAGGTACTTGGACGAGGCAAAGAAGTTTTTGTTCGAAACTTACCTTGTAAATGGGAACAATGAAGAAGTCCAAAAATCCATAGAAAACAATGGTGATGTTGTTGTCAAATTTTATGATGAGGTAACCACATATCCCTATTATGGCAGTATTCCTGTTTGGAATAGTAATTGGAACAATAGTGGAAACCTTAGTTATCCACCGGGTGTAAGAACCTTTACAACAAATGGTATGGGTATTGTTGGTTCATCTTTACCCAATTATTCATATGTGAATGATACTGTCACCAGTAGTATTGATGTGAACCTTAATATACCAAAATTAAAAAAGAGTAAAGAAAGACACGTTGAAACTGGTAGAGTTGAGAAGGGTTCTGAGTCTAACCAAACTTTTGTTTATGACAACAGTAATTTTAACTCTTTTCCATGTAAAACAAATTGGTGGAAAATAAAACCAAATTCAACCAAAGTGATGGTTAGAGAAGATTTAACTGTTTACTGTACTGAATGTGGTTCAAAGAGAAAGAAAGATTCTCATAAATTTTGTCCTCATTGCGGAACAAAATATTAAAATAAATTAATCACAAGGTCATAAAAAAAGGGGACATTAGTCCCCTTTTATATTATAATGTTTGAATACATTAGATAACTTGTGTGTTGAATTTTCTACATTCACTAAGAATCGTCATTGTGTCTTTTCCTTTAAAACTAAGATATCTTTCCACCATTTCACTGAACAATCCCTTTATACCACCCCAAACTGCTCCAGCACCTTTAGCGATACCACTTCCGATACTTTTAGCAGTAGAACTAACCGCACTTGCTGCTCTGTTCGCCATGTTCGCAGCGCCTTGTTTAAGTTTGTTCCATTGTCCTGATGCCCAACTTTTGGCGTTTTCCCAAGCGACACCAACTTTATTTTGGATAGTAGCCCAACTTTGTTTTAACCAACCACCTAACATACTACCAAATTCTCTAACATTTGCGGCCGCAACTAACACTTTACCCCATTGTTCGATACCAAATTGTTTAAACTGATTAAGTACCCATTTTAGAGTACTTAAAGTCGAGTCGGCCATGGAAGATAATTTTGCTTCAACCCACTTAGTACCTTTATTCCAAGCGATTCCTGCAGATATTCCAAGGTTAATTGTCGCTTGGGATAGGGCGGTTGCTGCTCCAACGACAGCTTTACCTGTTGCGGATAAAAATTTTAGTATGGCATTACCAACTACTTGACCTACTTTGAATAAACCTTTACCAATTAAAAACACAATAGCTGCGCTTGTGATTATGGCGGTAAAAACTGTATTACCAATTTTTATAACAATTTGTTTTGCCCCTTGAACTACTGTATTTGCGGCACTTTTTATTGCTTGTTGTGCTTTTTGTCCAGCAGCATATCCACTTTGTTGTCCCTGTTGGAAACTTTGAGACATGGTTTGCTCTTCGATTATTTTACTAATCATAGTTTTTAATTGAGATTCGGTAATATGTACTACTCTTTTCATTTTTTTTTATTTTATAAATATCTTTATTTTACTATAAATATATCATGTTTATAAAATCACTCTGATAATGATGAAACTATTTGTCCAACGTTTTTGAGTGACCCCCAATGACTTGATGAATTTGATGATGACGCACCTTGAACTATTCCTTGACCTCTACCTGAAGTATTACCAACAAAAACATTTTCAGCTGGAACCCCATTTGAAACCGCATTATTTACAATCATGGTTGTTTTTTGACTTGCACCATATGGTTCTATAATATATATGTTTTTAACATCTACATTTGGGTCTTTTGAAATTGATGCGGATTTGGAAGCCCCAGCACTAAACATAAACACAGGTATATTAGGGTTTTGACTTATAAAATCTTTGATTATTGAAATATCGGTATTGTAAGGAAATCCCTTAACATTCTTATCTTCACCAAAACCGCTTTTAAACAATCCAACCTGAGCATCAATTTTATAGTCACCGGGTCTATAATCCAATCCACCAATTAAAACTGCATCATATTCAGAATTATCTTTTACACGAGAAGTATCTGTTTCACCATCCCATTTGATGTCGATTGAATCTATTGATTCCGATAATTTAAACTGTATGGGAATTGATTTTATATCGGAAATACTGATATTTTTTAAAGACAGAGTACCATGAGATATTGGTGCAAATACACCTTGCATAAATAAAAACTGAAAGTAATAGAAGAGATAATTTTTGTCTATCATGTCATTATATTCGTCTTTAATCTTGACACCAATATTTTCTTCATAAAATTCTTTTGAAGGTTTACCAACACTTTGTTCGGAACCTTTTCTTTGTAACCAAAAATCCGCATCAGGAAAATTGGTTTTAAAAATACAAACGTCTCCTATATTCATATTTCTGAAAGTCTATCGTTTAAATAAGTATTAAACTCACCATCATCAATATCGGGTGACCATCTATCATCAAGATAGAATCTTGGTTTTTCGTAATATTCACCTAATAACTCATGAAATACACAATGTGTATCGTCATCACATTTCTCAAATAATTCATCCATCTCGTCTTCACCATAACCCATATTGTCAATAATGTTCTTTAAGTTAACTCTTATCGTTGCACCCGTATCATTGAGTTTAGTTACCTGACCATAATCATCTAAAGCATTTCTTAATTGTTTCGTCGCATAATCATAGTATGATGAATTAGCGGAATCGGAGTATGCTGAACCCAATGCACTTCTTACATCGTAATTGTCGTCGTGTTCATCTATTAATTGCTCGATAGATTCATTTGGGTCAAAATCTTCACCAGCCCTATCTTTTAGGTAATCCATTATTATCTGTTTGTTCTCATCATCCGCATGATACTCTAACGATGATTTCCAATCATCATAATAACCGTCCGTTAATTCCCATATATCACCCGATAATAAAGTCTCAATAAAACCTATTTTCTTTGTACGACCGTTTGCGTCTTTTGATTGTCTAATTGTCCAATCACCATCAACATAATACGGAACAGAATCAGCTTCAATATCCCAATCAAAAATCATATCAGGTTCTTGGAAATCTTGAGTGATACCCATCTTCTGTAATTTTCTTTTCAGTTTACGGGTATTGAATATTTCAGGTTTGGATTGATATATCTGCATGATTTGTTCATCAGATAAATCGTTAATACTGAAATCATCAGAACTATTGTATTCACTACCAAAACCTTTTATTATATCCGTATTCAATATTAAATCAACAACGTAAGGATAAAATTCTGGTCTTGGTTTACTATTCTTGGGACCTTTTAATTGGTAAACAATCCCATCGTCATCACCAATTGCTGCGGTTAAATGACTTTTATTAATTGTGTAATTATCTTTAAGTTTTTTTGTTTCTCTTAGTGAAAAGATTGTGTTACTTGAGTTGGTTCTACCACAGTGACCCATACGATTACATTCTTCTCTTGAATCGTTTGTATTAAGGTCCACCCAATAAAATCCAACACCATCTTTATCTCTATAATCTTTAATTACGTCATTTTTTTCAACATAATTAATATCACCCCCTCCCGATGTTAATTCTTGGTGCCAATTTTTTGATTGGGTGTATAGTTGACCAAAATTTAAGTTTTTATTATCACCCAAATTTCCATTTAAACCAATTCTTATCCAGTCCATAATCGAAACAATTTCATTTCGTAATGTTCCGATACCACCACCTCTGTTTATTCTATCCACACCCATTTTTCTTCTGTATTCTGGGTCTTTTCTAAAATTTTCTCTAGCTTGTTTCTCCGCATCTTCAGGTATTGCACTTACCATATATTCTAATTGATTAAGTGCCATCTGTTCAATTATCTTATTACCTATAATAATCGGTAATGGACCCGTCAATTGTTCTAACACATCGGCATTTTCAGGATTCAAACCAAGTTTGTTTACCAAAGTGTCTTTCCTATTGGCTTCAAGAATTAACTCTTCAATTAAATTTATTGTTTTCATCTAAATCTCTTAAAAGAAAGAATACTTTCAAATAGTTTATAATTAGTTCCATAAGATGCCAAATTGTCCACTTTTACCGGTCCGTCAAATCTTTCCCCCGTTTTTTTATTGTAGTAAGTTATATTAATACTTTCTTTTTCACAGTCAATTTTTAATGATGGGATATATATTGAAAACTCTTCGTTATCAATTGTTGTTTGACCTTTAAAAACATTTTGAATCGTGTTGTTTAATATAGTTCTAAGTTCACCACACCTTTTGACTCCTTCACCATTATCAATAATATTTCCAAAATAATCCTCAATGAAAGTTTTCATTTCATCGTAGGTTACATTTTCTTGTTGATAATCCCAAATACCTTCGTAATCGTTATCTATGTCGTAATAACTAACATATTCGTTTAATACATCTTCCATGAGGATATTAGTACCATCGATTGTTGTATATCCTTTTTTAACTAAGAACAATAAAAAATAAGGTATTCTAACAATGACTTTGTCCTCTCTATATCTGTAATCAAAATCTATATATTTTTCAATAGCATCAACTTCAACTTGAACCGCATCCTCATAAAAACCATAATTTTTATTAACAAACAATGATGAGTAATCATCCCACAAACTATCACTTTCAACAAAATTATCATATTGGTCGGCTTTGAATTGTTCGTAATTCAAATAACCAAGATTTGATTTTATTTCACTTTCATTTTGTTTATAATATTCTTCTAAATAATCTTCAAGGGTTGATTTGATATAATCGCCGTCTTCGTTATTCATCCTATCCCACAAC
>Ga0169931_10007658_pt1 | contig 15956 bp, 13 predicted proteins | sample Kivu_15m_20L_FD_129675 | JGI IMG/M metagenome (GOLD analysis project Ga0169931, IMG submission 129675) | Freshwater microbial communities from Lake Kivu, Western Province, Rwanda to study Microbial Dark Matter (Phase II) - Kivu_15m_20L... | ecosystem: Environmental > Aquatic > Freshwater > Lake...
GGTTTGCCTCAGAACTCAAGGCCCTGATGGCCGTGCCGGGTCTGCCAAGAAAAATCGATCCCAGAGCCTTGGACTGTTATTTGGCCTTCGGCTACGTCCCGGGGGAGATGTGCATCCTCGAGGGTTATCATAAATTACCCCCAGCCCATGCGATGACCTTTGACTTGGATCGCGGCACCCACTGGATCTGGCAGTGGTGGCGGCCGCCGCCTTTTGAGGAAGCAGGTGGAAGAGGACAGGTGGAAGACGAACAGCTGGTGGATGAGCTGGAAAAGCTGTTGGAAGATGCGGTGGCGAAGCAGATGGTGGCGGATGTGCCGGTAGGGATTTTGCTGAGCGGTGGGGTCGATTCGAGCCTGGTGACCGCGATGGCCGTGCGGAAGTCGCAAAAAGTACGCACCTTTACGATTGGCTTTCCCGGGGCCGGTAAACTGGATGAGACCGAGCATGCCCGGCTGATCGCAAAGCACTTTGGGACGGACCATACCGAGCTGATGGCCGAGCCGGCCTCCGCCGAGCTGATCCCCCTACTTGCCTGGCAGTTTGATGAGCCGATGGCGGATTCATCAATGATTCCGACTTATCTGGTGAGCCGGCTGGTCCGGCAGCACTGCACTGTGGCGCTGGGCGGGGATGGGGGAGATGAACTATTTGCGGGGTATGAGCACTATAGTCGGTTGCTGTGGATGCAAAGGAGGCTTCGATTTGTGCCGAGCTGGTTGCGCCACGCGGTGGCAATCTCTGCTGAAAAAATGCTGCCGGTGGGGCTAAAAGGTCGGAACTACCTGCAGGGGTTGGATGTGGCGTTGGATCGAGGGTTGCCGACTTTGGCCGGCTACTTTGATGCAACCACGCGAAAAAAACTCTTGCCCAAGTCCAAAGACAGCGGGCTTGTAGCCGAGGATGTTTGGCGATCTCGGATTCCCATGCAAAAAGAACTATTGCAGCGAGCTACCAGAATGGATTTTTCCGGATATTTGGCCGAAGATATTCTAGTAAAAGTGGACCGAGCCAGCATGCTCAACTCGCTGGAAGTGCGGGCGCCGCTCTTGGATTACCGAATAATTAAATTTGCTTTTAGCAAAGTACCTCCACGGCTAAAGGCAACCGAAACCAACAAGAAAATCATATTAAAAAAGCTAGCGACCCGACTTCTGCCCCAAGAATTTGACAAGAAGCGCAAGCAGGGATTCTCCATTCCGCTATCCAAATACCTTAAAAAAGGGCCTTTCCGCGATATATTTTACGAAACCGTTACGAGTGCTGATTGCCTGTTTGATGCTAAGTTCGTAATGAGCTTGCTCAAGGGGCAGGGTGCGGCGTTCAGCAACTCAGAGAGGTTATTTGCGCTGGTGCAGTTTGAACTATGGCGTAAAGCCTACGCCATTTATCTTTGAAACCAGAATTTCTCCATCGCCTCCGCTGTCCTCAAACTGGCCAACGGCTATGGACAGAAAATGGCATGCTGGTGAATGAAGGCGGTGGGCATCGCTACCCGATCAAAAACCAAATCCCGTGCTTTGTGCCTGAAATGAATTATGCGGATAACTTTGGCATGCAGTGGAATATTTTCGCGAAGACTCAGCTAGACAGCCACTCGGGTCACCCCATTTCTGCTGGTCGTTTCTGAAAGGCCACGGGCTGGAGTCCAGAGGAAATGCGCGAAAAATCGGTGTTGGATGCAGGCTGTGGTTCAGGAGGATTTGCCGAAATTGCCTTATCCACAGGAGCGTACGTAATTGCTCTGGACTACTCGAGCGCTGTGGATGCATGTTGGGCAGACCTAAAACACCATTCGAATTTGCATGTCGTGCAAGGTGATATCTACGCGCTGCCCTTTGTCCCTGGGTCATTTGACTTTGTCTATTCACTTGGTGCGCTTCAGCATTCCCCTGATGTCGCGCGGGCTTTTGCGGCTTTGCCGCGAATGCTAGTACCCGGTGGTCGGATCTGCGTGGATTATTACGAGAAGTCCTTCAAGAAATGGCTGCATCCCAAGTATTGGTTGCGACCCTTCACCCGCCGCTTCGGCAAGGAGCGCATGTTTGGTTTGCTAAACACCTCTGTGCCGGGGATGTTGGCAATCATCACGAGGCTGTTGCGTGTGCCTGTAATCGGAAAAATCCTCAAACGTCTAGTGCCCGTGGCTAATTACGAGGGCGTCTATCCGCTCAGAGAAGCAGAACTTCAAGAGCGGGCGCTACTGGACACCTTCGATTGGCTTTCGCCCGCTTATGATAGACCGCAGACCGCAAAAACTGCGAGGCGCTGGATGGTGGAAGCGGGCCTTGCCGAAGTGGAGATCCTAAGGGCCGGTCACTTGGTAGGACGGAGCTTGAAAAATGCGGGGACTTGCAAACAAAGGCCTTCTAAAGGCGATGCAGAATAATTAACTGAAACCTTATTACTCAATAAACCTATTACATCATTATATAAAAAGAAAAAACAACTAAGATTAATTTTTCTCGCAAAATAAAAGTTTTAATTATTTCGGAGGCATATCCTCCCGAAATTCGCGCCGTATCTGAGATAGTCAAGGAGTTGGGGGCGGCGTTACACCGCCGCGGCTTTGTCGTGACCGTGGTTGCATGCTGCCCTGGATTCAATACGGCCCCTGAGGGCAGAAAGGAAACTACCTCGGAGGGAATGGTTGTGGAAAGCGGGATCCGAGTTATTCGCGTCGTCACTCCGCCCCGAAAAAATATCCTTTTTTTCCTTCGCGGGCTTTCAGAAATGATTACACCTTGGTTTTTCCGGCGAGCCATTCAGAAATACGGTTGCCCTCCGTATGATCTTATCGTGACGTATTCCCCCTCCCTGCAGCTTGCCAAGATGTCCGCAGACCTGAAAAAAAAATGGGGCGCCAGATACATTCTTAACGTGCAAGACATCTTTCCCCAAAACGCCATCGATCTGGGCATTTTGAAAAACACGGCCCTTATCCGTTTTTACGAAAAAATCGAAAAGGCAGCATACCAAGCCGCTGACCTCATCACTTCCCACACGGAAAACAGCAAACGTTTTCTGATCGAAAAAAAAAGCGTGCCCAAGTCAAAAATCCGGCTCGTGCAGAACTGGATCGACGTTGCGCGGTACCACAAAGCGAAGCGTAAAGGAAAATACCGGTATAAACTTAGAATAAATCAAACCATTGTCATCCTTTTTGCCGGCATTATGGGGCCTGCCCAGGGCCTTGATCTGATTTTGGAAGCTGCCTACCAATTAAGAACTTCTAAGAATATTTGTTTTTTCTTGGTTGGTGATGGCTCGGCCCGAAAAGATTTGGAATGGAAAGCGGCGGCCTTAAGACTTCGCAATGTGATCTTTCATGACTTTATTGCGGTCTCCGAGTACCCGGAGTTGGTCAAGGATGCGGATATTGGGTTGATTTCATTAAGCAAAAGCAATAAGACTCCGGTGGTGCCTGGCAAAGTGCTTGGATTTATGGCCGCAGGAATTCCCGTACTGGCGTTCCTTAACAGAGAAAGCGATGGGCACGCATTGATTGCCCGAGCTAAGTGCGGTATCAGTGCGCCCGCGACTGTTTCAGCAAAAGAAGCAGCAGATCTGATTCGGCGCTTTTGCGTGAAAGATAGTACATTTTCCACTTTAGGAAAAAACGGATATCGTTATGTTAAGGCTCATCATGATTGTCGATCGTGTTTGGACGCTTATGTGGCCATGGTCATGAAAGTAGCGGCACCGGACCTTGGCAGGAAAAAAACTCCGTGAACTTCCGTGATTTATTAAAGGCACGTATTCAGCGCGGGTTTCATATCCACTCGATAGGACCCAACGAAGCACGTTTTATTTTCGATTTCACACTCGCGCTGGGGACGATGCTTTTTGTTTATGTCTACGCATGGGCCTTTACCTCTTGGCCTCTTGCTCCCCTGTTGGGGGTTATGCCTCTTCTTCTGGTCGGCTTAAATATTCTGCTTGGCATCTACACCTCGAAGCGCACCGCCACGGGCAAACAGAAAGCGGCTCGGCTTGTTTTTGCGCTCGCACTATCATGCGTGGGCGCCATTTGGTTAAACCCCCGGGCGACACCTTTAATCATTCTCTGGAGTGGCTTGATGTTCGCCCCCCTGATTCTCCCCCGAATCCTTTTGGGGCTTTCCCACGGAAGGCATCGTTCGCTGATTCGGTCCGTCAGCAAGGACAAAGGGCCGACCCTGCTGGTTGGGGGAGCGGGGTATATTGGCACCCATGTGATTGAGAGGTTGCTGGAAGATCGTCGTGCCGTGCGCGTCCTTGACCGGTTGATGTACGGATTGGATCCCGTTCGTCCATTTCTGGGTCATCCTAATTTCGAGCTGATCACGGGAGACGCCACGGATATTGCCAAACTGACTCAAGCCATGAGGGATGTCTCTGCCGTCGTGCACTTGGCGGGTCTGGTGGGTGATCCGGCCTGTGCCGTGGATGAGAGCTTTACCAGGCAAACGAATATCATCTCCACCAGGATGATCAAGGATGTGGCCCAGGCCATGGGAGTTTATCGGCTTGTTTTTGCCTCCAGCTGTTCCGTTTATGGGGTGAGCAATGAGGAAGTTCAAGAGGGCGATCCTCTCCGCCCGGTCTCGCTTTACGCTAAAACAAAAGTCGACAGCGAACAGGAACTCCTAGCTTCTTGCAAAGATGATTTCTTTGTGACGATTCTCCGCTTTGCCACCGTATTCGGACATTCCCGGCGGCCGCGCTTCGACCTTGTGGCAAATCTTTTTACCGGCCAGGGAATGCAGGAAGGACTAATCAGGATTATCGGGCCAAGCCAGTGGCGACCGTTCATCCACGTGCGGGATCTCAGTTATGCTATCCTAGCTGTTCTCAAAGCAAACCCAAGCATTGTTCAGGCCCAGATTTTCAATGTGGGGCACAAAAGCCTGAATATGACAATTGGAGAACTAGGCAAACGAGTCTCGGCGATGGTTGCACTAGATCGAGCCGTAAAGACGATTGTGGAAGAAAATGCCAGCGACCGAAGAAATTACGCAGTTTCATTTGACAAGATTACCAAAATGCTAGGATACGAAGCTCGTGAGTCCTTGGAATCCGGCGTACAAGAAATGATCGACCATTTTCAGAAGAAAACCTACGGAGACTACCGAAGTCCTATCTACAGCAACCTTGCCGTTACGCGGGAAGCTGTCCAAAAATTCAAAGATCCCGAACAGCGCCGCTATCTTTATGAACCTCTTGCGGATTAAACCTTTTTGGCAAAACCAAAAAAAATAGTTCCCAACACAGAAAAGCCAAGCATGAGCGAACCGACGTTGCTGCAGGGGGCCGTAGGAATTGACGATCGCGGGGAAGTTGGTTTTATCAATGATTTTACATTTCCCGGGATCAAACGCTTTTATACAGTGCGAAATCACCGCCAAGGATTTATCCGGGCGTGGCATGCCCATCGCCGCGAGGCGAAGTACGTGACAGTAGTACAGGGATCAGCGATTATCGGGGCCACTAAGATTAATGATTGGGAAAAGCCTGACAAAGATCTAGTCGTTCACCGTTACGTTCTTTCCTCCAAAAAGCCGGCAATTCTTCATATCCCCAGCGGTTATGCCAATGGCTTTATGAGCCTGGAAAGCAACACCATTCTGACTTTCTTTTCTACCAGCACGCTGGAGGAAAGCCTTGGGGATGATTTTCGCTATGATTCCCGTTACTGGAACCCTTGGGACATTGAGGAAAGGTAAAAACCACCAAGGTATGACAAATGAAGCTTTGTATTATCGTTCCAATGTACAACGAGGAGGGTATTGTTCGGGAGAGTGTGGGCACAATTTTGGCTTACACTAAGGAGCTTAGCCTTACCAGCACCCTTGTAATCGTAAATGATGCTTCCAAGGATAAAACACCTCAGATTTTGAATGATTTGCTTAAGCTCCACCAATCCAGCAGATTTCAAGTTTTGCATCATACAAACAATCAAGGATATGGTGCGGCCCTCAAAACAGGTGTCGATTACGCGATGCGAAGTCGATATGACTATGTTCTTTTTATGGATAGTGATCTGACTAATCATCCGAAGTACTTGGCTAGTTTTGTAAAAAAAATTGAGGAGGGCTTTGATTACATCAAAGCGACGCGCTACGCCTCGGGCGGTGGGGTGGTTGGTGTGCCGTGGAGAAGCCGGCTCATCTCATTTTTCGGCAACCTGATTGCCAAAAAGATTTACAATCTTCCTTTAACAGATATTACAAATGGATTTCGTGCCGCACGTGTGTCACTCCTTAGAAATATAAGACTTGAGCAAAACAACTTTTCTATTATCTTAGAAGAATTAAATCAGGTAAAAAAACTAACTAAAAATTTTTGTGAAGTACCTTATACTCTGACTGTCCGCACCACCGGAAAATCACGCTTTTCATACACACCAAGAACATGTCTTCTTTATTTAAAAATGGCCTTAAAAAGTAGAAATCTGCCCTCATTAATAAAAAATTAATTTATGAAAGAAAATAAAAAAATAAAAGGCTCATATCTTACAAGATCATCCTGCCGGTTTTGTGAGGGTAAAAACTTAAAAAGCATTATTGATTTTGGACTTGTTCCTTTGGCTGGCGGATTTTTGAGAAAAGAGGATGTTCCACAAGAAAAGTATTATCCGCTGGATCTCAGTTTTTGTACAGACTGTTTCCTCGTACAAGTAAGTAACGTGGTTCCCGCAAACGTTCTTTTTAGCAACTATTTTTATTTTTCATCTTCAATCGGAACGCTGATAACGCACTGCAAGGAGTTTGCGAATGAAACAAAAAAACGTTTCCTCGCAGACAAAAAGTCACCAGTGGTTTTCGAAATTGGATGCAATGATGGCGTTATGCTTAAACCGCTTTCTGAACTGGGTATTCGAGCCGTAGGTGTGGATCCTGCTACCAATGTAGTCCGATCGATAAAAAATCCGCAATTTACCGTTGTTAATGCATTTTTTGATCAATCAGTAGCTAAGAGCATCCGCGACGAACACGGAATGTTTGATGCTATTCTATCAAGCTACTCTTTCGCCCATATCGATGACATGATTAGTGTGATCAAGGGTGTAAAAACGCTCCTCAAAGAAGATGGGGTTTTTATTTTTGAAGTTTATTATTTGGGCACATTGATAGATGAAATGCAGTACGACATGATTTACCATGAGCACATGAGCTATTACTCTTTGGCGGCGTTGGAGCTTTTTCTCAAGCGCTTTGGCATGAGAATCTTCGATATAAAGTTTACTCCCGGGATTCGTTCTGGAGCCGTACGCTTCTACGCTCAGAACATAGGCAAAAAAATTGAACCTGAAACACAAGCCCTGCAGGATCTCCGTGCTTACGAGAAGAAGCGCGGCTTTGATCGACTTAATGTTTTCATGGATTATGCCGCCCGTGTCAATGAGACGAGGGTCTCCCTTCTCGCCCTGTTAGACCAACTCAAAGCTGAAAAAAGAACTATAATCGGCTATGGGGCCTCAGGAAGGGGTACGACTATAATGAATTATTGCGGGATCGACGGAAGATACTTGGATTACGTGGTGGATGACGCGCCTGCCAAGCATGGTTTTTTGACTCCCGGGACTCATGTGCCTATTCAGCCATGGGAATTCACAAAAAGTGCTGCTGTGTTTCCAGAATATTCTCTGTTGTTTGCTTGGAGCTTTATCGATGAGGTAAAAAAGCGTCGCACCGACTACTTATCCGCAGGCGGCAAGTTCATTGTTCCCTTGCCTGAGGTCGCGGTTGTAGGAGGATGAAGCAAAAGGTTGTTGTGCTCGGCAGTCGCGGTATGCTTGGGCACTTGGTGCTTGCTGTCTTAGGCGGCGATAGTCGCCTTGACACTTTGGGCATCGGTCGAAGAAGCAATGCGTGCGGCATTTTTTTTGATGTTGAAAATGCGGCCGAATCGCTCAATAGATTAGAGGGAGCAATAGGGAATATTGATTATATCATTAATTGTATTGGTATAACCGCTAACCAGATTGACGAAAATAATCCTGAATCCGCTCGGCGGGCAATGGTCGTCAACGCCTTCTTTCCACAAGAAATGGCCCGATGGGCCCGGAACAAAAAAACAAAAATTCTTTCTATTTCAAGCGATGGTGTTTTCGAAAATAACGGCGGGCGATTTTTTGAGGATAGCCCAATCGCGCCTGAAGATGTTTATGGAAGATCAAAAGCTCTTGGCGAGGTAGTCGAGAATGCGGTCCTAAATATACGTTGTTCTATTATTGGGCCAAGTCCTCATAATCATCGAAGTCTATACGAATGGGTCAATCAGCATGCAGAGAACAGTGTAATTAAAGGCTATACCAATCACTTTTGGAATGGAATAACCACTTTAGAATACGCAGAGTTTTGCCGGCGGATCATCCTGAAAGATCTGTTCAAGAAATTGCGTAAAAAAAACCATGTTTTTCATCTTGCGCCGCGAGCTGCGGTCTCAAAATATGAGCTTTTGGTTCTGTTAAAAAACATAAGCGGCAAAAAACTTGATATCGTACCCGTGAAAAATGGTGAAAATTCCAAAGGGAGAATTCTCAAGACAAAATATTCCATAATGAGTATTCTTTTACCTAAAATAAATCTAGAAGAAGCCTTAAAAATGTTAAAAATCCAAACAAAAAAGGTAAATAAATGAAAAGAAAAAAACTGGCTATTATTTTAGGTATCCGTCCCGACGTCATTCGGGCCGCTCTTGTCCTGGAAAAACTTCGAGCACAAAGCCGGCATGAAATTATTTTTATCTGGTCCGGCCAGCACTACTCCGACAATCTTAAGGACGTTTTCTTCCGCGACCTTAACATTGCCCCACCAGAAATTGAATTGGGTGCTACAGGATCTAACGATGCAGAAGTGGTTGCTTCTATTATCTCAAAACTTTCTCCTGTGCTTTCAAAAATTGAGCCCGAAGCTGCGGTATTCTTAGGGGATACCAATACAGTTATAGGATGCTTGGCGGCAGCCCAGCTAAATATTCCAATCGTCCATATTGAGGGCTGTATGCGCTCCTACGATTGGCGCATGCCTGAAGAAAAGTATCGGTCGGTAATTGATCATCTATCCGATGTAATTTACACATATTTTCCGGAATATAAACAACAAGGAATTGATGAAGGACTTAATCCGGAGAGCATCGTTCTGACTACGAATCTAATTGTTGATATTTTAGACAGGTACTATTTTCAAGTACGCGCAAAATTTGACCAAATAGCCACAACGTCCTTTTTTACAAATAGAAAAATTGAAAAGGGAAAATATTATTTGATGACTTGCCATCGGCGTGAAAATGTGCACATTCGCAGCTCGTTCGAAAAAGTGATTGAGCTCATCGGTTACACAGATCGAAAAGTGTATTTTCCAGCCAGTTACCGAACCCAGAAAGTTCTTAAAGAGTACGGGTTAGCCCTGCCGAAAAATGTGATCATGGTAGACCCCATCGGGTATACTGAAATGTTGGTGCTTCTTACGAACAGTCGCGGGGCCATCACCGACTCAGGAACAGTTGTTGAAGAAACCTGTGTGCTGCAGGTTCCATCCTTGCAAATACGAAAATCGACAGAGCGACCGCAGGTTTACGATGCCCGTTCCAGTGTAAAATATGATCCCAGCACACCAGAACAATACCAACTTGCGACCATTTATGAAAAGCTGGAGAGTCTGTATGGTAAAACCTGGACCCACGGATTGGGAGATGGTAAAGCCGCTGCCCGTCTGGTTACAGATTTGTTGGAGCGTCTTGACAATCAAGGCTTCCGCCGGCACCGACCTCAGGACTACCACTTAAAAATAAACAGGTCCTACCGAGAAGATGGATTATAACAACCCCTAATATTCAATAAAAAACCTTATATGTCGTGCATTATTTGCAAAGCAAAATCAGAAAAATTAAAATTTGAGTATCAGGGTGCATTTTTTAAAAAATGCACGATTTGTGGGCTTGTTCGCACTCTTCCGTTCCCGCCAAAACTAAAAATTATAAATCACTATAGAGATAAATTCAAAAAAGGTAACTATAAAACACTATTAGCACATATGAATAGTTATTCGTATGTTTATAAAGGTTTTATTCGCCTTTTAAAAAGAAGAATTGGAAATCTTTCTGGGAAACGTATTTTGGATGTCGGGTGCTTTACCGCCGATTTTTTAGATTTGGCAAAAAAAGATGGAGCAGTTGTCTATGGCATTGAACTACAAAAAGAAGCTTATGAAATTGCCAGGAAAAAACATGGGAACAAAATAAAAAATTGCAGCTTTGAAAAAGCCTCGTTCAAATGGAAATTCGACATTATTACGATGTTTGGACTTATTGAGCATACGGTTCATCCTGATGCACTAATAGAATCTGCTGTTCGCTGGCTAAAAAAAGATGGAATTTTAATCATTCAAACACCAAACACACGGTCCATTTTAGCTAAAATACTTGGCAAGTTTTGGCCGCCCTATGTCCCGATCGAGCACATTCATTACTTTTCGGATTTAAATATCAAAAAATTTCTAAGGCGTTACGGTTTTAGCAATATCAAATGTACTCCTCATATTAAGTTTTTAACGCTTCAATATCTTTACGATATGCTTGAAACCTTTGGCAGTGAATTTCGGTGGATGATCAGACCCTTTTTAAATTGTATGCCGCAAAAATTTCATAAATTAAAAATTCCGTTGTACGGCGGTGAAATGTTAGTAACTGCACTTAAGGCTCAACCCTCTAAATAAAATAAAACATCGGATTGCAATAAGTACGCTTTCCGGCCATGGATACGGTGGTGCGGTTTATTTTAAAAATTTAATTCCTGCCCTTGTAGCACATGATAAAATCAATGAGTACCATGTGTTTCTTCCCGCCAAACACGAACTACTAGGCACTGCTAAATACAAGAATTTAAAGTTTCACAAAATAAACTTTAACTACCTGTCTTTTTGGCGTCGTCATATTTGGGAGCAAATAATATTTCCCCTAGAATTAAAGCGTAACAAAATTGATATCCTCTTCACAGCAAAAAACGCAAACATTCTGTTCGCTCCTTGTCGAACAGTAATCTCAATCAGAAACATGGAGCCATTTCTTTTTAATAAATCTGAAAACGACATTTGTTTAAATGCATCTCTTTACTTCCGTCGTTTAATTACTCTAGTTTCTATGATTCAAGCTGATCGAATTATTGTCGTATCTCGTGGAAGCCAATCTTTCTTATTAGATAATTATTATTCATTTTATAAAAAATCTTTTTTAATATATAATGGTAATCCGGTAGATAGAAACAAAATCTGTAGAATTCGTCAAAAACGCCTTGATTCATTTTTGCTTACGGCTTCAAAGTTTGTTTCTTACGCCAATCAAAAAAATCTTGTTTTGGGTTACGAGTTGTTACGCGCAAAGCATGCCGATGCTCCGTCGCTTTGGTTTGCTGGGGGACCACACGACGTAAAATATTTTAAAAGTGTCCTACGTCTTGTTAAAGAAAAAAATCTACAGCAGCATATTCGGTTCTTGGGCCTCCTTCCTCATAATGAAGTCCTGCGATTATACTCCCAAGCAGAAGCATTTGTTTTTCCATCAACACTTGAGGCCTGTCCACATACCTTGATCGAGGCCATGACATTTGGACTGCCTATCGCAGCAGCGAATTATGCACCCATGCCAGAGATTTGTGGATCAGCTGCTATTTATTTTGATCCAAAACAACCCGATGAAATTGCAGAGGCATTGAAGCATATTCTTTTTAATCGTGATTTAAGAGCTTCGCTGAAAAATGCGGCAAGACGCCGTTCCCGTGAATATGATTGGGATAAAACGGCGAAAGAGCTAGTAAAAGTATTTTTAGATCTCAGAAAAAAGAAAAATATGTAATGCATTTTTGCTTTATTTACGCAATCGGCATTTTATTTTCCCTGCTAGCGGGATTTGCCGGATTTTGGTTTTGTACTATAAGGACTAGGTCTCCTTTATTGTATTCTTCTAACTTCTACAAAAATCTTGTGTTAGTATTAATGGTATCATATGTTATCATTTTTTCTATACTTAAAGATTTGACTGTTTTATCACATCACAGCTATTTAGATTACGCAGTTTTCTTGGAATACTTTTTCAAACTGTCACGCGGGAACGGTCTCAATTCGAGCATCCAAGGTGCTGCTATTCCGGGCGCTGCCCACTGGTTCGCTAACCATTTTACCCCGCTAGCTTATGTTTATGGCGCTCTTTTTAAAATATGGCCATCGTTTCAATTAATTAATTGGCTACAGACTTCGATGCTCGCGTCCTCGGCAATTATTTTATTTTGTTTTGCGCAAAGAAACTTGGGGCGATTTAGTGCCGGATGTTTCGCTGCCGCACTTCTATTTAATCCATCATTTCAGTACATCACTCTCTATGAGTTTGAGTTTTTGCGTTTTATTTTACCGATTGGATTGGTCTGTCTTGGGGTAATCCTTACGAAAGATAAAACCTCCTGGTATGTTGTTATTTTTGCCTGTATAATGTGCCTCTTGGTCCGGGAAGATGCTGCCTTTTTTGTGGCCGGCATCGGAATGTACCTTTGCCTATCTAGCAAAACCCGATGGCTTGGCGTGGCCGTAGTAATCCTTGCTGTTTTATATTTAATCTTGATGCTCAAGGTGGTGATGCCTTCCTTCCGCACCTCAGGCCCTTCTGGTCATATTGCGGCCAGTTGGTTCGAGAGCTTCGGAAGAACACCTTGGGAAATTTTTGGCAATATTCTGCATAACCCACTCGCTTTTGCTAAACACATATTTCATCCGTATAAAAGCGTAAATTATGTGATGCTTTTAGTGCCTTTTAGTTTTGTGGCGTTGTTGGCGCCAAGGGTTCTTCTCATTCTCGTACCACCGCTTGGTTTTCTGGCCATGAGTGGTGCATATACGCACACCTCCTACATGCTCTACTATATCGGGCCGGTTTTTGTTGTCATTGTTTGGGCTACGGTGTTTGGGACGGCAAGTCTTTCAGGTTGGCTAGAGAAAAACCGAAAGTTCTTAATCCGAAAAATCCCATTCCTTTACCCGGCCACCCAGGACCGGATTGCATTTGCGATTTTATGCAGCTCCATCGTCTGCTCCATCTACTTTGGGCCTTCCCCGCTTTCCATTCAATTTTGGTGTAAGAATTTTACGGTTGCGCCGTTCCGAACCACCACTTTTCACGTCAGCCGATATCACCCCACAAAGCATGATGAATACGTCCGAGAAATCGCCAAAATGATTCCAAACTCCGCCTCCGTTTCGGCGGAAATGGCGCTATTAAACGATGTGTACCAATGTCGGATACTTTACACGTTTCCCTGGATTGAGGGCGCCGAGTACATCCTGCTCGACAAAAAAAATCCAAGAAAAACAGGAATCGGAACCATTCCGGGCTCGTGGGATGGAATACGATTGAATCCTCAATTTTATTACGACTGGGTTGAAAAACGAAAAGATGTATATGAACTCATTGCAGAGAAGAATGGAGTTTATCTTTATCGAAGAAAAAAAGATGCGGTGCCTTACGCCCAGCCCATGTCTGCCCCGAATTTAGACCGCATGAATTGAAACCAGGCTAGTTCACCCTGATTGCGCATTTATATTGATGAATAACTCCCGATAAAATATGGCTCGCCAAGGCGTGAAAAAATTTTCATCAGGATAACACTTATTAGCCTCTTAAGGTATAGTAGACATAAAACACAAAAAAATCTAGGCTTGCAGAAGCGCTTCAACCATTGATGAAAAAAGCCACATTCTCAGGCGTTATTAGCCTGCACGAGCGGTCAGCCTTACCCCATTTCAGCAGAATCTAATATTCTTTGCAGACTTTCAGCAAAAATAATCGACTTGATGAATAAGCCATAAAAAGCATTTATGTGGCGTAAGCTAATGGAGGCCAGAATTTGGGGGAGAATATGGCGGGAGCGCTTGGTTGAGCCGATTCACCTTAATGCGGCATCCTTGTTTGTGGCGATCTTCGGCGACTTTCGGGCGAAGGTCGCCCACGACTTGGTGTTACGACCTTGCCACGCTTGGGGATTGTTGACTGCTGCAGATATGGCCAATCGGGTTGGAATAAAAAAAATATGCGCTATCGAATTCGGCGTAGCAAATGGAACAGGTCTTATGAACATGGCAAAGGTAGCCCAGCGTGTCACCAACTTGACTGGTATAAATTTCGAAATCACAGGTTTTGACACAGGAGAAGGAATGCCTGCAGCCAGAGACTGGCGCGATCACCCTGAGCACTATCACCGAGGCGATTACCCTACAAGTGTGGGCAGAGGAAATCTCGATCGCATGTTGCCGAAAAACGCCCGAGTCTTTTGGGGGCAGATTGCCGAGACTCTGCCTAAGTTTATGGAAGAGCTTTCGTGTCCTATCGGTTTTATTTCGCTTGATGTTGATTACTACAGCAGCACCTTAGATGCGCTTGCCATCTTGGACGGCCCTGTGGAGCGCTACATGCCGTGGGTTCCTCTTTACTTCGATGACATCCAGTATTTGGAGCATAATCGCTTTGCCGGTCAACTTCTTGCAATCGAGGACTTCAACTCATCCCGTGCTTTCAGAAAGATAGACCAGATACGCTCGTTGGCGGAGACCCGCCTATTTCGTCGCCCGCGCTGGATCCACCAGATGTTTATGGCTCATATTTTCGACCATCCGCACAGGCAGGAAAGCTTGTCAAGGCTCGGGGGGGTTATTCTGGCCAACCCCTACTTGTAGGCCGTCGGTCGTTCTGCTGGGTTCCTGTAAACACCGCATGAGACCCTTCTCGCAAAGTACAACGTTTCTGACTTTGGGCTTTTAGTGTTTTGAATGCGCTAAACACTCAATTAACAGGTGCTTCTGGGTTCATCGGAGCCCATCTGCTCAAGGCGATAGGATCTGGAGCCCAATCCGTCTCTTTAAGGGATCCCGGGTGGCGAAAGACTATCGCGAGCCATCGACCCAACGCAGTGGTTCACTTGGCCGGTTACGCCCACGCTCGGGGTTCGGAAAAGGAGATTTGGAGGGTGAATGTAGACATAACCAGGAGTTTGGCTGAAGAGGCAGTTCGTTGCGGGGTGAAGCGGTTTATTTTTTTAAGCTCGATCCAAGCAGTGGCTGAAAAAACCACAGAAGGTGAGTCAGTAAACACCAAAACCTCGGCCACTCCCCAAGGAGCCTACGGAAGATCCAAGCTCGAAGCCGAGCAGCTCCTCCGTGCCCTTTCCATGGAAAGCCAAATGGAGGTGGTGATCATCCGACCTCCTTTGGTTTATGGGCCAGGAGTCAAAGCCAACTTTCGAAACCTTTTCCAGCTGGTCGATAAAGGCATTCCCCTTCCTCTCTCCGCCCTTGATTCGAATCGAAGGAGTTTTGTGGGGGTCTCTAACCTGATCGACCTGATTCTGCTTTGCCTAGAGCATCCGGCAGCCGCAAATCAGACTTTTCATGTTTCCGATGACGACGATATCTCGACCGCCGAACTCCTCCGGCGGATGGGAAAGGCGTTGTGTAAGCCGATTCGAAATCTGCCCGTACCTCAGTCGATCTTAAAAGCCGGTCTGCGACTTCTCGGGAAAGGGGATTGGGTGGATAAGCTTTGCGGAGACTTGCGAGTGGATATTACCGAGACGAAGCGGCTGTTAGGCTGGAGGCCAAAAGTGACGATGGAGGAGGAACTGGAGCGTACGGCGGTATGGTGGAAAACGAGGAACGATAAGAAGGATTAGGATGAGGATTAAGATTAAGAAAATCGAAAAGCGGAAATTGCGAAGAGGCATTGGCTTTGGGAAGGTTGGTAAGCAGTAAGCAGTAAGCAGTGGGCGTAGCCCGAGGACTATGGTCGTAGGACTGAGGACTGGGGGCTTGGATCGGAAGATAAATGGCTGATCCGCGGGAACAAATAAGGCATACGATGGACGTGGTTTTTGATGCCAATGTCATTGTCAGCGGATTGAGGTCCTCGCGGGGCGCCTCCTTTTGCCTGCTCCAAAA